>Ga0079997_113064_pt1 | contig 152500 bp, 147 predicted proteins | sample PerSpoCPS_CMetaG_FD_69200 | JGI IMG/M metagenome (GOLD analysis project Ga0079997, IMG submission 69200) | Archaeal communities from Yellowstone National Park, Wyoming, USA - Perpetual Spouter C (PS_C) MetaG (SPADES assembly) (version 2) | ecosystem: Environmental > Aquatic > Thermal springs >...
CAGCAGTAACAGGCATGGTCGCCCAGCAGCGCCGTGGGACCGCCTATGGGGTTTTCAACACCGGTTATGGGCTCGCCTGGTTCCTGGGGAGCGCCCTTATGGGGGTTCTGTATGACCTGTCGTTACCGGCGCTGATTGTCTTCTCGGTCGGCGCTCAGGCACTGTCTTTGCCCCTGCTTATAGGGGTTGCTAGGAGATTGGATCGTCGAGCCTGGCCGCCTGCGAATCTATGATTCTTCAGAAGAGAACGGGTCTAGCGGAGCTTGATTTGCCCAAAACTCTTTTGTAAACTGTAGTTGCGTAATCTTAGAACCTTGCGAGGTGCCCTATGAAAGCTGCTCACGTGCGCTTTCACAGCCCGTTCGAGCAGAGAGTCTATAGCTTCTTCGAGAAATTCCGCGAACTTGGGGAACTCCGCGGCGGCGCCGATCACTTCCTCGCTGGGCAACAGATCGATATCGCCTTCGATTACGAAAAGTATCGCATTCTCGCCGAGTGCAAGGAGAAAGACGCCCCGGTCATCTCGCTCTTGGAACCCATCAATAAGCTCGCGTCGGTCATCGCCGAGGCGCGCCGAACCGAACCCCACAAAACGCACTTCGGCGTGATCGTCGTCAATTTCGATTGGGCTCAGATCAAGCCCGAAGACGTCCAGAAAGCCAACTCCCAAGGACTCAAAATCTGGACGGCTGAACGAGTGCGCTTCTATGATAAACTCATAGAAGCCCTCAACGCTGAGTTAGCCCTGCTGTCGCTCTTGAAGGACGAGTTCGGCATCACCCGCGACACGGGAAAGACCATCTCCGTCCCGGCCATCAAGACGACACGCTTCGGCAAGGAGCTCTACACCTTCGAGCTTGAGGCCGCCAAGCTCATGCCCTTAGCATACGTCTTCCGGCTCACTGACCCCCACACCGAAGCCTACCAAAGAATGATCAATAAAGATCGCCTCATGGAGATCGCGGCAGAGCTTTCCAAAGAGAAGCTCGAGGTCAACTTCCCCAATAATATCATCGTCAGCTTTGAAGAGGGCGTGCGCTGGGAGCCCACCAACGGCAACGTGGGCATCCTGCACATCCCCGAACGCTACGGGATCGCCTGGGTCATTGATGGACAGCATAGACTCTATAGCTTCTGCAAGCTAGAGAACAGGGCGATCGCCGAGAATTTCAAGCTCATCGTCACCGCGTTTCAGAACCTCACCAAAGCCGAGCAAGCCACGGTCTTCCGCACCGTCAACAACAAACAGAAGAAGATCAACGCGAATTTAGTAGACTTCTTGCTGAGCAAAGAGATCGCCACGGACGATCCGCGCTCCATTGCCGCGAGGGTCATCATTCGCTTCCACGAAGAGAAATTCTTTGACTACGATGTGGACTGCGGGTTCAACGGAGGCGTGCTGAAGCTCTCGAGCTTGTGTAGTGGGCTGGTGCGCCACGGCCTGATCGGCCGCCGCGGGCTCATCCAGAAGACCCCAAAAGACGAGTCCACGCCCTATCACGTGCTGAAGCAGTATCTGCTCGCCGTGAAAGAGACCTTCCCCACCAATTGGAAGAAGGAGAACTCGTTTGTGCAGAGCAACGTCGGGCTCAACATCTTCTTTGCGCTGCTCAAGAAGATCATCCGCCACATGGGGGTCTCCAAAGAGAAGTTAGACGAGCTGCGCCAGAGGGATTTTGAGAAGTATCTGGAGCCGTTGAAGCTGACTAAATTCACCGACGAGCTGAAGAAGTTCGCGGCGACGGAGTCGGGCCGCGCCGCGATCGTCAAGATGCTCTCCGGCAAGATCGAGCAGAAGTTCAAGGGCTTTGCTGAGCTGTGATGGACGAGCAGGCGCTGCTGCAGAGAGTATCTGAGCTTTTTGTCGCCGAGGGGCGGCTGATCGAGCTCGCTTCTTGCGGTCGTGCGGTCTTCGCCGGCGACACCCACGGGGATCTCGAGGCTTCTCAGATCGTAGTCGAGCGCTATCTCGACTCGGAGACGACGCTTGTCTTTCTGGGCGACTATGTAGATCGCGGGCCGTCATCCCTCGAAAATATTCTCTTTCTGCTGGAGCAAAAGCTGCGCCACCCCAAGAATATCATTCTGCTCCAGGGCAATCACGAGGGCTGGAAGTTCGGAGAATTTTATCCGGCAGATTTCTGGGAGGCACTCGACGAAGATCGCCGGAAAAATTTTGCGGAAGTGCTCGCGCAGCTCCCCTGGATGGTGAGCGCTCCCAATGGTGTGCTTGCGGCGCACGCGGGATTGCCCGATGTGCAGACTCTTCGCGAGATCAACGAGATCGAGCCAGGATCAGAGCGGTGGCGCGCGATCACCTGGGGGGACTGGCAAGAAGTCTCTGGGTACTATCTTGGGGACTGGGGGAGTCGGCCCCAGTACGGCGAGGCGTACTTCCGCGAGATCATGCGACGGTTAGACAAAAAAGTCTTGATTCGCGGCCATCAGCCCCAGGCGCCGCGCTATCTCTTTGGGAAGCGATGTCTCACGCTCTTCACGTCGTCGGCCTATGCGGTGCCGCGCCTGGTGGCCATCGTAGACCTCGCCGAGCCGATCCAGAAGGCTGATCAGCTCACGCTGGAGATGATTTAAGTTTGCCTTCTAGCAGAGAGCCGCGGCTGATATTGACGACAGCTGATCTTGATGTATAATTTAGATGTAAAGTCAGCCTCGAAAGGAGATGGTTAAGATGGGCAAAGCTCAGAAATATAGGACACAAGTGAACATTTCGGAACGGATCGTCCAGCAGATTGACGAAGCCGTCGGCCCTCGCAAGAGGAGCGAATTCCTAGAAAGAGCAGCTCTCGAGCTGCTGAGGAGGGAGGCTCTCAGAAGATGGATCAAGCTGGGGGAGAAGTTCCGGGGGCTGACCTTAGAAGATACTTACTACCCTTCTAAGGAGGAGCTAGAAGCCCGTGGGGAATAAGCTCATCGTTGATGCCTCCGTGGTGATTGCGAGCTTGCTGCCCGATGAGCCATATAGAGATGCTGCGCTGAGCGTGCTGACCCAATTCTCAGATACCTTGGAGCTACTCACCGTCCCATTGCTGCGATACGAGGTGGCTAACGCCGTTTGGGAAGCTCTCAAGGCCGGCAGGGTAAAGTTAGAAGACGCTTTGGAGGTACTCAGAGAATTTGAGGCCTTGAACATCCCCGAGGGTGAGGTCTCCAGCGTTGAGGCCCTCAAGTTAGCTCATACTTACAACCGCTCGGCTTATGACTCAGCTTACTTAGCTTTAGCGCAAGCCGAACAGGCCCCCCTTATCACTGCGGATAAGAGGCTCTACAACGCCCTGAAAGACAAGTTCAGCCAGCTCTTGTGGGTAGAGGATTTCCAAACACGTCCTCACTAAACACTGAAGCTATCAAACAGCCTTCAAGTACTCTAAGACCCTCTCCAGCTCCACCTGCCAGGTCGTCCACGTCAATTCGATTCACAAAAGCAAGATATGCTTCGAAGTCTGAAGGACGAGCAGCCTGTGGGTCAAAAGTTTTGATCTCAGTCATAGCTCTGCTTATCGTAGCACACGGGGGATACGCTTGCAATCCTGTCCAAGCGCAGTCTTGCCCCTGATCCCGATCATAGCAGCCGCTGTGCATTTCGGGGAAAATACCCTTGTCATGGAAGGTCAAGATTTGGGCAAGCTCTTGCCCTTGTGGTCCGCGCTCCCCTTTGGATTGATGTTGCTCTCGATTGCCATCCTGCCCCTCGTAGCCCCGCACTTCTGGGAGAAGAACCGCAATAAAGCCCTGATCAGCGCGCTCTTCGGCGTTCCCGTCGCGCTCTATTTAGCAACGTGGGTCAGCCCGGAGCTCGCCAGCTTCGCGCAGAACTGCCTCAATATCGGGGTTCCAGTCTGCGTCAACAACGCGGGCGTCGAGGTCATCATGAGCACAGCCTTGGAGTATCTCTCGTTCATACTGCTCTTAGGGGCGCTCTTTACGATCTCCGGGGGGATTGTGATTCGCGGGAGCTTCCCCGGCACCCCCGAAGTGAACACGATCTTTCTGGGGATCGGCGCGATCCTGGCGAGCTTCATCGGCACGACCGGGGCTTCGATGTTGCTCATTCGGCCCCTCTTGCGCGCCAACGCCGTCCGACAGCGCAAGGCCCATATTGTCATATTCTTTATCTTTCTGGTGAGCAACGTTGGGGGGCTGCTCACCCCGCTGGGCGATCCTCCGTTGTTTTTGGGCTTTCTCAACGGCGTCCCCTTCGAGTGGACGCTCTCGCTCCTCCCTCAGTGGCTCGTGGTCGTGGGCACGCTGCTTGTCGTCTTTTATATCTGGGATTCCGTCGTCTTTCGTTATGAAGATATTCGGCGTCCGGGGGACTTGGACGAGATGGTGCTCAAGCACCAGCCGTTCCAGATCGTCGGGGCACGCAATATAATTTTCTTAGGCGGGGTGGTGCTCACGATCTATCTGGCCGGGACGTTCCATCTGCCCCACGGGGTGCATGAGCTGACCCTCAGTGGGGCTATGGTCTTCTTCGCCATGCTGAGCTGGAAGCTCTCCGAAGAGAGCTGGCGCAGGGAGAATCACTTCAGCTGGGGACCGATCATCGAAGTCGCGGTCGTCTTCGCAGGGGTCTTTGCCACGATGATCCCCGCGCTCTTAATTTTAAATGCGCGTGGGCCGGAGCTGGGCTTGAAGGAGCCGTGGCAGTTCTTCTGGGCCACCGGGGCGCTGTCGAGCTTCTTGGACAACGCCCCGACGTACCTGACGATGTCGGCGACGGCCGCGGGGTTGCTGGGGGTCGGGGTTGACGTCCCGCACTATCTCCATAAGCTGATTGAGACCGGCGCCGGAGCCACGTTCTTAGCGGCTGTTTCATGCGGGGCCGTCTTCATGGGAGCCAACACCTACATCGGCAACGGTCCCAACTTCATGGTGAAAGCGATCGCCGAGCATGAGGGCATCAAGATGCCCAGCTTCTTTGGATATATGCTCTACTCCGGCACCATCCTCCTGCCGATCTTTGTGCTGGTGACGTGGCTCTTTTTCCGAGCTTGACCAAGCTCATGGTCTAGAACATTGATCTAGGGTATCATTAAAGCAAGGGAGGGAGTCATGAGGACCCTATGGTCTGAGCGGTATGCCCAGCGCACCCAACGCATCCAAAGCTCGGCGATCCGAGAGCTGCTCAAGCTCACGGAGCAGCCGGACGTGATCTCCTTCGCGGGCGGCCTGCCCGCGCCCGACGTCTTCCCCGTCAAAGAGTTCCAAGAGGCCTGTCAGAAAGTCTTGAGCGAGCACGGCCCCCAAGCCCTCCAATACAGCACGACCGAAGGATTCCGCCCCTTGCGCGAGATGATCGCGCGCCATACGGCACGCTACGGGATCACCGTTGGCCCGGAAAATATCTTAATTACGAGCGGCTCCCAGCAAGCGTTGGACTTGATCGGCAAGGTCTTCATCAACCCTGGGGATCGCATCCTCGTCGAGAATCCCACCTATCTGGGGGCACTCCAAGCCTGGAACGCCTACCAAGCGGAGTACGTCACCGTCCCGTTGGATGACGAGGGGATGCAGACGGAGAAGCTCGAAGCCGCGTTGCGCGCCGGCCCGAAGTTCCTCTACGTCCTGCCCAATTTCCACAATCCCGCAGGGGTCACGCTCTCACTAGAGCGCCGCAAGAGATTAATAGAGCTCGCTGATCACTACGGCGTCCCCATCATCGAGGACGACCCCTATGGGCAGCTGCGCTACGAGGGGGATCATCTGCCGTCGTTAGTGGTGCTCGACAACGAGTTTCAGGGACACGACGGCGCGCCCTACAGCGGGAACGTCATCTATCTGAGCACGTTCTCCAAGACGCTCGCCCCAGGGCTGCGCTTGGGGTGGATCATCGCGCCTGAAGAAGTCATTAGAAAGTTAGTGCAAGCTAAACAAGGGGCTGACCTGCACACGAGCACCTTCACCCAGATGGTCGCCTACGAAGTGGCGCGTGGGGGCTTTTTAGACAGACACGTGCGGTTCATTAGAAACGTCTACCGTGAGCGGCGCGACGCGATGCTCAATGCGCTAGAGCGATACTTCCCCGAAGGGGTGCGCTGGACGCGCCCGGCGGGCGGGCTCTTTTTGTGGGTCATCTTGCCGGAGCATCTCAACACCACGGAGCTTCTTGCGGAAGCTATCGCGGAGAGAGTCGCGTTTGTGCCAGGGGCGCCGTTCCACCCTGACGGCTCCGGGCAGAACACGATGCGCCTCAACTTCTCCTATATGCCCCCGGAGAAGATCGAGGAGGGCATCAAGAGGCTAGGGCGGGTGCTGGAGCGCGCCCTCTCTCAGCATGTGACTCTTGCGAGCAGATAACCCTAGGGCAAGCAGACCTGGCCATCCGGGAGGTTCGTGAATGGGTGTGTACCCGGATTGCCCTTGTGGTTCCCTGATTTATTGTTGCCCTCGATAGTATTCGCCCCCTCGAACGCTACCGTGCCGCGGAAGAAGTCGAACGGGGCGCCGCAGCGCCGCAGCCAGGCCATGATCCCCCAGTCGGCGTTGGCGCGCACGGCTGAGTCTATAAAACGGACTTGGGCGTCGCCGACGATCACGACCCCGTTGCAGAGCTGATCGGCGCGCAGACACGCTTCGGCAGAGCCGTTGCCCTGCACGACGGTGCGACGAACCTCTGCCGTCGCCGTGCCGCTCACCTCGAGGCCATTGCTCGCGTTGGCGCTCAGCGTCGAGTTCGCAATGACCCCAAGAGCTTTGTCGGTCACGACGAAACCGTTGGCCCCGTTGCCCAGAATCTGGACAGACTCGAGGCGCGCCTGCGCCGAGTCCCTCACAACTCCTCCGTCAGCTTTGTTGCCCACCAGGCGAGATTCAGATAGCTCCAGCTGCGCGGCAATCCTCACGTCGAGCCCCCGGAGCCCATTGTTTGAAATCTGGGCGTTTTGAAGCTTGATCACAGAAGAATCTCGCGCTTCGATCCCGTCGCCCTTGTTCTCTGAGACGGTTGAGTTCGCGAGGGTCACTTGGGCTTTCTCGGAGACGAAGAGCCCGTCGTCGCCGTTGCTTGAGATCGAAGTATTTTTGAACTGGACGATGGCCGCGCCGGAGATCTCTACGCCGTCGTCGGCGTTCTTCGTGATCTGTGTGTTCTGCAGAAGAGCCTGGCCGTAGAGGAGTAAGCCATCTCCGCGGCTTCCGGTGATCGTGACGCCGTCAATGACTACAGACTGGGCTTCGGCCGTGAGAGAGAGAACGAGCTGTCGGTCTGGGAGGGCTGTGAGGGTCGCCTCTCCGCGCAGCGTGACCGGCTTCCAGATAGTTAGTCCAACGTCGTAAGTCGCGCCGTTTTGGAGGAGCACGGTGCCACCGGGCGCGATCGCGTCAATCGCTTCTTGGATGCTCTGGAGATCTCCGGGGACGGTGAGCTGGGTCTTGTCGGTCTGGGCAGCTAAGGGCTTTCTCAGTGATGAAGGGGCGAAGCCGCACAGATCCGCTCCGTTGCCGCGCAGCTCGTTGGGCTCTCCCGTCGCTTTCCCGGAGAGAACGCGCAGCCCGCAGTATCTGTTCTCGGTGAGAATGCTCGCGCGTAGCCCTAGCTGAGCGGAGTCTCTGACCACGATGCCGTCGAGGTTTTCAGAGATGATCACCCGAGAGAGAGCGACGCGCGCGGCGCTCTCTGCGCGCGCCCCGTCAAATTGATTTTTGACAAAGCGCGAATTGGTTACAGTAACCGTCGCCGATCCTGTGGCGAGCAAGCCCGAAAAGCTCTCCGTCAGAGCGAGATCGTCGAGGGTGACGACAGCCTGGCCCGCGACGCGCAAGGCCGCGCCAAAGCGCGACCCCGTGATCGTCCAGCCGGTAAGGGCTACTCGGATCTCTTGGTCTCGCTCAATGCGCACAGATCCTTGGAGGATCGTCTGAGTGCTGCCCGCGCCGCGCAGCGAGAGACTCTTCGTTATAGTGATATTCTCGGTGAACGTCCCCGATGCGACGCAGACGAGCGCGCCCTCGCTCACAGTGTTGATCGCTTGTTGGATGGACTGTCCCGGCTGAACGGTGACCACGCAATTTTGCGCCTCGATGCTGCTGGGCGCTACGGCCAAGAGAGCTAAGAGAGCGACTATGCGGAAGAGTCTCACAGAGCACCTCCGTTTGGGGACCTAACCCCAAACCCCTCCCCGTGCCGGGGAGGGGCCGGGGGAGAGGTCTATTACACTTTGACGACCTTCACTCGCGTGTCGTAGAAGACCGCACTGCCGCCGTAGACGTCCACCAAGCACGTGTTCTTCAGATAGGGATCGACGCGCATCGCCGCGTTGGCATGGACGCCCGCTCCGCCGCCCAAGCCTGTGGCGCGACGACGCTCGTCGCCCTTGATCGTCTCGCCGTCAATGACTAGATCAGTAGCCCCGTAGGCCCAGTGGCCGTAGCCCAAGGCAAAGCTGATCACGCCCGGGCGAATGCCCTCGGTCAGATGCACCGTGCCGATCATGGGGACTTTCGTGCCGTTGGCCAAATCCCAGACGCCCTCAGGGTTGCTCGCCGAGATGATCTTGACCCGATCGCCCTCGGAGAGCCCAAGACGCTGGGCATCCCGCGGATGCATAACGATCGCATTCTCGGGCATCACCGCGAGCAGCCAATAGTTACTGATGGTGCGGGACTTGGTCGCGACGATCTCCCGATGGGTGATGAGATGGAGCTCGAAGCCCTGCTTTTCGTCCTCGATGGAGCGCCCCACAGAATCCGCCAACGGCAGATAGATCGGGTACCCTGCCAAGGGCTTCCCGGTCATGCTGTTGATCGTGAGAGCCGTCTTCTCTTGGTAGAGATTGATGAGCGTCCCGTATCTGTTCTTAATATAGTCGCCATCGTAGCCTTGCTCCCAGTTGTCGAAGCGACCACCTCTGTTGAGCACGTAGACGACTTTTCTCCACCACTTCTCGCCGACGATCTGTCGCCAGCGTTCTGGGTCGAAGACCGTCTTGGGCAGATGACGACGAGCCCTCAAGAAGAGCTCAAGCTCGGCGTCGTCGGCATCGGGGACTTCGTTGCCTGGTCTATCGCCGGCGGCGACGTTGGCCACCATGCGCAGATAGAACTGATCGGGATGGGTGAAGTCCTGCCCTTCACCAAAGCCACCCTGACCAAAGCCCGGCAGCCCCAGCTTCTCCGCAATCCCCAAGAGCATCGCTTCGAGCGAGAGCGGCATCTCTTGGCCGAAGACCTTCACGGTCTCGGTCAGAGGCGCGATGACCGGCTGGCGGATCGGCTGCACCTTCTGAGTGATGCTCGGATGCGACCCGGCAAACTCCCACCGCTCCAGATAGCTCAGATCGGGGAAGATATAGTCTGCGTACATCGAGGTCTCCCCGATGGTAATATCCGAAGCGACGATGAGCGGGATCTTCTTGGGGTCGGCGAGAATCTCGATATTGGTGTGTCCGGCGGGCAGGGCGTAGACTGGCGAACCCATGTAGATAAACAGCGCCTTGATGGGATAGGGATAGCCATCTCCCGCCGAGGGGATGATCTCTTGATAGATGTCGCTGGAGAGCGGGTACCACGGGCGCTTGGCGGGATATCTCTCAAAGAGCGTGGTCTGCTCGTACTTGATCTCGTGACGGATGATGCTGATCCCAAACGCCGTGGTCTTGCCGGGGTTGAGCTTGGCGAAGTTGAACGGTTGGCCCTCTTTCCCGCCGGTGTGATCGAACGTTGAGGCTTGCGACATGCCGCCCTTCCAGTCGTAGTTGCCGATCAACAGATTCAAAGCGAACCACGCGAAGACGTTATAGAAGCCGTTGGTGTGCTGGCTGACGCCGCGATGGACATCGACAGCAGCCTTCTTGCCGTGGCTGGTGAACTCTCGCGCCAGCTCGATGATATCCCGCACGGGGACGTCGCAGATGGCGCTCCACTCTTCGAGCGTCTTCGAGGACGCCGACTCCCACAGAATTTGGAGTCCGCTCTTGACTCGTATCCCTTGGATCGTCGTATCTACAAAGAGATCGCCCTTGACGGGGTTGGCCGTATCATAGGGATCGAACGCCACGGGCTTGCCGTCCTGAAGGACGACGAAGCGATCTTCGTCGGTGAGCCCAAGCTCTTTGGCTCTCAGGAACTTCTCGGGTCGGCCGTCTACGATCTTCACCAGCCAACACGCATTCGTCCAGGTGGGCTCTTTGTCGGCGACGGCTGCGGCCTTGTTGGCGTTGCTGAGATATTTTGCGTCATAGCGTTTGTTCTCGATGATCCAGCGGATCATCGCGAGGGCTAACGCGGCTTCGGTGCCGGGCTTGATGGGAACCCACTTCCACGCTTTAGAAGCCGTCTTGCTGAAGCGCGGGTCCACGACGGCGAACTTCAGCCGACCAGACACCAGCCCGCGCGTCAGCCCCGGCGCGCGATTGGTCGGCCCGTAGTTGCCCTCAAACGGCGACGCGCCCACGAAGATAATAAACTCGGAGTTGTTCTGATCGGCCTGCCAATAGAACTTCTTGCCCCCGGTCCAGCTCCCCTTCTGGTACTGCTCGCTCATCGCTTTGCTGGCGAAGTATAGAGAGCCTTGGCAGACAGTGGTGTGCCCGTGGGCGTTGACCGAGCCGAAGCTCTCTACCGTGAATCTCTTAATAAGCTCGGAGCGCCCGCCCTTCAGCCGCCCCCACATGAACACCAACTGATTGTTCTTGGGCCCCAAGTCCGGGTGATCGGGATCAATGAGCTTATCCAAGTGTTCCGCATATTTAGTCTTGAACGCCTCGACGGCGGCCTTCTTCTCCTCAGGGGTCTTCTTGGCCCAGATCGCCTTGACGTCGTCGGCCATCTCCTTGGCGAGCTTGGGGTCGCGCAGCGCCCATATCTCTTTGAGCCCCGGCACGTGCCCCTCACCGAAGAGATCGCCGCCGTTGACGATCTCGTCTACGGCTTGGTCGAACGAGATCGTGACCCACTTGTTCTCGCCGCGCTTGCCCGCGCGCTTGAGAACCTTCACGACCCTATACGGATCATAGACTGTTTGAATGCCCGCTTGGCCCTTGGGGCAGAGCCGCCCATCGAGGGTCGCCACGTCCAGCGGTGATGCTCTATACGATATATTTGGCTGAAGATTCCAGGGGCTGTAGGGGTTGCCCTCGAGCTTGGCCGCAAGGCCATCGTAGAGCTTGACCTTGAGCCCACATTGGGTGTTGCACTGCTGGCAGACCGTGTAGAGGATATTTTCGGGCTTGGTCAGCTCATACTCAGCGAGGCGCGTCCGGGCGAAGAGCTCCGAGGGCCAGCCCAAGCGACTGAGCAAGAATGCCGAACCCCCAAGCAGGGCTGTCGTCTTGAGGAATCGCCGTCGCGTGAGGCGCGGGGCTGTGCTCTCTTTCATAGACTCCACCTCCTACGGGTGCTGGGACTTGCAGAGCACGGGCGTATCGGTCAGATAGTACACTCGAGGCTGGGTGCCCTTGCTCTCGTAGACCCGCATCACCTTGTCGCGATTTTCTTTGAGCAGTTGCGCGATGAGGCTCTGCGGATCGCTCAGATCGCCGAAGTATGTCGCCTCCCCAACGCACGTCGTGACGCACGCGGGCAGCTCGCCGTTCTCCACTCTATGCACGCAGAAGTGGCACTTGCGCAGGGCATTGACCGGGGGCTTTCCCGCTGTGCGCGTCCACTCCTTGCCGTACTCGAAGCTTGGTCGCATCTCGTAGGCCTGGCGGGCCGGAGTGCCATCGGTGTAGAAGCGCCCGTCGTCGAAGTAGACCGCGCGCTTATACGGGCATGCCGCGCGGGCAGCTTCAAAGGCTTCTTTCGTAGCGCGCTCGTAGTTGACGGCCACGACCCCGTCGGGGCGCTTCTCCAAGCTCCCCGGGGCGACAGCATTGGCTGCGGGGACGCAAGGGGCGTTATCGCACTGTTGGCAGTTCATGGGCTTGAGGATTCTTACGACGTTGGGGTATTTGCCCAGCTCGATATCGAGCACCGTGCGATACATAACGCCCGGCGGCAGGACGTTCTCGGCGATGCACGCGACGGTGCACCCGTAGCAGCCGATGCACTTGCGGACATCTACGGCCATGGCCCAGCTGCGCCGCTCGGCGGGCTTTTTCAAGGCGCGCTGTAAGTCTTGGTGCATGCGCACCAGGGCGTTTTCTGCCTCCATAGATTCTCCTTTCTGGCTGTTGCAATAGAAGGGCCCTGGCTGTGGAGCGACCAGGGCCCTCTCCCACACACGCTCTCTGTGTTACTTGTGGCAGCCGAAGCAGAAGTTCGCCTTAGCATCAGGCGGAGCTTGGACGTGCGTCGGTGCTAGGCCCAGATTGTGACACCCAGCGCAGAACTCCCCAGCATTCTCCTGCCCCGTGATCCCCTTGCTTGTAGGGGTCTCATGGCACGGGATGCAGAAGCTGCTGTTGGGCTGCTTCTCGTTCACTGGGTGCTTGGCCACCTTGGTCTTGTGGGGCGTGTGGCAGCTGTTGCACTCCCCCGCAGTCCAGTCGAACGCGATGACGTGCTTGGGCCGCGGCCCAGGCCGCTGGACGTCAAACCCGGCCTTCAAGACGAAGTGCGTGGTGATGTGGCACGTCTTGCAGAAGCCGATCTGCTCGGTCTTGAGCGGCGGCGGGCTCTGGTGACACTCGAAGCACGTGGCTGCCGCGCTCGTTGGGCTTACGGGGATATGCCCTTGGGGCAGCGGGGGCGGCTGCTGCGCTATCCCCAGCACCATAGCCGTGCCCACAGCCCCCACGATCACGATCGCTGCCGCAAGCAGACTCCACCGCTTGAGCATAGATGACCTCCTCTCGTTTTACTGAGCCATCGCTCGGATCGTCGTCAGCAGCACGTCGCGCACGAACTTGGGGTTATGAACCCCCATGCTTCCGTCGTACACGACGAGCATATAGTTATGCGCTGCCCGCACGATCGGATCGGACGTAGCGAAGACTGGCTTGCCCGCTTCGCCCGGCGCGTCCTTGACGTTGCCGATCTGGCTGTAGACCTCAGCCCCATCGGCCATGATGAACTTGAACGCCAACTGACCGCGAATAGTCAAGAGGTCCACGCTCTTGATCTGGGTAGCGTCAATGGGCGTATCGGGCGTGTCTTTGTCGGTCTTGGGATCCCACGCGGTCACGACCTTGATCTTGTCGCGCGCGGCCAGCACCTTCTTCTCGATAGCCACTCGCAGTTGCTCCAGAAGGTGCTTGGTCGGCTCTTGGACGAACTCGATCTTCATGGCAGCGCCGTGGCAGCTCGCACATACGGTCTCTGACGGCTCGAAGGTGTGCCCTTCCTTGCCCAGGGTCTTGTGGCACGTCACGCACGAGTCGCCAACGAACGCTGCGTGGGGGGAGACCAGCTCGGCCGTGTCGTTGAGGAAGTAGACGTTCTTCCCCATGATGACGTCGGCTTGGGCGGCCTCGTGCGGCCCGGTGTAGCGCTTGGGATCGGAAGAGTCCCACTGGATGCGGCCGTTGCGCGTGTTGTGGCACGTCATACACATTGCGCCATCGCCCACGCCCGCGGCCGCAAAGCCCGCTGGCAGCATGGGGGTGCTGCCGCGGATGCGCAGGGCAAAGCCCTCACCGTGGCAGACCGTGCACGTGATGGGCTGGACTTTGTCTTTGGTCAGCCCAAGCTGGGTCAGATAGGGGACTTCGGCAGGCTTCCCCGTGTTAGGGTCAACGATGAGCCCGGGGTTGCCGGCCATCAGTTGGGGCAGCCACGCGAGAAAGCCCTGCTCGCTATGGCAGCGAGCGCAGTGAGCTGCCAAGGGCCCGCGGGACTCCACGGTCGCCTCAGCGATGGCCGTCTCGCGGTTGGCGTGCTTGCTCTTGAGCCATTCTTGCGCTGGGTCGAGCGACGCCGCCATCAAGCCACCAATAGCCACCAAACCGACCAGCAGAAACGCAACAGAGAGAATTCTGCGTCTCATAGGCAATGAGCCTCCTTTTCGTTAGGTTGGGATCTTTGGTCCTGATTCACCCCCTTTCAGGCTCTGTTTTGCCCCTACAGTGTATCTGCTGGGTACAGCCCTCGTCCATGATCTGAGATATGCCCAAACTTGATCTCGGTCAAGTGACTTAGGGAGCGGGCTTGTGGCACCCGAAGCAGAAGTTGACCTTCACGCCCTCGGGAGCTTTGACGTGCTTGGGGTTGAGCCCGATATGATGGCACGCCGCGCAGAACTCGCCGGCCTTCTCCGGCCCGCCCACGGCTTTCTGTGGATCTGCAGGGTTTAAGTGACAGGGCTGGCAGAAGGCGCTGCTGGGTTGATTCGCCCCCACGGGGTGCGGCGCGGGTTTGGTCTTATGCGGCTTGGTGTGGCACGACGAGCAGTCCGCTGCCGCCCAGTCGAACTCCACCGGGTGCTTGGAGCGATTCCCCACCCGCGCTACGTCCACAAACTCCGTCTCTTCCAAGTGAGTGTTAATATGGCACGTCGCGCAGAACGAGAATCTCTCTCGAGCCAGAGCCGGCGGGGTCTTATGGCACCGGAAGCAGAGTTCGATGGGGGCTCCCGTCTTGATCGAGACGTGCCCCTTGGGGATGTCCGGTGGTTTCTGCTGCTGCGCTACTCCCAACACCAGGGCTGCCGCGCCCAAGGGGATCACCACAAGGAGGGCCAAAGCTACAACGCGCTTACGCATACGTGATCATCTCCTTTTTAGCCAGCGTAGCTATGCAAGCCCGCTAGCAGATAGTTCACACCCCACCACGTGAACATCGCCGCAGCGAAGCCCCCAACGGCAAGCCACGCGGTCTTGGCGTCGCGCCAGCCCCACTTCACCCGCACGTGCAAGTAGAGCGCATAGAAGAGCCACGTGATGAGCATCCACGTCTCTTTGGGGTCCCAGCCCCAGTAGCGCCCCCAGGCGTGCTGGGCCCAGATCGCCCCGAAGACTAATCCCCCCAACGTGAAGAGCGGGAACCCCAGCGCGATCGCTTTGTAGCCCAGATTGTCCAAGAGCTTCAACGTCTGGAGATTCCCCCCGCGCCGCTGCAGCCATAAGAACAACACCCCTGCGCCAAACGCCACGGCGAAGAACGCCTCCCCGCCCAGCGTGAACAAGACGTGCAAGACGAGCCAATAGCTCTGCAGCGCCGGCACTAAGGGGCGCACTTCGCTGGAGAGCAGCGGCGACGACGCGAGCGCAATGAACAGAAACGCCAAGCCCGTCGCAAATGCCCCCACGACTCGGATCTTATACCGCCACTCGAAGAGCAAATATACTAATGGGATCGCCCAGGAGAAGAACGCCAATGTCTCGTATGTATTCGTCACGGGCAACATCCAAAAATCCGAAACGCGATGCATCTCCAAGACGCGCAGCACCATCCCGACCGTGCTGATGAGCACGGTGACCAGAGTCGTCCAGGTGGCGAGCTTGCCCCAGGTCGTCTGTTTGAGGACCCATGACTGGGGCGCGGCGACGATCCCAAGCCCCGTCTTCTGCTCTGCGGGGCTCCCGATCAGGTGCAACAGATAGAAGACGAACGCGAAGAAGTACCCGACAGCGCTGAGATAGAAGAAGAACGCGCTATCCATGCGTGCTAACCTCCTTTTGGTGGCAGCTGAATCTCCTGGCCCTCACCCCGGCCTTCGGGAACCCTTGACCTCTCCCCTAAAGAGGGAGGGGAATCCCCCCTTCCCTTTAGGGAAGAGGGTTGGGGGGGTAGGTCCCGCTCAGGAGAGAGAGCTGCGATGATCTCTTCAAAGTCTGGCTCGAACTCCCGCGGCTCGCGCCCCAGCCCGCCCACGTACAGGGTATTCTCTTTGACAGCGGCCCAGATGCGCCGCGGCGGCAGGTAGAAGTTCAGCGCCAGCCCGAAGACGAGCAGAATGAACCCCGCATAGATGATAGGAATCCCAGGGTTGCGGGCGATCTGCAGCCCCGTAAATTCAGGGGCCTTCATCCCCACCAGATAGAAGCGATAGGGATTCTCCGCGAAGAAGTCATGCTGGAACTCTGGGAACTGCGCGAACGTCCACGTCGTGAATTCCCTCTGGTCGCCGTTGTAGACTTCCAAGAACGCCGCGGGGTTGTTGAGGGCTTGCGAGCGGTTGGCCGGCCCTTGCTGAGTGACGATGAAGTCGGGATAGAACGCCACGACTTTTGCCGTGCGCCCGTCATCGAGGGGGAAGGTCGCGCCGACAGTCGTGGTGACCTCGCCGGCGGGCTCAGCTTTCCCATCCTTCACCCGCTCGATGCGGAACGTCAGCTCGGCCCCGCCCAGCCAGTCGCTCCCAAACGACGCTTGGTAGAACGAGATCCCCTTGTACGTCAACGGCTCATTGACTTCGATCGTCTTCGTGAGCACTTCGCGCCCGCCGTCAATGACCGTGAGCGTAGTGTACCAATCTTTGACTTGGGCAGAGTCGGGGTAGTGCTCGACTTTGAGATCGTCTACTCGGACTTGGAATCCTCCGCGGGCGACCGTGAACGTCTCGCCCTTATGAGCTACTTGAAAATCTTCAAAGCCCAGCAGCCCCCCGATGACGCCCCCGATGAGAATAATAATTAAGCTCACGTGCAGAATATCAATGCCCAGCCGGCCCCACAGATTCTTAGACGCGATGAGCTGCTCCCCCTGACGCCGCACCCGATAGCGCCGCTGGGTGAGCAGCTCGTGGAGCTTCTCGAAGAGCCGGACGTCGAGCTTGGCGTGGGTGGGCAGCTGCGCGATCTCATCAGCGGAGCGAGCCTCGACGGGCTTGCGCAAAAGCTCCCAGGAGACACGAAATCTCTTGAGCGCGCACGCCCCGGTGTTGAGGGCTAAAGCTATTAAGAGAGTGAGAAAGTACCATGAGTGATAGAGGCGATCGAGCTGGAGCGCCGTGATGATATTGAGCCCGGCGGTGCCGTAGCGCCCCGCGTAGAAGAGCGGGTCCTTCCCTTGAGGGATGACCGTGCCGACTATGGAGAGCACGACGATCGCGACGATGAGCACGATCGCAAGCTTAATAGACGTCAGCTGCTCCCACAGGAGCGCCCCGAAGCTGGGGCGTTCGGGCTGCCCCAGGATCGCCCGGATCCGACGAGCAGCTTCTTCACCGCCTTGCACACAAGAGTCTGGAGAAGCCTCCCCGCGCACGATCGCGAGGGCATTCTCTGCGCAGGTGCGATAGCCGCAGCGCCCGCAGTTGAGCCCCCCTAAGACTTTGACGACCTCCGCGACCTTGCCCCGCAACGCCCCGTCAATCGCAAGCTCGGTAGCCCGAGGCGGCGGGGCCGGAGTCACTTGTGTCAGAGGCGCTCCGCAGGCCTTGCAGAAGCGACTATCGGGCGTGTTCGCCGTAGCGCAGCGGCTGCAGAGAACCTGGAGCGCCACGCCGCAGTGCTTGCAGAACCGGCTATCAGGGGTGTTAACCGTCCCACACGCTGGGCAAGTCATAAAAAGATCACTCGCTTTCTTTCGGGGTGAGCAGTCCCAGCCGCTCGAAGCCTTGGACGATCTCTTTCGCGGTGAGCGGCCCGATCCACGCCCCGCGAATGTATCCCTCAGGGTCAATGAAGAAGCTCTCAGGGATGCCCGTCAATCTGTAGAGCACAAATGCCGTGCCGCGCTCGTCCACGAGATTGCGATAGCTCACCCCAAGATGATCTAAGAATGCTTTCACGGTCTTGGGGTCCTCGCCCCAGTTGACCCCTAACAGCACTACTTGGTCGCTGTAGATCTGATGGAACTCTTGGAGTTCAGGGATCTCCTGGCGGCAGGGGGAGCACCACGTTGCCCAGAAGTTCAATAAGACGGGCTTGCCGCGCAGGCTGCTTAAGCTCACGCTCTGCCCGCTCAGGTCCGGGAGGGTGAAGTCCGGCGCGCGGTACCCCAAGCTCGCTGCTATTTCATCTTTTAGCTCCTTGGGGTCTTCGACGAAGATCCCGCGCCCGCTGGTGAGCGCGAACCTGCTCAAGTCGCTGCGGTTCGTGAAGAACGCGTAGCTGATCACCCCCAGGGCGATCGCTCCGACGGCGATGAGCACGGCGACGACGAGTCGCGCCAGCACGTGAGCCTCCTTTCCGGCCCCCTCACCCGTCCCCTCTCCGTTTACGGAGAGGGCTAGGGTGAGGTCACACGTAGTATAGGCGCGCTTCCCCTGTCCGTGCTATGAGTGTCATCATAAAGAGAGATGATTTTTATCAGAATCGAGAGGGCTTGGCCAAAAGATCAGCCAAGCCCTCTGCCAACTCCGTCCGTATTAGCGGCCGAGCTTCTTGAGCTGCTCCTCGGTGAGCGGCTCGGCGTAGAGCATCTGCATCAAGTCTGCGCCGGACTTGAGGAAGACCCACTTGGTGGGGTCGGTTTGTGGGTCCTTGGGATCGCCCTTGTAGTCCACAAAGTCCAGCTGGAGCGCCTTCTGCCAGTCGGGCGGGATGGGGATGACGCCCTTGGTGAAGACGAGCTTCTGCCCGTCCCACTTGGAGAGCGTGATCTTGCCCGTGTTCTTATATTCTTTGAGGGCCTCGCTGGCGTGGCACTCCGTGCAGGCACGGCCTTGCTTGGTGATCGTGTGGGCCCGGTAGGGCGCCAAGGCCACAAACGACTTGCCCTGATAGCTCAGCGTCATGAGGGTTCCGGAGTAGATCTTATCGCCCTCGCCCTTGCGCTTGAGCAGCAGAGCGAAGTCGCGCATCACGCCGTAGTTGCGCTTGATGCCCGCCGCCACCTCGCTCTCGAAGTGGCAGTTATAGCAGGAGATGACCGTCTGGCTGTGGCAGCTGGTGCAGTGGACGGTCTTCTCGTGCACGGCGTGGGCGGCGTTCGCGGGGAGCTTCGTATGGCACTTCTCGCAGGCGGCTTTGACGGCACCGGGCTCGAGCCAGGACTTATAGGCGGTACCATCGCCGTGGACGTCCTCGCCGGTGTGACAGGCCATGCAGTCCATGCCCTTGGCGCGATGGACATCGGGGTAGTTGGCGATCTCGAAGCCCTGGCGCCGATGGCACTTCAAGCACGTCTCCTGCTTGACCTTCTGCCCTGGGGCGGCGTGGCAGTCCTTGCAGCTTGGACTATACGTAGCCGGATCGACCTTGGAGCCGTCGGCGTAGGTGCCGGGGTGGCAGTTCAGGCACCCGACCTTCTCAATGGGAAGGTTGGTGATGTTCTCAAAGCCGCCGTTCTCCTTCTTGTACCAGGTGCGCTTGCCCTCGCGGGTGGCGTGCAGGCTCGTGGGAAAAGTCTTCGCAGGATCCTGCTGCGAGGAGTGCACCTGGGCGAGCACCGCATCAAAGTGATGGGTGTGTCCAGAGGAGGGTACCGACTTCCAGAGCCCTATCCCAACGATCGCCCCAACACAGAGCACCACGACCGCTGCTGCTAGGAGCTTCTTCATGAGTGTTCACCTCCTTTCTTTAAGATTTTTGTTGTTGGCATGGGCCAACTTGCCAAAGCGTGTCAAGCGTTCGCGCAGCGCCTGGCGCACGAGATCGCACGCCTCGGCGATCTGCGGGGTCGAGAGCCGATAATAGCTATAGCGCCCGTGATGGCGGACCTCGACCAGGCCGATCTCCAGTAAGATGCGCAGGTGCTGCGAGAGATTGGCATACGACAGCTGAAGCTCTTTGGCGAGCTCGCCGACGCTGCGCTCCCCCGCCCGCAACACATAGACGATCTGCAAGCGCTTTGGATGCGCCAGCACCTTGCAGATGCGGGCTTGCAGCGCCGTGAGCTCATCTTCCATCCCATCGTTCCTTCGATTTTCTGAGTTTTGCAAATGTGCAAATAAACTGTAGCGATGGAAAGACGAGCTGTCTAGGACTTTTGTAAGCAGAAAACCCGCGCGTTTCGAGAGAAAAGCACGCTCTACAACTGACAAAGAGATGACAAAGATCAGGGCTTCGGAAGGGCCCCTGAGCCTGCCCCCCCGAAGCCCTCTTCAACGGCGCAGCTCTTTATCCCACGTCTTGATCTCAGTGAGCGCGGCCTTCATCTCCGCCCAGCCGTACCAGAACGTGTAATCGGGATTGGCGTGGAACGCCCCCTGGAACGTGCGCATACGATACTCTAAGAACATCTTGAAGAGCGCCTGCTCGATGGGGTGGCTCACCTCGTAGAACGCGAGCAGATCGGGATAGTTATAGGGGAAGTGCTCTGGCTTCTTCAGCCGCCCATCTTCGTAGAGCTTGGCGACGATGCGGATGCCCTCGGCCAAGAGATGGTCAGCCTCTCTGATAATTCTGTCGCCCTTCTCAAGCTCAGCTTGGGCGAAGACCCTCGCATGGCACTGCGAGCAGACGGTGAGCATCTTCTCGCGTTCGGCTTGCCACGCTTCTTGAGAGAGCCGCGCCACATCAGCAGCTTTGACGACGTCGAGCCTTGGGGTCGGATTGCCCTCAGGATCGAGCACGCCCAAGGCTTTTAGAATCGTCACGCGATCTTCGGCCCATTGTGTGTCCTCAGGCAGCGGGAGCCGAACGGCCAAGAACCCCCACGCCGTGCGCACTTCATGGTTTCCGTCAGGCATGTGGCACGTCTGGCAACTCGGGGCGGCGGAATCTGGTGAGAGCACACCCTGGCGCTTGAGGGCAAATCTCACCCCGTGCTTGGAGGTGCTCCACATCTCCCAATGGGGATGATCAAAGCCCATGTGGCACGTGGCGCAGGCTTCGGGCTGGCGCGCTTCTTCCACGGAGAAAGAATGTCGCGTGTGGCAAGAGTCGCACGACGCCAGACCGTGAATCTCTCCGGCCGCGCGCATCGCTTTGATCTCGTCTTCGGTTTTTAGGCCGATCTTGTGGCAGCCGCCGCAGCCCTTCTTGCCCTCCATCAGCTCCATCGGCTGCATGTGCGTCGTGGGCATGGCGTTCATCGCAGCCCAGGCGAACGCGTGCTTGCCTGCCTTAAACTGTTCCACGCGATCCGGATGGCACCCGCCGCAGGTCTCCGGCGTGGGGATTTGCGCTTTAGCGACGTCCTCGGCGCTCGTGTGCTCGCTCCCGTGACAGGCCTCACAGCGAATACCCAGAGCGTACTTCTTGCTCTGCTGAAAGTCCTTCACGAGCTGGGGCGTTATCTCTTTATGGCAGTCTATGCAGAGATCTTGTTCTTGCTGCTGCTCCGACTGCAGAACTCCCTGGCTCGTCCAGAGCACCACACTACCGACGAGCACCGCTCCTAGGGCGATGCCCCATACCCATTTGTAGTTACGCATATCGAGCCTCCTTCTTTTTCTTGCTTAGAAGAGCTTCTCGTCCAAACAAGTCGTCTGGGGTTGGGCTAACTCTCGCAATCGCTCCGGGTCTTTGATGACGATCTTGTGGTCGCTCAGGGCGATCACCCCCTGCTCGCGCAGCTTGCTCAATTCGTGAATCACCGTGTCGAGATGAACCCCTAGAAGCTCCGCTAGCTCTTGGCGGCTCAATGGCATCTCTAGAGCGATGCCCTCGCGCTCCCGTACCCCAAAGCGATCCATCAAGATCACCAATAATCTCAAGAGATTCTGCTCGACCGGCTCATACGCCAACTCCACGAGCTTGCACTCGAAGATTCTTAGCTGTCGCGCCAGGTGCTCGCACAGCCGCTGGGCTACCAAAGGGTAACGCTGCAGAAAATCCACAAATGCTCTGCGCTCGATGAACGCGACCTCCGTCTCGGTGAGGGCGCGGGCGTAGCCAGGACATGCGCAGACCTCCGGCTGAAAGAGCATCTCCTCGCCGAAGCAATCCCCCGGCCCCAAGAGCTTCAGAATGCGCCTTCGGCCGCGCCGCCCAGAGTGCTTCCCGTACTGCACCAGCCCGCTGATCACTACATAAAACCCTGCCGAAGGGCCTCCCTCTTGAAAGATGAGATCATCCGGCCTGTATCTGATCGTGCGCACCTTCTGATGCAACTCCCCTAGGGCCTCTTCGCTCAAGTCTTGCAAGAAGGGACATCGCTGCAACGCCGTGCGACCGGTGAGCGCCATAGCTCCACCCCTGTTACTTTGAGTATAGCGGGTCTAGGCCAGAGGAGGCTATGACGGGAAACGTCCCCCAAGCTGCGCTTCGTCATCTTTCCTGCGTCGTCTTGACGGATATCATAGCCATAGATGCTCTGCATCATAGCTTGCTCTGCGAGAGGCCGACTAGAATAAGAGGCCATGACCGAAAAGCATGAACGTCGGACTTTCTTGAGCAAGCTCCTTGGGGGCGCGCTCGCCGTCGGCGTCGTCGGCGTGATAGGAGCAGTGATGGCCTATCTCTTCCCACCGGAGCGGAGGGTCTTCAATCCGGCGCGGCGGCGGATGCGCGTCGCCCGCGCCGATGAGATCCCCCTCGGCAAGGGCAAACAGGTGCTCTTCGACGGAGAGCCAGTCTGGGTCCTGCATCTCAAAGGGGGATGGAGCGCTTTCTCAGCGATCTGCACCCATCAGGGCTGTATCGTCCATTGGGACGAGAAACGCTTGATATTGAGCTGTCCCTGTCATGCGGGGCTCTTTGACACCAACGGCAATGTCTTGTCGGGGCTTCCGCGCCGCCCCCTGAAACGCTTTCGTGTCTCCGTCGTTCGAGACGAAATCTTCATCGGCCCAGGGGAGGGATGATGAGCGCGTTCGCGCGGGTGCGTGAGCTGCTCAGTGCGGAGCTACGCCAGATAGCTCCTCCTTCGGTGGGCTTCTGGCAGATCCTTGGGGGGCTGACGCTCTTTCTGCTCTTTCTGGAGATCACAACAGGGATCTTGTTGATGGTCTACTATCGCCCCTCGGCCGACGAGGCCTACGAGAGCGTCTTCTATATCATCAATGACGTGCAGCTGGGCTGGCTGATCCACGGAATGCATCGCTGGGGGGCGCAGCTCTTTATACTGCTCGTCTTGGTTCATCTGATACGGGTCTATTTTGCAGAGGCATATCGGGAGCGCGAGCTCAACTGGGTCATCGGCGTTGTGCTCTTATTAGTTGTTGGGGCATTTGCGTTCACGGGGACGCTGTTAGTCTGGGATCAGAGGGCGTTCTGGGGCACGGATGCCGTGCGGCGCGTCCTCGCGGAGATCCCCATCGTGGGCCGAGCGATTCTCTATTTCTTGTGGGGCGGCACCGAGCTCGACGCCAACGCGCTGCTGCGATTCTATGTCTTTCATGTGGGACTGCTGCCCTGGATAGCTATCGGGCTTGTCATGGTCCATCTGTATTTAGTAAGCCGTCAGGGAATCTTTCACAAAGCTGAAGCTCAAGAACAGCAGTCGGCGCAAACGTATGGCGATATCGTGCTGCGCGGGTTGATCTTCGTCGTGCTGAGCTTTGGGATCGTGCTCACGCTTGCCGTGATCTTCCCCGTAGAGTTGAGCGGTCGAGCGGATCCGCTCACGTATCAGAGCGTCAAGCCCCCGTGGTACTTTCTGCCCGCTTACGGGCTGCTGAAGCTCGTCCCCAAAGCTGCGGGAGTAGCCCTCGCGAGCTTGGGAGTGCTCGGGCTCTTCGCGGCGCCGTGGCTGGGACGCAACAGCTGGGTCGCGTGGGGGCTGGGAATGCTCGGCATCGCTACTGTCGCTTTGTTGGCAGCTTATGGGTGGCGCTGGTGAAGCTATGTCTGCGCGGTTTCTGAGTATAATGATACTCGCGCTCGCTCTGGCAGAGCTCACGGGAAGGGCTCAAGAGCAGAACTTTTGCTTGGTCTGCCATAGCGAGATCAAAGTAGACTATCTCGAGAGCATTCACGCGGCATTCAACGTGACCTGTGTGGCGTGTCACGGCGGCGACCCTACGACGCTCGACTCACGAGCTGCTCACGCTCTGGAAGCGTTCTTTCGTGGCACGCCCCAGCGCGCGGAGATTCCCGAACTCTGCGCGTCGTGCCACAGCGATCCCATGAGGATGAAGCCCTACGGGCTGCGCACCGATCAGTACGCAGAATATCAAACATCCCGACACGGGAAGCTGCTCGCCCAGGGAGATACGCGCGTGGCGGTGTGCACGGACTGCCATACGGCGCACAGAATCCTGCCGGCGTGGGAGCCGCGCAGCACCGTGCACTTTGAGAACATCCCCAGCACCTGCGCGCGTTGCCACGCGCAGCGCGATCAGGGTGTGCACAGCGCAGCTCTCGCCAATGGGAATACCAAAGCACCAACGTGTGCGACATGCCATGGCGCGCACGGGGCCGCGCCCCCTGGCGTGGAAAACGTCTCGAAAGTCTGTGGGATGTGTCACCTTGCCGAGCGCACCCATTTTGAATCCAGCCCTCACAAAAAGTCTATGGACGCGCAGAACATTGGGGAGTGCGCCAGCTGTCACGGCAGCCACACCATCGAGCCGACTGACCGAAAGCTCTTCGATACAGTATGCACAAACTGCCACGGGGCAGATTCCAGAGCGCACCTCGTGGGCCAGAAGATCAAGACGCTCCTCCTCGCGGCTGACGAATCTCTGCGAGAGGCGACGCATCTGCTGGAGCAAGCGCAGCAGCGAGCTGTAGACGTCTCGGCCTATCGCTCACGGCTGATCGAAGCCCGCTCGTACTTTCTGCAAGCACTGCCGGTGCAGCACTCGCTCGACGTCCCACACATTGAGGAGCTGACGCGCCGCGCCAAGTCCATCGCCGACGACGTGCGCGGTGGCCTCCACGGTTTCCAAGGGGTCATGGCGATCCGACTCTTGGGGCTGACGCTCGTGTGGGTCTTCTTGCTCTTACTGATCATAGTGATCTATCTCGCGCTGCGGGAGCGGCGGGGTGAACACTTATGAGGGCCTGGGGACTGAGATCGCTGCAAGTCGTGCTGATCTTCGTGCCCGTGGGGGTTGCCGCGGCGTTCTTGGCAATGCAGACCAGCTCCCAGCCGGCGTTCTGTGGGACGTGCCATATCATGAAGCCCTACTATGAATCGTGGAAGACCTCGACGCACAACGATGTCCCCTGCGTCGAGTGCCACATCCCGCCGGGGATCACCGCAGAACTTCAGAAGAAATACGAAGCCCTCTCCATGGTCGTCAAATACTTCACCGGGACGTACGGGACTAACCCGTGGGCCGAGATCTCCGACGAGGCGTGCTTGCGCCCCGGCTGCCACGAACAGCGGCTCTTGGTGGGCCGCGAAGTCTTCAAGAACGTGCTCTTTGATCACCGGCCCCATCTGCTCGAGATGCGCCGCGAGAAGAAACTGCGCTGCACGAGCTGCCACTCCCAAATAGTTCAGGGGCAACACATCGCCGTCACGGAGAGCACGTGCTTCCTGTGTCATTTCAAAGATACAAAGCTCAACGAGGGCACCGCGCGCTGCACGCTGTGTCACGAAATCCCAGAGAAGCTCATCACCACCGCGGGACTCTCCTTCGATCACGCTGACGTGAAGCGCCTGGGCATGGAGTGCACCCTCTGCCACAACAACGTCGTCAAGGGCGATGGCGACGTCCCCCAAGAGCGCTGCTATATATGTCATAACGATCCAGCGCGCCTGGCTCGTCTGGGAGACGTCGAGCTCCTCCATCGCACGCACGTTACAGAACACAAAGTGGACTGCCTCAACTGCCACTTGGAGATCCAGCACAAAGTGCCCAAAGAGCTAGAGATCGTCGCGACCGAATGCCAGACCTGTCACGTTGGGGGCGGGCACTCCCCGCAGCGCGATCTGTATGTGGGGATCGGGGGCAAGGGGGTTCCCCCCCAGCCGGCAGCGATGTATCTTGCAGGGGTGCGGTGCGAAAGCTGTCATATCGTCTCGCACGAAGGCCGCAAGCTTGCCAGCGACGTGAGCTGCATGTCCTGCCATGGCGCGAAGTTCTCTAGAATATATGAAGATTGGCAGACGACCCTCGCCGAGCGGCTCCAGAAGACCAAAGGGCTGCTCGCTCACGTCCAGCCCCTTATCGCTGCGCTTGAAGGCGCAGTCCCTCCGGCTGCCCAGCAGAGCTTGCAGCGCGCCCAAGAGAATATTCTCTTCGTCGAGCGCGCTCGCCCCGTGCACAACCCCGGCTACGCTTCCGCGCTCTTGCGCCAAGCCTACGAAGACCTCCAGCAAGCCCTCCGCGCAGCCAATATCGAAAAAACTCTCCCCGCTCCGTGGGCAGAAGCGCCCTATCAGACCAAGTGCACCGCGTGCCATCTGGGCGCAGCCACGCTCTCGAAAGAGACGCCCAGCGGGCCCTTCCGCCACGAATCGCACGTCGCCCGCCACGGCCTAGAGTGCACCCGATGCCATCAGGAAGCGAATTATCGTGAGTCACACCATGGAGCCCCAAAGCTCCACTGCACGGACTGCCACCCCGCTGCAGAGAGAATGGCCCAGCTCCAACCACAAGAGTGCCTCCAGTGCCATCAAGCTCAGATTCCCGCGCGCTCCAAGCTCGTGAAATTCCCCCATGACCAACACATCTCTATGGGCATAAGCTGCGCCCTCTGTCACCAAGGGGTCACACAACAGAGCCATCTAGATTTTCTGCGCTCCGGGCAGGGCGTGCCCCAGCTTGGCCACGAGTTCTGCGCCCTCTGCCATCAAAGCGACGTGCCCCCCCAAGGGGGCGACTGCCTCAAGTGCCACACAGACTTTTGAACTGATATAGCTCAGCTTTTTCCCCGCTGCACGTCATAGCATCCCTCTGCCAAATGAGTTAAAACTACTAGGGAAAGTCATGCGCCTGTTAACTTTGAGCGGGGTGCTTGTGGTGCTGCTCTCTGCTCTCACTGTGGGGCAGACTCCTCCAGACTGCTGGGATTGCCATCGTGATAAGCTCGACCGCGCGGCGTTCGAAAGCTCTGTGCATAACGATCTTGCGTGCACCGACTGTCATAGCGACGCACAGAGCATTCCCCATGAGCAGCGGCCTCGCCGGCCCTCTCCCCAAGTCTGCGCGGGCTGCCACCCCAGCCAAGCCTCCGAGTACCAACAGAGCATTCATGGGCGCGCTCGTGCCCAGGGGATCAGCGAGGCCGCTCACTGCGCCGACTGCCACTCTGCCCACACAGTCTTCTCGAAGGCCGATCCACGCTCGAGCGTCTTCGTCCGCAATCTGCCCCAGACCTGCGGACGCTGCCACGAAAATTCGGGAATCTCGGAGCGCTTCGGCATCGCCCCGCGCCGCTACTCCACATATCTTGAGAGCTATCACGGCATCTCCGTCAAATATGGGAGCCTCATCGCCGCCAACTGTTCCAGTTGCCACGGGAGCCATCTCATCTTAGCGGCGTCAGACCCCTCCTCCTCGATCCACCCGCAGAACTTGCCCAAGACCTGCGGCCAGTGCCACCCCAACGCCAGGGAAAATATCCTCAAAGGCGCGGTGCACGTCGAGGCCACCCCCAGCGTCTCCCCAGGCGTCTATGCCGTGCGCGTCTTTTATACCGTCTTCATTGGAGCCCTGCTGGGGTTCTTTCTGCTTCATATCAGCTTGGATGTCATCCGCTGGCTCAGGAGGCGCTATGGCCAAGGAACAGATCAAAGAACTGAGTGAGGAGCGGACGATCGAGAGGATCAACCTTCAGCTGCGAGTGCAGCACTTCGCGCTCATGGTGAGCGTAACACTGCTGATACTGACGGGCTTAGCCTTGCTCTATCGTGAGAGCGCCTTGGGGCGCTTGCTGATCGCTCTGGAAGGGGGCTTTGAAGCCCGCGGCACCATCCATCGGGTCGCCGCGGGTCTGCTCATGGCCACCGCGTTCTACCATCTGCTCTATATTCTCTTCTCCCGCCAGGGCCACGAAGAATTTATGCAGATGCTCCTCACCCCGCAAGATTTCAAAGACTACGCCGCGACGGTGCTCTACGACTTGGGAGTGCGGGCTCACAAGCCCCAGTGTGCTCGCTATAGCTACCGCGAGAAGTTTCAATATTGGGCCTTCGCGTTCTTCGTCATCGTTATGATCATCAGCGGCTTTATTCTGTGGTTTCACGATTGGTTCTTTGGGATTCTGCCCAAGTGGGCTTTCGATGTCGCCATCGCGGTGCACAGCGGCACCGGCACTCTTCTTCTCATCGTGCTGACGCTCTGGCACCTGTATCTCGTGCACCTCCGCCCAGGGCGCTTCCCCATTGATTGGAGCTTCTGGGACGGCAAGATCTCAGAAAAACAGCTCTACGAAGAGCATCCGCTGGAGTACCAACGGCTGAAGGAGAAGGGCATACTATGAGACAGCTCCTTGCTCTTGGGATGGTCTTGATCAGTCTGGGGCTGGGAAGCGAGCTCAGCTACGGCCAGCGCGATCCCAACGCCCGCTGTCTGCTGGAGTGTCATGGGACATCTGACTTCAAGCGCGAAGTCGCCCCTGGGCAGTTCAAGTCTCTCTATGTGAATTACGAGCAGTTCAAAACGTCAGTGCACAAAGACAAACTCTGTATAGATTGTCACACGGACGTGACGGCCATCCCCCATCAGAGGCGCCCTGAGCAGATTCACTGTCTGCAGTGCCACTACCAAGGGAACGTCGTGGGCGCGCCGGTGAGCGAGCGCCCGGAAAAATACAAAGAGAGCGTCCACGGCAAGGCATTCGCGCGCGGCGATCCCAACGCCCCCGACTGCAAGCACTGCCACACGGTGCATAGCGTGCGCGCCCCCACCGACCCGCTCTCTCCCGTCTATCGAGCCAATATCCCCAAGACCTGCGGAAGCTGCCACATCGAAATCTATACAGAATATCTAGAGAGCGTCCACGGGCAGGCACTGCGCAATAATATCTTAGAGTCTGCCGTCTGCTCGGATTGCCATCGCGAGCACGATCTCTTTCCGCCCGACGATCCCCGCTCCTCGCTCCACCCGCAAAATGTCGCCAACACCTGCGCCCGCTGCCACGCCGATGTCAAGATCATGGAGCGCCGCGGCGTTCCCGTCAAACAAGTCGAAGCGTTCAAGAAGAGCTTTCATGGCATCGCTATCGAGTTTGGGGTGCTCAAGAGCGCCAACTGCGTCAGCTGCCACGGGTATCACCAGATCCTCTCGAGCCGCGACCCCCGTTCCCCAATCCATCCGCTGAACTTGGCAAGGACATGTGGGCAGTGCCATCCCAACGCCTCGGAGAACGTCGCCCGCGGGAGATTTCACATCATCCCCAGCGACCCTGAAGCGGGGATCGTCTTCTGGGTGAGCCAGTTCTTCAAGTGGCTGACGATCCTGGTGTTGCTCGGGCTGTTCCTCCACATTCTGGTAGATCTGTACGGGCGGTTCCGCCGAAGGGAGACACCATGACTGAAGACCTCGAGGAACGCCTCACGCGCGAGATCGCTGCAGAACTTCAAGCTGAGCTCGATCACCCCTTAGGTGAGGCCGAGTGGGCGCGCATCAAGGAGGAAGTCAAGGAGCGCCTGCGAGCGGAGCTGGCCCGCCCCAAAGTCGAACACGCCCCACCCGCCGAAGAGGACTTCGTGCGATTCAGCCTGAACGTGCGGGCGCAACATTTCGTGCTGGCCGTCGGAGTGCTCCTGCTGATCTTCACGGGGCTGCCCATCAAGTTCCATGATTCGGCCTGGGCCAGGTACTTCTTCCAGGTGATAAGCTTTGAGCTGAGCCGGCTGCTGCACCGTGTGGGGGCATCGCTGCTTATGGGGGTGGGCGTCTGGCACATGCTCTATCTCCTGACGGCCGAGGGCCGCCGCGAACTCCGTGAGCTCCTGCCCCGACCAAAAGATTTCCTTGATTTCCTGCAGAATATAAAATATCTGCTTGGGCTGAGCCGCGAGCGCCCCAAGTTCGGGCGCTACAGCTACATTGAAAAGTTCGACTACTGGGCTGTCTACTGGGGCATGGTCATCATGATCGGCTCCGGGCTGCTGCTCTGGTTTCACAATCTCGCCTTGGGGCTCTTCCCCAAATATCTCTTAGACATCGCGCGCGAAGCCCACTCCGACGAGGCGCTCTTAGCCACCCTGGCGATCGTCATCTGGCACTGGTATAACGCTCATTTTAATCCCAGCGTCTTCCCCATGAACATGACGATCTTCACCGGGAAGATCTCCAAGAAACGAATGATCGAAGAGCACCCGCTGGAGTACGAGCAGATCATGCGCGAGCGCGCGGGAGCTGAGAGACCATGAGACGCCGCTGGCTCGTGCTCTCGATCGTCATAGTAGCGATACTCGTCTGGCTGGCCTGGGCCGGGGCACGGGCGACCGATCAGCCAAGTTTTTGCGCGTCGTGCCATTTTATGAAGCCGTTCTACGACAACTGGGCCAGCTCCAGCCATGCTCGGGTCAACTGTATTGACTGCCACTACGAGCATGGTTTTAGCGGGTACATCGCGGGGAAGATTCGCTTGCTCGGCGAGATGCTGCGCTACTGGGTCGGCGCGTACAACGTGCGGCCACACTCCCGCGTGAGCGATCAGAACTGCTTGAGCTGCCACCACGAGAAAGCCATCGAGCCCATAACTGTCTATCGCAAGAAGATTCCGTTCAGCCACACGCAACACTATGGGGTCGCCGCGCGCGGGATCGAGCTCACGTGCACGACGTGCCACTCTCAGCTCGTCCAGGGGGATCACTTAGCCGTAGATGAGAGCGCGTGCAAGATCTGTCACTTCACGGGAGTGGCGCGCGGGCAATCTTTAGGGAATTGCTACAGCTGCCACGGCCCGCCCAAAGATCAGATCCTCATCCGGGGGATCGTCTTCAACCATTCGACGTATCTCAAAAGCGGGGTCGAGTGCCTGACGTGCCATGTGCACGTCACCCGCGGCTCCGGCGATGTCCCTCGCGAGAAGTGCTTCTCGTGTCACGTCGAGCGCTTTGAAGAGTACGGCAAGACCGAGCTCATCCATCGGGCGCACGTGACCGTGCAGCACTTCAAGTGTTCTGACTGCCACTCGGAGATAGCTCATGGGAAGTTTGAGCTTGCCCAGGCGCTCTCGCCCGATTGCGCAAGCTGCCATAGCGGGCGCCACTCCGCCCAAGAGCAGATCTACATCGGGACCGGAGGATCGGGCGTTGACCCCATGCCCGATGCTATGTTTCTCTCAGGGGTGATCTGCGCGGGGTGCCACCAGAGCCGTACCCCGGTGGCCACGGTGGCCACACCGCAAGCGTGCGTGAGCTGCCACGGCCCCGGCTACGATCGCCTCATGCGCCAATGGCAGCAGAGCGTCTCGCAGCAGCTCTCTGAGCTTCGCGAGCAACTCGCTCAGATCGAGCAACAATTCAGTCAAATTCAGGATGACCACACTTTTAGTTCTCTTTACACCGAAGCCAAGAAGAACATCGAGCTCATTGAAGAAGACCGCAGTCTGGGGGTGCACAATATTCACTACGTGAGCGCGCTGTTGCGCCGCAGTACTGAGAATATCGGGCGCATCCTCGCAGCGCGCGAGCGCAAAGAATATATATCAGCAGAGCCGTTGCACTCTGGAGAGCCCTTCGGGTGCGCCCGATGCCATGTGGGAGTGGAGCTGCTCCCCCTGGGGCCAACCCAAACGGCTTCGCATAAAGTGCACCTCCAGCGCGCCGACTGCAACGTCTGTCATGCCGTCCAGCCCGCAGAGCACGGCAAAACGTTTGTTACGGCCAAAGACTGCTCCCAGTGCCATCCCCCCGCTGAGCGCATGGCCCAGTTAGAACCCCAAGACTGCTTGCAATGCCACGACGCTCAGCTCCCCGCACGCCCTGGGAAAGCGTACTTCCCCCACGAGACCCATATCGCTCTCTGGGTTCGCTGCGAAGCCTGCCATGAGAGAGTCACCCAGATGGGGCACTTAGAATTCCTCGGGCAAGGCGTGCCCAAACCCAGCCACGGCTTCTGCGCCACGTGCCATCCCACAGATATCCCTGAGAGGTGCTCTCAGTGCCATGGCGAATAGTCTCACTATTCTAACAGTCATGCTGCTCAGCAGCGCGGCCCTCGCCCAAAACCAAGAGTGCTTGCTCTGCCATGCCACCGTAGGCATGAGCATCACCCTTCCCAGCGGAGAGGAACTCCATCTCTTTGTCGAGAGTGCCCAGCTCGCCCAGTCGGTGCACGCTCAGCTCGCCTGCGTCCAGTGCCATACGAGCATCACCGCCTATCCTCATCCTCCCCTGGCCGCCCGCGACCGCCGCGATCTCTCGCTGCGCTATTATCCAAGCTGTCGTCGCTGCCATGAATCCCAATATAAAGAGACGCTCGACAGCATCCATCTGCGGGTCTTGGCGGCGGGCCATCGCGAAGCCCCTGTGTGCACCGATTGTCATGGGGCTCATGACGTGAGCCCACCGAGCCACCCGCGCCTCAAGGTCGATATGACCTGTGCCCGCTGCCACCAGGAGATCTTCACCGCCTACAGCCAGAGCGTCCACGGCGCCGATCTTGTGAGGGAAGAAGACAACCCTGATGTCCCCACGTGCACCGATTGCCACGGGGTCCATCGCATCGAAGCTCCGCATACCCTTCAGTTTCGGCTCCGCTCACCCCAGCTGTGCGCCCACTGCCACACCGACGCCGCCCGCATGAGCAAATACGGGCTCTCCACGGCGGTCCTCCGCACCTACGTCGCGGACTTCCACGGCACGACCGTCCAGCTCTTCAAAGAGCGCCCCGGCGCCCGCCTCAACGAAGCCGTCTGCACCGACTGCCACGGCGTCCACGACATCAAGAAGACCGATGACCCCCAGTCACGCGTGATCAAAGAGAACCTCTTGCGCACCTGCCAGCAGTGCCACCCCACAGCCACTGCTAACTTCCCTACAGCATGGGTAAAGCACTACATCCCCAGCCCCACCCAGTTCCCCTGGGTCTACTATGTTGAGCTGTTCTACAAGATCGTGATCCCGCTCACCATCGGGTTTTTTCTGATCTTCATCGTCCTCGATGCGATGCGGCGCATCATCACGTGGATCCGTGTGGAGAGGGGCACGCGTCGGCGTGCTGAGCGCTTCTATGAGCGCTTCCATTGGACGCAGCTTGTTGAGCATTGGGTGATGGCCCTTGCTTTTGTGATGCTGGCGCTCACCGGCCTCCCCCAAAAATTCTCGGACACCCCCTGGGCCTATGCGATCGCCGCTGCCCTTGGGGGAGTCCAGAGCCTCCGTCAGATCCATCACATCTTCGCCATCGTGCTCATACTGGCAGCTATCTTCCACATGGGAGGAGTAGGGTATCGGGTCTTTGTGCGGCGCACTCCCCTCTCGATGCTGCCCAGACTCCAAGATCTCAAAGATCTGCTGCGCGATATGGGGTACAATCTTGGGCTTGTCAGAGGCCCCGCCCGCTGCGATCGCTTCACCTATGCCGAAAAACTTGAGTACTGGGCGCTCATCTGGGGGACGCTGATCATGGTGCTGACGGGGTTTATCCTGTGGAACCCCATATGGTTTACGAGCTTTCTGCCCGGAGAGATCGTGCCCGCGGCAAAAGCCGCTCATGGCTGGGAGGCGGTGCTCGCCGTGCTCGCTATTCTCACCTGGCACGTCTATCATGCGCACGTGAAGCATTTTAACACAAGCATCTTCACGGGGAAGATCTCCCAAGAGGAACTCGAACGCGAGCACCCCTTGGAGTGGGAGCGCCTCGGCACGCTTCCTCAACCGTCCCCCGAGCTGATCCAGCGGCGCTCTCGGGTCTTCTTGCCCATCGCGGGCGCTGTAGCAGGGCTGATGCTTGTGGGAATCTCTTATATGATCACGGTGGAGCAGACGGCCATCGAGACGGTGACCCCTCAGCGAGCTACTCCCATCCCACACTCGCTGGAGCTCCGCGGGGATTGCTTGGCATGCCACGGGAAGGACGCCTTCCGCCCCTTCCCGCCCGATCACACAGGGCGGGGCAACGAGAGCTGCCTCACTTGCCATCAGCGCCCGTGAGTGCTACACTCTACCTCGCATGCGGCTTGGCATCCTCACGATAGCGCTGCTAGCGGCTCTGGAGGGCCTCGCGCAGCAGACCTCCATAGAGCGCTTGACGATCTCGCTCTGGCCAGAATACGACGACCCGCGATTGCTCGTGATCTATCGTGGGGAGTTAGCCCAAGACCCCACCGGCCCTCTGCTCTTTCCCCTCCCACGAACGGCCCAGGTGCACGCCGTCGCCTATGTGAGCTCGGACGGGCGCTTGCTCACGGCCGACTGGCAGCTCCTGCCCTCGGAGGGCTCAGAGAAAATGCTGCTCTTCACCCCGCGCACGCGGCTCTTCCAGATCGAATACTACGACGACGTCCTCGGCGCTGTCCCAGAACGATCGTTCGTCTTTCGGTTCTTTTCGGATCGCTACGACGTGAAGGATCTTGAGATCGAGGTGCAGCAGCCGCTGCGAGCGACAGGGCTTCAAGGAAGCCCAGCCCTGGAGCCGTGGGGGGCAGATGCCCGCGGCTTCAGCTACTTTGGCCGAAGGGTCGGAGCCGTCCCCACGGGCACAGTGATCGAGCAGCGCGTCAGCTACAGAAAAACTGATAATGAGCCATCGCTGCGCCCCACGGGAATCCCCTTGATGCCCATCGCGCTAGGGGGAGCAGGGCTGGTCGCTATAGTCGCTCTAGCTGTTATCAGTCTGGTGTGGCTGCGGCGCCAGCGGCTTGCGCCCAGCAACGCACTCGCGCACTTCTGCGCCCGATGCGGCTACCGCTTCCGCGCCGATGAGAAGTTCTGCCCCCAGTGCGGGCAGCGCCGCGTGTGATAAAGATCAATTTCTCTCTTGATCGAGCCCATCTTGAAAGGTGAGCACGCTCATAACAGCCCCCCGCTTCGCTGAGTACTATAAGCGTATGGTCAGAGCGCAAGAACTCAGTCATTGGCTGAGCTCTCTGGAGCCGGCCGCGCGCGAGGCCGTGATGGCCAGGGCTCACATGCTCGCTCTTCCGCCGCACACGAAGATCTACGCCCAGGGCGATCCCGTTGATGGGATATATATAGTTTTAGAAGGCGCAGTCAAGGAGCTTGCGGCTGATGAGGGCTGCCTGCGGCTGGTGCGGCTGGCCGGCCCCGGTTCGGTGCTGGGAGCCGGCGAGCCGTTGAGCGAATCGCTCCAGACCATGTCCGCGATGACGCTGCGCCCGACGCGGCTCGCTCTGCTGCGCCAGAGCGACCTTCACGCGATGTTTGTGGAGCATCCCAGCGTCTTGCTCTGGGTGATGCAGCAGCTCTCGGCCAAGCTGAAAGACCTTCGCCGCGCGCTCGTGGAGACGGTCTACGTCGAGAGCGCGGCGCGGCTCGCCCGCAAGCTCGTGGAGGTCGCCGAGCGCTTCGGCGAGCGCACCCCCACCGGTGTGCTCATCCCCATCAAGCTCTCGCGCGACGAGTGGGCAGCGTTGGCGGGCATGGCCCCGGAGACGGTCAGCCGGGTCTTGCACGACTTCGAACGCCGCGGCTGGATCGCCCTCGAAGGACGACAGATTCGGCTTTTAGAAGAAGAGAAGCTCTCTTTGACATAGCTCAACCAGTTGCATGATGCACCGCACAGGGCTACAATAGAGATGCTATGGCCAAGAACGTGGCGATCCCGGCCGGACGCCCCAAAAGCCCGCCGATCTGCGGGGTCGAGGGCTGTGCAGGGTGTTCGTGGATCTTCAGCGGGCTGGAGAGAGAGGGCCAACAAGAGCTGCGCAAGCTGATGCGTTCGGTCGAATACGGGGCCGATGAGGCGATCTTTCACGAGGGGACGCCGGCGTTCGGGTTCTTTATCGTCTGTAGTGGGAAGGTCAAGCTCATCAAGCAGGGGCCAGGGGGGAAGCGCCAGATCCTCAAGATCGTCGGGCCGGGGGAGCTGCTGGGCGAGGAGAATCTCTTCGATGGGGGAACGCATACGGCTTCGGCGCGCACGATCGAGCCCACCCGGGCGCGGTTCATCAAGCGCGAGGACTTTTTGGATTTTCTGGTGCGCCATCCCATGATCGCGCTGCAGCTTGCCGAGAAGGTGGCGCGCGAGTTACAATCCTTCCAAGCGAAGCTCATCGAAACAGCCTACGAGAGCTGTCGGGCGCGCTTGGCGCGGCTCTTGCTTGCTCTTGCGGAGAGATACGGGACAGTCGAGGGAGCGATCCAAGCTCAGATAAGCCGCACCGATCTGGCCGAGATGGCCGGGATCTCCACGGAGACGGCCATTCGCACGTTGGGGGAGTTTGAGGAGCGCGGGCTGATTGCGCTCAAGCGCCGCAAGATTATGATCGTGAACCGGGCGGGCCTCGAAGAGATAGCCGCGCCCTTGGCGGCAGAACCCCTTGAGAATTTACTCTAGGAGGAAGACAGAGATGTTCAAGAGAATCTTGGTGCCCACGGATGGGTCGCGCGGGGTAGAGAAGGCGATCAACTGCGCGACGACGATCGCGTTGGCATTTGAGTCGAAGATCTATCTGCTCTTTGTGGCCGAGCCGCCGGCGTTGCTCTTTGAGTATGCGAACATCGCTGAGAAGAATATTCTCGAGGCGTTGCATCAAGAGGGCCAACGGATCTTGGAGAAGACCGCCGACGTGATCCGCAAGTCCGGGGTCGAAGAGGTGGAGACGGTGCTGAAGACGGGCACCCCGGCCAAGGCGATCTTAGACTTCGTGGACGAAGCGAAGATCGATCTCATCGTGATGGGGACGCACGGGCGGCGGGGGTTGGATCGGGTGCTCTTGGGCAGTGTGACGGAGGAAGTCGTGCGGTTATCACGAGTTCCCGTGATGACGGTGCGCATGGGGCCATAACAGTTGACAGTTCTGAATTTTCAGTTTAGCGGCCAAACTGAAAAACTGTTGCACTGTCAAACTGAGGACTGTCGTTTGGGCGCTTAGCTCAGCGGGAGAGCGTCCGCCTTACACGCGGAAGGCCAGAGGTTCGAATCCTCTAGCGCCCACCAAAGATTCACAGCTCGAAGTCCACGTCTTGCCAGACCGTCAGTTCCCCCTGGAGCTCTCTTGCAAAGAACTCCGGATGCTCCGTATGTACCGGCAGCAGACCCTTGGGACGGATCGTCCTGATAATCTGCAAGAGATCTTCAGCGCTGGCATGCCCAGAAGCGTGCAACCTCCCCACAGGCTGTGAACGCCCATCCGCCTCCAGCTCAATCCCCACGGGCTTCAGATGGAACAGCTTCAACCAATGAAACAGCCTGCGAATATCGAGCTCTTGCTCCTCGGAGTGCGCCTCGCTCGCCGAGTAGATATAGATCCCCCCTGGAGGGTCAATATCCAACAGATGCTTCAGATCCCAAAAGCTGAACGCGAGCACAAATCCCCCTGGATCGCGCTGGACTTCGTCTATGGGGACGAGCTTCGCTCGATACTCCGAGCGAATCGTCGCATCCCACGATTTGATATCAATCCGGACATCGTCGAGGATCGCCAGATGGGGATGGCTGAGCAGAGCAAACTGTGGATCTGCCGCCGCCAGCGCCTTGAGCAGATATGCGTCTTTCGTCAATATCAGCAAGCGTCGCTCGGTCTCTTGAGCTATTCTCAAGAACGTCATCAAGCGCTCGACGTTGCGCGGGCCAAAGTCGGCGAGCACAAGCTGTCCCGCCGCGGCGCGTATTACTGAGAGCGCCTCGTCGTAGACGTCCTGCTCGCTCACGATGGGACGAGCGCGCTCGTGGACGCGCGTGCCCTCCACGATGAGCAGCGTCGGGCGCAAGGAAGCAGCCTCGCGCATGAAGCGCTCCGTCGCCGCTCGAGCATGACCATGCAAACGAATATCCCCCGTGTAGACGACCCAGCCAGCGTCCGTCTCTATAGCGCAGGCGCAGGCCCCAGGGATCGAATGATCTACAGGCCAAGCCTTGAAGCGCATCCCAGCGATGCGATCTTGTGCAAGCTCGATGGGGGCTGTCTCCCACGGGCGCGCCCTCGAGCTTGTATGGGGAGGGGTCGAGAGAAACTCCCTCACGCCCTCGGAGAGATGCTCCCCAAGCAGCCTCCAGGGGCGCTGCTGCTTCGCTCCGGCTCGCAGCGATTCTATGGCACGAGGATCGTCGTCGCGGGCGACCCGCGGCACGATATAGGCCATCTCGTCGTCGAAGCTGCCCTGCGCGATCTCTTGCATGGCTTTCATGATCGCTGCGCTTTGTGGGGAAGCGTAGAGCAGTAAGTCTCTGCGCAGCAGCCCTACCAACCCACAGTGATCGAGATGGGCATGAGAGAGGAAGCACGCCTGCGGCTCAAGATGCTCTCTATAGTTTGGTCTATAATTGCTGGGGATCAGATCATCGCGATAGAGGCCACCGTAGAGCGGAGCAAGGCCAAGTTTGAAAAAATCGTGCAGGCCGCGCCCTGCCCGCGGATGCAGATACTCTTCGCAATAGAGCCCCCACTGGTGATAGTTGAGCCCAAAGTCGAGCAGCACGGCACTCGCCCCAGACTCTAGATAGATCTTTGTGCCCCCAATCGTCCGCGCCCCATCAAGTACCCGTACCCTCACAGAGCTCTCCCCCTTGCAGGAAGCGATGGCACAGTCTATGATGAGAGTATGAGTACCGTCAAGGACAGCGTTCCCGACTTGGACGGCTTTCCCGTTGTTATTGAGCTTCCGGTTCAGTGGGGCGAGATGGACGCGTTTCAACACGTCAACAACGTCTCGTACTTCCGGTACTTTGAGAGCGCCCGCATCGCGTATATCGAAAAGATCGGACAGATAGAAGTGATGAACGCCACGGGGATCGGGCCGATCTTAGCCTCGGCGCGCTGTGAGTTCAAGCGCCCGCTCACCTACCCCGACAGAATCTTAGTCGGGATACGAGTCTCGGAGATGGGGAGAGATCGCTTCACCATGCAATTTAGAATCTTCAGCCAAAAGCTTCAGAAGATCGCGGCCGAGGGCGACGGAGTCATCGTCTCGTATAACTATCGCGAGCGCCGAAGAGCCCCGATCCCTGAAGAGATTCGCCGGCGCATCGAGGAGCTCGAAGGGCGAACTTTCCCCATCGAGTGAGCGCTATGTGTGGGAGATTCTCGCTGACGCTCTCTGCGGAGCAGATTGCCGCGCGCTTTGGGGTCTCGGTGCCGGAGGGCTATCGCCCTCGGTACAACATCGCGCCGACGCAAGAGGTCATCGCTCTCGTCGCTGACGCTCAAGGCCGACACCTAGAGACTCTTCGGTGGGGGTTGATCCCCCACTGGGCCAAGGACCCTAAGATCGGGAATAAGCTCATCAACGCGCGCGCGGAGACGCTCTTTACAAAGCCGAGCTTCCGTGACGCCGTGAGGAGCCGTCGGTGTCTCATCGTCGCTGACGGCTTTTACGAGTGGCGTCAAACCCCTCAGGGAAAACGAGTTCCCGTCTACGTGCGCTTGAAATCCAAAGAGCCCTTTGGGTTTGCGGGGTTGTGGGATGTGTGGAGTTCTCCTGAGGGTCAGACGCTGAAGACGTGCACGATCGTCACCACAGAACCCAATGATCTCATAAGGCCCATTCACGATCGGATGCCGGTGATCGTGCCCAGAGAGTTAGAAGAGCTTTGGCTCGATCCGTCGCCGAGGGCTCCTGGAGAGCTCGCGAGGGTCCTGCGCCCGTATCGGGCAGAAGAGCTTGAGCTTTTTGAAGTCTCTTCGATCGTGAACTCCCCAGCGAACGACGTGCCGGAGTGCATTCAACCCATCGAGTGATCTCCTATGAGCCCTAAGATCGCTCTTGTCACCGGCGCCAGCCGCGGCATCGGCGCCGCAACGGCCATACAATTAGCTCGCCAAGGCTGCGACGTCGTCGTAAACTATCTCAGTCGCGCGGAGGCCGCTCAGGCTGTCGTTCGCCAGATTGAATCTCTGGGACGCCGAGCCCTCGCCGTCCAAGCCGACGTCTCCGACTACGCTCAAGTCCAACGGATGATCGAGACGACCGTGCGAGCACTTGGCGGGCTGCAGATCCTGGTCAACAACGCCGGCTACTCCTCCCACGCGGGGATCGAGCAGCTCTCTCTTGACGAGTGGCGCAGGATGCTCGCCGTCACGCTCGACGGCGCGTTCTACTGCACAAAGCTCGCGGTGCCCCATCTGCGCGCTGCCGGCTGGGGCAGAATCGTTAATATAATCTCGCTGCGCGCTCTGACCGGCTCGGCTCACAGCCCCCACTACGCCACCGCCAAGGCCGGCCTGATCGGACTCACCAAATCCCTAGCCCTCGAGCTTGCCCCGTATAACATCACCGTGAACGCCGTCGCCCCCGGCTACACTGACACGGAGATGAACCGCAAATCTTTAGCCGAGCGAGGGGATCAGATCCGCGCAAGCATCCCGCTCAAACGCATCGCCACTCCCGATGAGATCGCCGCAGTGATCGCGTTTCTCTGTTCTGAAGAGGCTGGATACATCACGGGCGAGACGATCGGCGTCACCGGCGGGCTGTATATGCGCTAGCTTTACCGCAGCGCTAAGTATTCATCGAGGCTCAAGCCTGCTTGCCTCAAAATACGATGAAATGTCCTGGGGTTGAGGTCACCCGCATGGTACGGTACAGGGATGATTGTGTTTCCACGCTTGAAAATCCGGTGCGAACCCACTACGCGAACCTGAACAAATCCAATCCTCTTTAAAACACGAATGACCTTGCGAGGCGTGTCAGTCACGGGGCAACTTCAATGACCTCGATATCGTGATCTTGGAGCTCTTCACCTACGAGCTCCCAATACGCGCTCAGCACTTCACGGATGTTCTTGAGAGCTTCCTCACGAGTGCGCCCTTCAGAAAAACACGCGGGAATCGCCGGACAGTGCACAGACCACTTGTACTCTGTAGGAGCATCAGGAGTATGCTCTAAAACCACGACTACCGACTTTATGGTGGCCTTCGCCTTTGCCATAGCTGTTGCCTCCTCCTAGAGCCGGCTGAGCGCGATCAGCGCAATAATGAGAATCCCCACAACGATCCCCACACCGATCAACCACCGTCGTGCAAAGCGCCTTGCTCGCTCGGTCTGCTCCGGGGTGAGCTGCACCCGCTGGGGGTTCTGCCACGCCAATCGCTCAGCAAGGCGACGCATCCGAATGGCTTCCGAAAACTTGCCCTGCTTGCGCAACACCACACTGAGATTGTGATGCGCGTTGATGTGATGGGGATCGAGATCAATCGCCCGACGGTACGCATACTCCGCGTGCTCGAGCTTGCCCGCGTCAAAGTAGATATTCCCCAAGCGAAAGTAGATCTTCGCCTTCTCCACGCCGTACTGCAGAGCTTCGACTAAGATATCAATGCCCTTGTCGTACTCTTTGGCCTTGCGGAGCTCCTCACCCTGACGGAGTGCCTCTTCGACGCGGGCGCGGCGCTCCGGCTCCGTCAGCTCAGAGAAGTCCATCGAGACGCTCCTTCAGCTTCTTGATGTCCTGCCACGTGAGATACTTTGGGCTGCCCGGCTCGCGCGACGGGTTGCGCAACAGATAGCTCGGATGGAACATACAGAAAATTTCAATCCCATCGCGCCAGGGGAAGAACCTCCCCCGCAGGGTCGTGATCCCCTCGGTCGTCCTGAGCAGATACTGCGCCGGGACGTTTCCCAGCGCAACGATGATCTTGGGCTTGATATGCTTAATCTGAGCTTCCAAGTACGGCCAGCATGCGTCAATCTCGTCTTTTTGAGGGGCGCGATTGCCGGGGGGGCGGCACTTGACCATATTGCTGATATAGACGCGCTCTCTGGGAATGCCCACAGACTCTAAAATCTCTGTCAGCTTCTGGCCCGCCGGGCCCACAAACGGCCGCCCGGTCGCATCTTCGACCTCGCCAGGACCCTCTCCCAGAAAGATCACAGGAGATTGCGTGTTGCCCTCCCCGAAGACGACGTGCGTTCGACTTTGATGAAGCCGACACTTTGTGCATGTCTGGGCTTGACGCTGGGCTTCTTCAAACGTCAAGATTGTGGGGGGCTTTGTTGGCTCGTCGAAGAGCGAACGCATCTGGGCCATCGTCGGTCACCAACTTTAAAGATAGCTTGAGCGAGCAAGTCTGTCAAATGAAGAGCCTTGCAAATTCTCCCTCTCTGTGCCACTATTAATATATGACTACCCATAGCCGAGAGAGCTTAGAAGCGCTCTTCGCCCCCAAATCTGTCGCGGTCATCGGCGCGTCCACCAAGCCCGATAGCCTCGGCCGAGCCGTCTTCAAGAATATTCTCTTTCACGGCTACACCGGCGTCGTCTACCCCGTCAACCCCAAAGCCAAAAGCATCTTGGGCGTGAAAGCCTACCCGTCGGTGCTCGACATCCCCGATGAGATCGATCTCGCGGTGATCATCGTGCCCGCGATAGCTGTCGCAAATGTTCTTGAAGAGTGCGGGCGCAAGGGCGTGCGCGCGGCCATCGTCATCAGCGCGGGGTTCAAAGAGATCGGCGAGGAAGGGGCCCAACGCGAACGCGAACTCCAGCAGATCGCCCAGCGCTACGGGATCGCCCTGCTCGGCCCCAACTGTTTGGGAATCATCAATACTGATCCCACCGTCTCCCTGAACGCGACCTTCGCCCCAGGAATGCCCCGCCAGGGCAACATCGCGTTCATCTCCCAAAGCGGCGCCCTGGGCGTCGCCGCCCTCGAGTACGCCCAGCGCCAAAAGATCGGGCTCTCTAAATTCATCTCCATCGGCAACAAAGCCGACTTACACGAAAATCATCTCTTAGACTATCTCAAATACGACCCGCTCAGCGACGTCATCTTGCTCTACGTAGAAGACCTCGAAGACCCCCAGGGATTTCATAGACTCGCGACGGAGATCACGAGCGAGCGCCCCAAGAAGATCCCCATCTTAGCGATCAAATCCGGGCGCACCCTCGAAGGGGCCAAGGCAGCTACCTCGCACACCGGGGCGCTGGCCGGCTCCGACGAAGTCTATGATTCGATCTTCATGCAGTCGGGCGTGCTGAGAGTCGAGACGATCGAAGAGCTCTTCGATTACGCTATAGCGTTCGCGCAGCAACCCCTGCCTCAGAGCAACAGAATCGCTATAGTCACCAACGCCGGCGGCGCAGGGATCTTAGCGACAGATGCCGCGGTGCGCCACGGGGTGCAGCTCGCGGAGTTCACCGAAGACACAGTGAAAAGACTTCGGGAGCTGCTGCCGCCCACGGTCAACGTCGCCAACCCCGTGGACATGACCGGCGAACCCAACGAACAACGCTACGAGACAGTCGTGCGCACCGTGCTAGAAGACCCAAACGTCGCCGGGGTCGTGGTCATTGCCGCGCCGCATATCTTGATGAGCCTCGAGAACATCGCGCGGCATATTGTGCGTGCTGTGCAAGCCCTCACCCCTGACCCCGCTCCCAGCCCCAGACCTAACCCCCCAGCCCCCTTCCCTAAAAGGGAAGGGGGAGGCTCCCCTCTCCGCGCCTGGGAGGGGCTGGGGGAGGGGTCCTCGGGGGGTAAGGTTCAGAAGCCCGTGCTCGCGTGCCTGATGGCGGTCACCGACGCTAGACCCGCTATCGAAATCCTAGAAGAAGCGAACATCCCGCACTACAGCTTTCCGGAGCGCGCGGCGCGGGCTCTCGCCGCCATGGCCCGCTATCGCGAATGGGTCCACCGCCCGCGCACCGAGTACAGAGTCTTCACGGACGTACAGATCGAACAAGCCCGAGAGACGATCGCGCGCGCCAAGCGCCAGGGACGCTCGCTGCTCCTGGAGCCCGAAGCGCACGATGTCCTCAAAGCGTACGGCTTCCCTGTGCTTCAGTATCGCTTCGCCAAATCTGAGGACGAAGCCCTCCACGCAGCCCGCGAGATCGGCTACCCCGTGGTGCTCAAGATCGTCTCGCCGGATATCGCTCACAAAGTGGACGTCGGCGGCGTCAAGCTCGATATTCACAGCGATGCTGAGCTGCGGGAGAACTACCGTCAGATGCTCGCAGACGTTCAGAAAGCTAAGCCCGACGCGCGGATCTTGGGCGTCTTCGTGCAAGAGTTCATCAAGGGGGGCAAGGAGACGATCTTGGGGCTCAAGCGCGATCCGCTCTTTGGGCCGTTGTTGATGTTCGGGCTTGGGGGGATTTACGTCGAAGCCCTGCGGGATGTGACGTTTCGCATCGCGCCGATCCGCGAGCTGGGTGTTCATCGAATGATCCGACAGATTCGAGGCTTTAAGATCTTAGAGGGCTTTCGCGGCGAGCCGCCCTCGGATATAGACGCGATCGCGGAGTGCTTGGCGCGGCTGTCGCAGCTGGCGACGCAACTAGAAGAGATCGTCGAGCTCGATATAAACCCCTTGGTCGTCTTCGAGAGAGGGCGCGGGGCGCGCGTCGTAGATGCGCGGATTGTCGTCGCTTAGTCAAGTCAGTGACTGCTTCCAGGGCATCGCACTCACTATCTCTGGATAGCATTGTCGTTGGTCACATGCCATGATAAAATGGCATTGCTATGAAAGCGCACCATATAACAAAGCTCGACGAGTTCGGCCGGGTGGTCATCCCCAAGGGGATTCGTGAATCCCTGGGCTTGATGCCAGGCAGCTTGCTCAGGATCGAGCAACGGGGCCCTGAGCTTGTGTTGAGCCCTGTAGCAGCAGAGCCTAAGCTGGTCCGCAAAGGCGGGATCCTTGTCGCCCAGGGTGAGCCTCTGCAAGAACTGAGGGGTCTTGAAAAGAAGCTCCGCCAGCAGCGCGTACGACGCCTCACCGGTGCAGCTACATGAAAGTTCTGCTGGATACGTCGGTATTGATCGCAGCTTTTGTCGAAGGCCACCCTGATCATGAGCGCGCCCTGTCTTGGGTCCAGCGCATCAAGAGCCGAGAGATCGCCGGAGCTGTCGCGGCTCATAGCCTGGCGGAACTCTATGCCGTCCTCACCGTCTTGCCGATCCGGCCACGCATCCCTCCTGAGGGGGCATGGCAGATCATTCGTGAGAATCTGCTAACAGGTTTTGAGATCATCACACTCTCCACAGCGGACTATCGCACGGTAATACAGGCGTTGGCAGCAGGCCACATCAGCGGTGGGGCCATCTACGACGCCCTAATCGCGCGAGCAGCGGAGAAGGCAAGAGTTGACCATCTAGTCACCCTCAACCCTGATGATTTTCGTAGGGTATGGCCTCCGCTTACAGAGCGTGTCTTAACACCCTAGCGCGTCCGCTCCAGCAATCAGTTCCGCAGCGGCCTCCCCGTTGCTAACATGTGCTGGATGCGCTCTTGGGTCTTCTGCGTCCCGCAGAGCGACAAAAACGCTTCGCGCTCTAGATCGAGCATCTGCTGCTCAGTGAGCTCCGTGCCCGGCGGAACGTCCCCGCCCGTCAACACCCACGCGAGCTTCTGCGCCATCAGCGCCTCGTGATCCGTGATCCGCTTGGCCCACTGGAAATTCTTGATCGCGATCTGCAGGGCCGCATAGCCGCTGCGCCCCGTCACTTTAAGCTTTCTTTGTCGCGGTGGCTCGTACCCCATCATCGCCATTGCTAAGACGTCCTTCTTGGCGTCGGCGATGAGACGGTCTTTGTTCATGGTGATCTTATCGTCACGACGCAGGAACCCGAGCTTGCGAGCTTCCTTGGCACTCGTGGAGACCCTCGCGAGAGCGATCAGCTCAAAGACGCGCTGCAAGAACGGGAAGAGATCAATATTCGCATCTTCGGGGAGATTTTCGAGCTGCCGTGCCCAAAGCTCTTTACAGCCCCCCGCCGCGGGAATGACCCCGACGCCAAACTCCACTTGGCCCATATACAGCTCACAATGAGCGCGCACCCGCGCGCAGTGCAAGACGATCTCCGAGCCACCTCCAAGCGTCATGTTGAACGGCGCGGCGACCACGGGCTTCTCAAAGTATTTTATGGCCATGTTCGCGTCCTGGAACGCCTTGACCATCTGCCCCAATTGCTCCCACGCCCCACTCTGAACCGCCGCTAAGACCAGCCCGATGTTCGCCCCCACGCAGAAGTTCTGCCCCTCGTTGCCGATCACCAAGCCGACAAAGTCGCGCTTGCGCACTTCCTCGAGCGACGCTGCGAGCATCTCGATGACGTCGGCGTCTATGGTGTTCATATATGTGTGAAACTCCAAGCACGCCACGCCATCGCCCAGATCTATCAGCGACGCCCCTGGGGTGGCTTTGATGATGCGCTTTGTGTCTTCTTTCAGCTCAGAGAGCACGAGCACGCCCGCAGGTCTGGGCAGCTCACGATAGCTCTTAGTCTGAACGTCAAAATAGAACTTCTTGCTCTCTCTTCTCTGATAGAAACTCTCCCCGCGAGCGAGCATATCTTCGACGATCTGAGGGATTTTTCTGCCCTCGCGCCTCATCCGCTCCACAGACTCTCTTACCCCGATGGCATCCCAGGTCTCAAACGGCCCCAGCTCCCAGTTGAACCCCCACTTCATCGCATTGTCAATCGAATAGATATTATCTGAGATCTCCGGGATGAGAGAGGCCGAATAGAGCAACGTCTCCGACAGAACCTTCCAGGCGATCCGCCCCGCGCGGTCATCGGCGTAGACGACCGCTTTGATCTTCTCCCCCACGGTAGACTGCTGGCTCGCTCTCGCGAGTGATGGATACTCAAACTTCTCTTGAGGGCGATAGTCGAGAGTCTTATAGTCGAAGACCCAGAACTCTCTCTTACCGTTGACGGTCTTCTCTTGATAAAAACCCTTGCCGGCCTTGCGCCCCAACAGCCCCCGCTCGAGCATCTTCTGCACAAAGTCGGGCAGACGATAGACCTCGCGCATCGGATCGTGCGGCAGATTCTCATAGATATTCTTCATCACGTCGGCCATGACGTCGAGACCCACAAGATCTACGGTGCGGAAGACGGCGCTCTTGGGGCGGCCCAGCGCCGGCCCGAAGATCGCATCGATCTCTTCAACCTTATACTCTTCTTCTTGCATCACTTTGAGCAGATACGAGATCCCAAAGATCCCGATGCGGTTGGCGATGAAGTTGGGGGTGTCTTTTGCTAAGACGACCCCTTTGCCCAAGCGCCGCTCGGCGAAGTCCATCATGAACTCTACGATCTTGGGGTCAGTCTCCGGCCCAGGGACGATCTCCAACAGCCTCATATACCGCACGGGGTTGAAGAAGTGCGTGATGAGCGCATGTCGCTTCAGCTCCGGAGAAGACTTTTGGGTGATCGCCGCGAGCGCGATCCCGGAAGTGTTCGAGCTGACGATAGCGTCTTTCTTTCGGAATCTTTCGATCTTGGCGAACGCCTCTTGTTTGACGTCCAAGCGTTCAAAGACAGCTTCGATGATCCAGTCGGCTTCACCCAAACGATCTAAGTGATCTTCTACGTTCCCCACGGTGATGAGCTGGGCGTCGTTTGGGTCGAAGAAGAGCGCCGGACTTGCTTTCAGGGCTCTTTGGAGCCCCGCCTTGGCGATGCGATTTCTCACTGCGGGGTCTTGCAGCGTGAGCCCTTGGGCCTTCTCTTGCGGGGTCAGCTCCTTGGGGACGATATCTAACAGATGGACCTTGATCCCCACACCCGCCAAGAGCGCGGCGATCCCCGCGCCCATCGTGCCCGCACCCAGAACTGCTGCTGTCTTGATGTCGCGCATAGTTCTCTCTCCTTCGTTAGACTCTCTCGAAGACCGCGGCCATCCCCTGGCCGCCACCGACACACATCGTCACCACGCCAAACTGCGCATCTCGCCGAGGCATCTCATGCACCAGCGTCACCAGCAGCCGACACCCCGACGACCCCAAGGCGTGTCCCAGCGCGATCGCCCCGCCGTTCACGTTGACCTTCTCCATCGGCAGATCGAGCTCGCGAATGACCGCGAGCGCCTGCGCCGCAAACGCCTCGTTGAACTCAAAGAGATCTATATCTTTGAGCGAGAGTTTAGCTTTTTTGAGGGCCTTGGGAATAGCATAAACGGGGCCAATGCCCATGATCTCCGGGCGGACGCCCGCCGCTGCCGCCGAGACGAACCGCGCCATCGGTTTCAATCCCAACGAGCGCGCCTTCTGTTTTGATGCGAGCAGCACCGCTGAGGCCCCATCGGTCAAAGGCGACGAATTCCCAGCAGTCACCGTGCCCCCCTCACGGAAGACCGGCTTGAGCTGCGCGAGCGCCTCCAGCGTCGTATCGCGCCGAATCGTCTCGTCTACTGTGTGGGTGATCGTCTTGCCGTCTACGCGCACCGTAAGCGGGACGATCTCGTCCTTGAAGCGCCCAGTATCTGTAGCCCGCACGGCCTTCATGTGCGACTCATAGGCGAACTTGTCTTGATCCTCGCGAGAGATCTTATATTTCTCCGCGAGATTCTCGGCGGTGATCCCCATCGGCGTATAGACTTCGGGGTACTCCTGAGCCAAGATGGGATTGGGGCGCGGGGTGTAGCCGCCCATCGGCACCATAGTCATAGACTCGACGCCCCCGGCAATGATGAGATCAGCATCCCCATAAGCGATCTGATAGCAGCCGTTGACGACCGACTCCAAGCCCGACGCGCAGAAGCGATTGATCGTACACGCCGGAACAGACTCTGGGATCTTGGCCAAGAACTGGGCGATGCGAGCGACGTTCATGCCCTGTTCGGCTTCGGGCATGGCGCAGCCCAGACGAATATCGTCGAGCTCTTTGGGGTCAATGCCGGTGCGCTCTATCAGCGCTCTCAAGACGGCCGCGACAAGATCATCGGGGCGCGTCTCCCGCAAGACCCCGCGAACAGCTCGCCCCACCGCGCACCGCACTGCTCCCACAACCACGACTTCTCTCATAGCAAGACCTCCTTTGCTGAGCGAACTTGACCTCTCCCCCGGCCCCTTCCCGCTCCGGGAAGGGGGCTGGGGGGTTAGGTCATTTAGCCAACTCCGCGTCAATCATCGCTTTGAACTTCTCATAGGGCCACGCCCCAACCAACGGATGCCCGTTGATGAAGAAGAGCGGCGTCCCGATGCTGCGAGGCTTCTCGGATTCGGGGAGCTTCGCTAAGAACTCTTGCAAGACCTGACGGTCTTTCTCGATCTGAGCCTTGGCCCAGTCAGAGTTCAGACAGCTCGCAAAGGCTTCTTCGTTCAGACCCAGCTCACGCGCGAGAGACTGTAAATCTTCTTCGTTCAGATGCCCCTTCCCTTCCTCGAAGATCACATAAAAAAGTCGGTCGTGATACTCCCAGAAGTGCCCCTGGGCGTGAGCGCACTCGCCCGCTTGCGCGGCCAGCTGCGCCACCTCCCCATGCACAATGAGATTGTGAAAGACGTACTTCACCAAGCCAGGGCGAATGTACTCCTCGTCAATCTTTGGGAAGGTCTGAAAGAGATGGCGCGCGCAGAAGGGGCAATAGAACTCCGCAAATTCTTCGATAGTGACGGGGGCGTCGGCGACGCCTTTGGTCGGCTGCTCCGGGGCGTTCTCGACGGAGGTTGAGGAAGGTTGCGTTGGGGGCGGAGCCGGCGCGGTTGTGGTCTCTTGAGCAGGGGGCTTGGCCGGGCGCGACGAGATCCAATTGATCGCGATCAGCGCCCCGGCCGCGACAATCGCGAGGATCACAATCCACACGATGGGATTGCTCACGAGGCTGACGTTCTTCTTAGCAGACATAGGGTCTCCTTTCACTCCTCGATCTTAACGGGTAAACCCGCGCTCTGCCACGCGAGAATGCTCTCTCTTGTATTTTCCCGATGGGAAGGCGCCTGTGCAAATTTACTTCGCGCGAGCCCCCCACTGAAAGTGTGAGCCCGTCCCTCCCCCGTGGTGCCCAGCGGGGGAGGGATGGGAGGAGGAGGCCATGCGCGCTTAGCCCTCGCTCGATTCGTACTGGCTCTTCAGCTGCGCGATCACCGTGGGGTCAGCGAGCGTCGTCGTGTCCCCCAGAGCCCGACCCTCCGCGATATCTCGCAGCAACCGCCGCATGATCTTGCCGGAGCGCGTCTTGGGCAACTCCGCCGTGAAGAAGATGTCATCGGGTCGGGCGATGGGCCCGATCTTCTTCGCGACATGCTGCTTGAGCTCGTCAGCCAACGACGGAGAGGGCTTGTACCCCGCGCGCAGGGTCACGAACGCCGAGACCGCTTGCCCTTTGATCTCATGGCTCTTGCCGATCACCGCGGCCTCGGCCACCGCCGGATGGTCCACGAGAGCGCTCTCGACCTCCATCGTGCTAATTCTGTGTCCGGAGACGTTGAGCACGTCGTCAATGCGCCCTAGCAGCCAGAAGTCCCCGTCTTTATCAATCTTGCAGCCGTCGCCCGTGAGATAAACCCCGGGGAACTTGCTCCAGTAGGCTTGCTTGTAGCGTTCGGGGTCGCCATAGAGAGTGCGGAGCATCCCCGGCCAGGGCTTGGTGATGACTAAATACCCAGCGCCCTGGCCCGGCGGAATGGGGGTGCCCGATTCGTCGAGCACCGCCGCTTCGATCCCTGGGAATGGCCTATTGGCCGACCCAGGCTTGAGCGTCGAGATCCCCGGCAAGGGCGTAATCAGAATATGCCCGGTCTCGGTCTGCCACCACGTGTCCACAATGGGGCAGCGCTCCTTGCCGATCACCCGATAGTACCACATCCACGCTTCGGGATTGATCGGCTCCCCCACCGACCCCAAGAGCCTCAGCGACGAGAGGTCGTGCCTGTTGGGATACTCTTCGCCCCAGCGCATAAACGTCCGGATCGCCGTGGGGGCCGTGTACAGAATAGTCACTCTGTACTTCTCGACGATGGCCCAGAAGCGATCCTTGTCGGGGTAATCGGGCACGCCCTCGAACATAAGAGTCGTCGTCCCGTTGGCCAGCGGGCCATAGACGATATAGCTGTGCCCCGTCACCCAGCCAATGTCCGCAGTGCACCAATAGACGTCTTCGTCTTTGATGTCGAAGATCCATTTATGGGTGAGGGCCGTGCCTACTAAGTATCCCCCGGTCGTATGCACCACGCCCTTGGGCTTGCCCGTCGTTCCCGATGTGTAGAGAATGAAGAGCATATCTTCGGAGTCCATCGGCTCGGGCGGGCAGTCTAGGGGGGCATCGCGCATCAGCTCGTGCCACCAGAACTCGTTGGGTTTGAGGGTGAGTGTGTCATCGCCGACGCGGCGGACCACGATAACGTTCTTGATAGACGGGGTCTGTTTGAGCGCCTCATCGGCGTTCTTCTTGAGGGGCACGACGTGGCCGCGACGCCAGCCCCCATCAGCCGTGATGAGCAATTTCGCCTGAGCGTCATTGATACGATCTCGAAGGGCTTCAGCGGAGAATCCCCCAAAGACGACGCTGTGCACCGCGCCGATCCGCGCGCACGCCAGCATCGCGATGGGCAGCTCGGGGATCATCGGGAGATAGATCGCCACACGATCCCCCTTCTTGATCCCCAATTTCTTCAAAACATTCGCGAACTTGCAGACCTCGCGATGGAGATCTTGATAAGTGAGGACGCGCTCATCCCCAGGCTCGCCCTCAAAGATGATCGCGGCTTTATTGCGCCGCCAGGTCTTCAGATGGCGATCAATGCAGTTATACGAAGCGTTGAGTTTGCCGCCGACAAACCACTTGGCCCAGGGCGGGTCCCACTCTAAGACCTTCTCCCACTTCTTGAACCAATCGAGCTCTTCAGCGGCCTTGGCCCAGAAGGCCTCAGGGTCTCTGGCCGCTATCTCGTAGATCCTCGGGTCGTTGATGTTGGCGTTCTCCTTGAACTCCTGCGGCGGGGGGAACGTCCGCTCTTCTTCGAGAAGAGCAGCAATCGTCTGCGTATTCGCCATATTCGATCACTCCATTTCTCGTTGTACTTCATTCTAAAGAGAATGGGAGAGGAGCGCCATGATGCGGCGCAGGGCTGGGAATGATTTCGCTCAGGGCAAGAAAAGACGCAGGAGGCTGCCCCCCTGCGTCTTGGTCTCTCTTTAGTAGAGATTAGAAGAGCCCCGTCACCTTCCCCGTCTTGAAGTCTATATCTATTCTCCGGAACGCCGGATCGGATGAGGTCCCCGGCATCAGCGAGATCGTCCCCGTGACAGGGCACAAGAACTTCGCTCCAGAATAGATCAGAATATCGCGGACGGGGAGCACCCACCCCTTGGGCACCCCCTTCCACTCGGGATTGTGAGAGAGCGAGAGATGCGTCTTGACCATCATCGTCTGGTAGTCGCGGTACTTGGGGTCGGACTCGATCTTCTTGGCTTTGGCTTCGGCTTCGGGAGTCCAGCTCACCCCGTCAGCCCCATAGACAACTTTGGCGATCCTCTCGACCCGCTCGCGCAACTTCATCTCCAGGGGGTAGAGAAACTCCAAGCGAGAGGGCTCTTGCGCAGCATCAATGATCGCATCCACAAGCTCTAACGCGCCCTCGCCGCCCTTCAGCCAATGCTCCGAGACCGCGCACCGCGCCCCAGCCGCCTCCACAGCCCTCTTGACGGCTCTGATCTCGTCCTTCGTATCCGTGGGGAAGACATTGATGCAGACCACGGGCACAATCCCAGACGTCTGAATGATCTTGAGATGATGCAGTAAGTTAGGCAACCCCTGCTCGACGAGCTTGACGTTCTCTTTTGTATATTCGTCGGGGATGGGCCGGCCAGGCACGACCTTCGGCCCGCCACCGTGCATCTTCAGGGCGCGTATCGTCGCGACCAAGACCGAGACGTGGGGCTTCAGCCCGCTGAGGCGACACTTGACGTTCCAGAACTTTTCAAAGCCAATGTCGGCCCCAAAGCCCGACTCCGTCACGTGATAGTCAAAGAGCTTCAGCCCAAGACGATCCCCAATGATAGACGACTGCCCCACGGCGATGTTTGCAAACGGCCCGGCGTGCACCAGGACGGGCTGATACTCAATAGTGCAGCAGAGCGTGGGATTGATCGTATTGCGCATCCAGGCGGCCATCGCCCCGGCGACTTCCAAGTCTTGGGTCGTGATGGGGTTGCCCTTCTTATCGAAGGCGACCGTGATCTGTCCGATGCGCTCGCGCAGATCCGCTAAATCCTGAGCAATCGCTAAGATCGCCATGAGCTCGGAGCTGACGGCAATATCGAAGCGCGATTCCATCGTATACCCGTCCATGCGCCCGCCCAGCCCAATGACGATGTGTCGGAGCGCTTGGGCGCAGAAATCTATGACCCAGCCCATCTGGACGTTGGTCGGGTCTATATCTAATCTGCGCAGCCCGATCCTCTTGAGCTGCTCGTCGTCATAATTGCGCTCGTGCTGGAGTCGCGCGGTGAGGGCGACCATCGCCAAGTTATGCGCGTTGGCGATATCGTTAATATCGCCCGTCAGCCCCAACGAGAACTCAGTCATGGGGATGAGCAGGGCGTTGCCGCCGCCAGCGGCCGTGCCCTTGATGTTCATAGACGGGCCGCCAGAGGGCTGACGAATACAGCCGCCCGCGTTGAGCCCTCGCTTGCCCAACCCCTCGATGATCCCCAACGTTGTGGTCGTCTTGCCCTCGCCCAGCGGCGTCGGGGTGATCGCCGTCACTTCGATATATTTGCCGTCGGGCTTATGTTTGAGACGCTCGATGATCTTGGCAAAATCGAGCTTGCAGACCCGCCCGTAGGGGATCACCTCGTCCTTTCTCAGGCCCAAGCGATCGCGCCACTCCTCGGGAGTAGGCATCTTCTCCTCGGCGAGTTCCGCGATCTGCCAGTCCTTGAGCTTCGTTGGATCGTAGGGCATACGCATCGCCTCCTTATCTGAGCCCTGCACGCCTCACGATCTCTGGAACAGCTTCTTCCCACTCGATGGCCATGATGTGTACCCCCGAAACCCCTTCGATCTCCTTGAGCTGTTGGATGATCTCAACGCAGATTGTGATCCCTTCTTGGCGCCATGCTTCGGCTCTGGCTTTCTTGTCTTCGATTCCCTTGCCGGCGGCTTCCATCCGCTCGACGATCTCGTTGGGGACGTCGAGCCCCGGCACGTTGTCGCGCATATATCTGGCCGCGCCGGGCGTCTTGATCGGGCTCACCCCAGCTAAGATATACACTTTGTCGAGCAGCCCAAGATCGCCCACGCGTGCCATGAACTCCCGAAATCTCTGAATATTATAAACGATCTGGGTCTGGATGAACTGCGCCCCGGCTTCGACCTTCTTTTTCAATCGCAATGCTCGAAACTCATAGGGCGGCGCAAACGGATTCTCGACCGCCCCGATGAACATCGCGGGGCGCTCGCCGGTCAGCTCATCCCCGGAGAGAAACTTCCCCTCGTCGCGCATTCTTCTCACCGTCTCGATCAAGTGTACCGAATCCAGATCGAAGACGCCCTTGGCCTGGGGGTGATTCCCAAACGATTGATGATCCCCAGTCAGACAGAGCACGTTGCGAATCCCCAGCGCATACGCCCCTAAGATATCGCTCTGCAGGGCGATGCGATTGCGATCCCGACACGTAATCTGAAAGACCGGGTCAAGCCCTAAAGATTTTAAGATTGCACACGCAGCCAAGCTGCTCATGCGCGTCACCGCCGTCTGATTGTCGGTGACGTTGGCCGCGTCCACCCAGTCTTTGAGGAGCTGCGCTTTCTTCTCTATGACGGTTCTATCGGCGCTCTTGGGTGGGCCGCACTCCGCGGTCACCACAAATCTTTTCGACTCCAGAGCCCGCTTGAGGGTGCTGTCGCTCATAGTAGCATATCTTCGCGGATGCGCCGTCGCGGTCCCCCGTGACGATCCGAAGACCAATCTTTTGCTGCAAAGAGCTGCTCCATGTTCTTTCGTTGATTGAGCTTCCCCAAACGCTCATAGATCAAGACCCAGGCGCAGGGGCGCGGGCCATTGCGAGAGACTTCACACGTTCCATCGGCTCGGACACCTCCGCAGGGGCCATTTAAGAGATTCTTGGCACACCGGGCGATGGGGCAAATGCCCCCCGTCATGTGTAAAATACAGTTCCCGCAGCCGGCGCAGACTTCCGTCCAGATTCCCTGACGTTCGACCTCGCCGAAGAACTTCGTATTGAGCGCGGGCAAGATGGGCAGATCGAATCTCTCAGAGAGCTTATTGACTCCAACCCCGCACGCCAGCGAGAGCACCGCCTCTTGCTGCTCGATAGTCTCTCGCCATAGATCATTGAACTCGTCGTCGCACTGGCGCTTGACCACCCCTTCGGTAATTTCGATGGAGCGGCCCTGAGACGTGCGCGCCAGCCGCACCGCCGACGCTAACAGCCCAACTTCCTTCTCGCCCCCGGCCATGCACACCGCCACGCACGACTGACACCCCAGAAATAAGACTCTCTTATAGGGCTCCAGCATCTGTAAGATCTCTTCGATGGGCTTCTGATCCGCGACGATCATAAGAATCTTCCTCCTCCGCCGGATGGAGGCTCCCTAAGGCCCTCACCCGCTCCACCATCTCGCGAGCGATCTGGGCGAACCGATCCCCTTGAGCCGAACTGAGATTGAAGAACTCCAGGCGCTCCGGCGCGATCCCCAGCTTGGGCAGGAGATCCTTGATCGCCAGAACGCGCTTCTTGGCCCGAATGTTCCCAGAGATGAAATGACAGCTCCCCTCAAGACACCCCGCGACGATCACCCCATCGGCCCCGGCCTCAAACGCCTTCAGCACATAGAGCGCATCGAGCTTCCCCGTGCACGGCAGACGAATGATATGCACATTTGGGGGATATTTTAAGCGCAAGACCCCGGCCAAATCCGCCGCCGCAAACGCGCAGTAGTGACAGCAGAATGCTACGATCTTCGGCTCAGCGTGGGCGCTCATAGGGCGCTCACCCTCTCGCGAAAGAGCTCCTCGATCATGGAGAGCTCTTGGGCGTCCTCAAACTGCCCAAGTTGAATAGCTTTGGCAGGGCAGTCCGCCGCGCAGATCCCGCACCCTTGGCACTTCACCGCTTCGATCTCGGCGAGCCCCTGCGCGTTGATGAAGACCGCACCGAAGGGACACTCCCTCAAGCACGTCAAGCACGCCGTGCACTTCTCTTGATCTACTGTGGCGACGACCCCGCCGGCTTCAAGCTCTCCCTTAGCGAGAACAATCGCGGCTCGCCCTGCAGCTGCTTGTGCTTTGGCGATCAGCTCCGAGATCGTCCCTGGCGCATGCGAGCCGCCGCAGAGAAAGATCCCATGCGACGCAAAGTCCACCGGACGCAGCTTGATATGCGCCTCTACGAAGAAGCCGTGTGCGTCAAGAGGGACCTTCAAGAGTCGGCTGATCTCTTCGTTATACGGATCAGGCTCGACGCCGGTACTCAGCACCACGAGGTCTGCTTGAATGAGGACTTCTTGGCGCAAGCGCGCATCGCGCACCGTGACCGCGAGGTGATCGTTCGCCCTCTGAACGACGGGCGGCGTCTGCTCGTCGTAGCGAATGAAGACGACACCGCCCTCGCGCGCCCGCCGATAGAGATCTTCCAAAAAGCCGTAGGAGATCATCTCGCGATAGAGCACATAGATCTGACGGCTGGGGTCTTGCTCTAAGAGGGCGAGCGCGTTCTTGAGGGCTTCCCCACAGCAGATGCGCGAGCAGTATGAGCGCTTCTCGTACCGCCCCACACACTGGATCATCACCAGACTTCGTCTGGGCTGTTCGCCTTCGCCAGTTTCTAGATAGCGAAGGAGCTCGCGTTGCGTCAGCACGCGCGGATCTTCGCCGTAGAGATATGCGCTCGGCTTGCGCTCATACGCTTCCGTCGCCACGATCACCACACCGTGTTGAATGCGCTCTTCGCCCCAAGGGCCCTTGAGCACGCTCGAGAAATTCCCGACAAAACCCGAAATCTCTTGCACTGTTGTGCTCGTGTACACGCGGATCTTCGGGTGCGTGCGCACCGCGTCGAGAAGCCTTGCCCGCAGATGCTGGACATCCTCGCCCTCCGGGGTGCGCAAGATCCCTAGCAGATCAGTACCAAGCTCGGCTCGCCTCTCGACAAGATGCGTCTCAAAGCCACTGTCGGCGAGCGTCAGCGCCGCGACCATCCCCGACAGCCCGCCGCCAATCACCAACGCCGCCGGAGCGATCCTGACCGACTGCACCGCGAGGGGCTTGAGCTGCCGCGCTTTGGCCACCCCCATGCGCACTAATCGCTTGGCTTTCTCCGTAGCCCGCTCCGGCTGATCGGCGTGCACCCACGAACACTGCTCCCGAATGTTGACCATCTCAAAGAGAAACTTATTCAGCCCCGCTTCGCGAATCGTATCTTGGAAGAGCGCCGCTAAATTCCTCGGCGTGCACGAGGCGACCACGACCCGATTGAGCTTCTTCTCACGAATGATCTCTTTCATGTGCTTCAGATTGTCCTGGCTGCACGTGTAGAGCACGTTCTCGGCGTGGACGACGCCGGGGAGCGTCTTGGTGTACTCAGCCACAGCTTTGACATCTACTACCCCGGCGATGTTGCTCCCGCAGTGACAGACGAAGACCCCGATTCTGGGAGCGCCGTCGGGGACGGATTCTTCAGGGTAGTGTTTCGTCTGGGTGCGCGTGCCTCGCGCCGGAGCTAAGAGCGCACCGACAGCCGCTGCCGCAGCGCTCGCTTGAATGACCGTTTCGGGAATATCTTTTGGTCTCGTGCAAGCCCCGGTCACAAAGACGCCCGCGCGCGTGCTCCGCACGGGATCGAAGACGCTCGTCTTGATGAAGCCGTGCTCATTGAGCTCAAGGCCGAGCTTTCGCGCGAGCTCTTGGCCCTTCGCGCTTGGGCGCATCCCCACCGCAAGCACGACTAAGTCAAACTCCTCTTCGCGCAGAGCGCCCGACTCATCCCGATATCGAATGAGCAAATTTTTTGTTTCGGGGATTTCGGTGACTTGCGAGACCATCGAGCGAATGTAGCGCACCCCGTGCTCTTCCCTGGCGCGCTTGACTAAGCTCTCGAAGCCCTTCCCGTAAGCCCGCAAGTCAATATAGAAGATCGTCGGCTCGATCTGATGGTCGTGCTCCTTGGCGACGATGGCTTCCTTGGTCGCGTACATGCAGCACACGGCTGAGCAGTAACTTTGATGGCGCAAGTCGCGCGAGCCCACGCACTGAATGAACGCGATCTTCTTTGGGGGTTGACCATCGGAAGGTCGAACGACCTTGCCCATCGTCGGGCCAGAGGCGCTGAGCAGCCGCTCAAACTGCGGACCCGTCAACACATTCGCAAAGCGCCCAAACCCATACTCCCCCACCACGCGCGCATCATAGGGCTCAAACCCCGTCGCAAGCACCACGGCGCCAACTTCCAAAGAGAAGATTCTCTCAGTCTGGGTGAAGTCGAGCGCCTGGCGTTCACAGGCTTTCAAGCAGTGCTGAGGGCAGCGCCCGGACTTGAAGAATATACACGTCTGGGGATCAACGACGGCTGCCAGGGGCACAGCCTGCGGGAAGGGGATGTAGACGGGCTTGCGCTTGCCCAGGCCCACGTCAAACTCGCTGGGGAATTTGGGCTCTTGATAGACGCATGACGCGACACAGCGCCCGCACGCGATACATCGAGTGATGTCTACGTAGCGAGGGCGTTGCCGAATTGTGATCTGGAAATTCCCCGGCTGCCCGTCGAGCGACTCCACAGAAGCGAGCGTCAGAATCTGAACGTTAGGGTGGCGCCCCACTTCCACGAGCTTGGGCGAGAGCATGCACATGGCGCAGTCGTTGGTCGGGAAAGTTTTGTCTAATTGGGCCATGCGCCCGCCGATGGCCGGGCCGTCTTCGATCAAGTAGACAAAAAACCCGGAATCGGCCAGGTCGAGGGCCGCTTGGATGCCCCCGATCCCGCCACCGACGACAGCGACAGAGCCGTGCCTGATCGCGCTCATGATCTTGTTTGCACCCGACACGCGACCTTCTCCGTGCCAACCAGATGTGAACCCAGCATCAACTCTCTCTCACTCCCGCCCAACCCTAAGCCCACCAGCTGGGTGATGAAGAGCACCGGGACGGCGTGACTCTGGTTGAGTTGCCACTGCGCCCAATCGAGATTGTACTGACAGAACGGGCACGACGTGACGAGCACGTCAGCCCCGGCACGACGGGCCATCTCGACAATCTGCGCGCTCATCTTCAGAGCGATCGCCTCGTGAACGACCGAAAAGCTCGCGCCGCAACAGGACGTCTTTGCAGGCCACTCGATAGGTGTCGCTCCGGCAGCCGAGACGAGCCGCTCCATCATCGTGGGGTGCTCGCGATCGTCGAAGCCCACTACCCTTGGGATGCGCGTCGCCAAGCACCCATAATAACACGCAACTTTGAGGCCCTCGAGCGCTTTTGTTCTCTCTCTTTGGATGCGCGACATCTGTGCACCGAGCACTTCGAGAATATTTTTGATCTGCACCTGCCCGTCGAAAGATCTCTCGATCATTGCCGAGATGCGCTCACGGGTCTGAGGGCTCTCTAAAGCTCTCTGGGCGATCTTGAGGCGGCTGTAGCACGCCGAGCACGCGACTACTAAGTCATCCCCAAGCCCTTGAGCGATGGCCAGATTTCGCGCGGGCAGCGCGTAAGATAAGTCTTTATTCAAAGCATGGGCCGAGGTCGCCCCACAACAAGTCCAGTCGGGTAATTCTGCGATCTCGATCCCCAGACGCTCGCAGACCCAAGAGATCGAGCGCCCATAGGGCCTTGCTGAAGAGCTAAGCGTGCACCCCGGATAGAAGCGCATCATCGCTGCTCCTTTGCGTGCTGGAAGAGCCTGCGCACCGAAGGTGCTCGCTTGGGCCACAGCTCCAGACGCCCCTTGCGCAGTAGCTCCCATCCCAGCGCTAAGCGCGCAAACGGCTTTTTGAGCTTCAGATTATAGCGGGCCATCAGCTCCAGCTCGCTCACCCGCCCCCGCCGCCGCACACAATCTAAGAAGATCTGATGGAAGTCGCGCGCCTGCGGCAGCGCCGGAGAAAAGCCCTCCTTCAACGAGAGCTCGCGCAGCGTGTCCATCACGTGGGCAATGTCTATATCGTTGGGACAACGCACCGAGCACGTATAACACGAGACGCAGAACCAGAACGTATTACTCGAGAGAACGGTCTCTCGGTCCCCAAGCTGAATCAAGCGAAAGAGCTCGTTGGGGGCGTGCTGCATCTGGGCGATCATGGGGCAGCCGGTGGCGCAGCGATCGCACTGGAAGCAGCGCCGCACCATCTCGCCGCTACGCGCTTCGATCTCCTCGAGAAAGCCGAGAGACTGAGCTCTCACCATGATAGTTCTTTTCTCCGTTCTATATAGCTGATTGTAGACGCGCGGATGGGCTCAAGCTATGAGGGAGATCATGGAGAAATCTGAGCTCAATCACATGATCGGGGCAGGGTCCGCTTGGCGGACTCGACCGTGTTTTTCAGTAACATCGCAATAGTCATGGGGCCGACGCCGCCAGGCACCGGCGTGATAAATCCTGCGATCTCCTTCGCCGCCTCAAAGTCAACGTCGCCTATGAGCTTGCCGTCGGGCATTCTATTGACCCCCACGTCAATGACGACCGCGCCGGGCTTGATCATATCAGCCGTGATGAGCTTCGGTCGGCCCGCAGCGACAACTAAGATATCCGCTTGGCGACAGATCTCTTTGAGATTCTTTGTGCGCGAGTGGGCGATCGTGACCGTCGCTTGTTTAGCGAGCAAGAGCATCGCCACGGGCTTTCCCACGATGATGCTGCGCCCCACGACCACAGCGTGCTTGCCCTCGATCTGGGTTCCCGTGGACTCGATGAGCTTGATGCACCCTGCGGGGGTGCAGGGGACAAACGTGGGCAGCTCCTCCCAGAATTTGGCGGAGAGCAGCTTTCCCAAATTGATGGGATGAAAGCCGTCCACGTCCTTGTCGGGGCTCACTTCGTAGAGCACCGCGTGCTGGTCGAGATGATCGGGCAGGGGTAACTGCACAAGAATCCCGTGAATACGATTGTCTTGATTGAGACTATGAATGAGCTCGATCAGCTTCCCTTGCGGGGTATCTGCGGGCAGGTGGATCTTCTGAGAGTAGATGCCCGTCTCTTCGCACGCCTTGGCCTTCATGTTGACGTAGACTTTGGAGGCGGGATTCTCTCCCACTAAGATGGCCGCTAGGCCCGGCGTGACGCCGTATTTCTGTTTGAGTTGGGCGACTTCGCGCTTGAGCTCCTCGCGGATCTGCTGGGCGACTTGCTTGCCGTCAATGATCGTAGCCATAAGGCATCACCTTGCTCTGTCTAGCATTATAGAAGAGCCTCATCATCTGCACTATGATCTCTCGCAGCCAAGAAGATGATCATTGACGCAGATTTTTAGGGATCAAGACTCCCATGCGAGCGGCGTTCTGTAAAGCCATCACGTCGTAGGGCGCGGACAAGCTTGCCAGCAGTGATACTGAGAAGTCAGGCGACTCGCTCGACCACCGCCGCGCAGACCTTCAGTTCCGTGATCCCGCAGATGGGATCTACCGCGTCATTCGTTAGGAGATTTGTGGGGCTCTCCGCGTAGTGAAAGGGCATCCACACGACGCCTTCGGCGATCTCGGCGATCTGAGCCTTGACGATCAGCTCTCCGCGGCGCGTGCGCACCCGCACCCGATCGCCCGATTTAATCCCAAGCCTCTGGGCGTCTTGCGCGCTCAGCTGCACGAAGTTCTCCGGCTCGGCCCGGCCCGCTTTCGTCCTGCGCGTCATCGTCCCACAGTTGTACTGCATAAAAGTGCGCCCCGTCGTCAGCAAGAACGGATATTGAGAATCGGGCAGCTCCGCCGCCGGGAAGTGCTCGATCCCGACGAGCTGGGCCCGCCCGCGCGTGAACTTCTCCTTGTGCAGGAACTTCGTCCCCGGATGATCTTCAGTAGGGCAGGGCCACTGCAGCCCATACTGCTCCTCTAAGCGCCGATAGCTGATCCCCGCGTAGATGGGCACAAGCCTTCTGATCTCTTCGAAGATCTCCTCGGGGCTCTGATAGCTCATCGCATAGCCCAAGCGCTGAGAGAGCTCGCAGAGAATCTGCCAATCGGGCTTGCTCTCCCCGATGGGCTCGATCGCTTTGCGAATTCTTTGGACACGACGCTCAGAATTGACGAACGTCCCGTCTTTCTCGGCGAAGCTCGCTGCAGGGAGCACCACATGCGCAAACTGCGCCGTGCGACTGGGGAAGAGATCCTGCACCACGACGAGCTCGGCCATCTGCAGCGCCCGCTCGACTTTCTTTATATTCCCCTCGGTGAGCGCCGGGTCGGAGCCTATAATATAAAACGCTTTCAGCTCCCCGGCCAGGGCGCGCTCCCACATGCGCGAGCAGAAGAGAAAAGACTCTTCTTTGGGCACGGGGAGCTTCACCCCCCAGGCCCGCTCAAACTTCTCAATGACCCTGAGATCCTTCCAACTCTGATACCCCGGCAGCGTCTCCGGCCGACACATATCTGTCGCTCCTTGGACGTTGTTCTGCCCGCGCAGCGCGTTGATCCCTGAAGATTCTTTCCCGAAATTTCCCGTGATCAGCGCGAGGTTGCACAGCGCTCGGACGTTGTCTACTCCCGTGCGGTGCTCGGTCACCCCTAGCCCGTAGGCGATGCTTGCGGGCTTCCCGCGAGCATAGAGCTCCGCAGCTTCTTTGATCTTCTGAGCCGGCACGCCGCAGAGCGGCGCGACCGATTCGGGAGTATACTTCTGCACCACGCTCCAGAACTGCTCGAAGTTCTCGCAGCGCTCCTCGATGAACTTTTGATCATGGAGATTGTGAGCGATGATGTGCTGGGCCATAGCGTTGAAGAGCGCTACTTCTGTGCCAGGCTTGATCTGCAAGTGCACTGTAGCGAGCTTAGCCGGCTCAGTAGTACGCGGGTCTATGACGATGAGCTTGGTGCCGTTCTTGACGGCGCGCTTCATCCAAACCGTCCAGATGATGGGATGGGCGTGCGGGGTATTGCTGCCCACGAGCAATAATACTTGAGGGCCAGGCTCGGCAAACTCCGCGATGGAGTTCGTCATAGCTCCGCTGCCCAGGGAGAGCGCCAGCCCCGCTACCGTCGCTGAGTGACAGATTCGAAAGCACTGATCTATATTGTTGGTGCCGAGCACGGCGCGCGCAAACTTCTGAGCAAGATAGTTCTCCTCGACAGTCGCGCGCGCAGAGCTGATCACAGCGAGCGCATCGGGGCCGTAACGCTCCCTGATGCGCCGCAGCTCGCGCACGATGAAGCTATACGCCTCGTCCCAGCTCACCGGCGTGAGTCTACCATTCTTGCGCAGCAAGGGCTGCGTCAATCTCTCCGGATGATGGACGAACTCATAGGCTGTGGCGCCCTTGGGGCAGAGCGTGCCCTTATTGACAGGGTGATCTTTGTCGGGTTTGAGCCCGATGAGCTTCTTATTCTCTGATTGGAGAATGAGGCCACAGCCGACGCCGCAGTAGGGGCAGACGGATCTGACCTCCATGCGCGCCTCCTTTCAGTAGTCGCCAAGCTCCTTCTTGAACGCCTCGCTGAGCGTCTTGCCCCAGTTGTCAATGGCTGCTAACTTCCCAAAGAAGAACCGCAGCACCGGCGGCTCCTCCACAAACTTGAGACCCTTCACCAGATCGCGATGCTTATAGAGCCACGTGATACGATCGACAGCGTACTCGATATGCGAGATCGTATAAACCCTTCTGGGCACAGCAATGCGCGTGAGCTCCAAGTCCGCGAGGATCTCTTTGCCCTCTTTGTCGCGATCTGTGGAGATCGTGCCGCGTTCCATCGTTCTGATCCCGGAAGACAAATAGATAGCCGCGGCGAGCGCTCCCGCCGGATACTGCGTCTGCGGGATATGGGGCAGGAAGCGCTTGGCGTCCAAGTGGCAGGCCAGCCCACCCGGGGGCGTCACCACTGGCACACCGTTCTCTAAGAGTCGCCCCGCGAAGTACTTCACTTGCTCGACGGCGCAGCCGGCTACTTCGGGAGCCGTCATTTCCCGCAGGCCGATGGCCATCGCCTCGACCTCCTTCACCGACATGCCCCCGTAGGTGAGAAAGCCCTCGTACACCGGCAGCCAATCTCTCAGTTGCAGATAATATTTCTCGTTGTTGGTGGCGATCATGCCGCCGCGCACGCTCGTATTCTTCCGCGCGCTCATGTAGTAGATATCCGCGAGGGCACACATCTCCTTGACGATCTCGGCGACGCTCTTGTGGGCGTAGCCCGGCTCGCGCTGCTGGATCAGATAGGCATTCTCGCTGATGAGGCTCCCGTCGAGCACCAACAAGAGCTTATGTTTGTCGCAGATCTCCCGAACGGCTCGCATGTTCTCGAGCGAGAACGGCTGGCCCCCAAGGAGATTGGTCGTGGCCTCCATGCGCACGTAGGCGATCTTCTCCGGGCCGTAGCGCTTGATCACATCGGTGAGCTTGCCAAGATCAATGTTGCCCTTGAACGGATGAGTGCTCTGGGTGTTGAGGGCCTCGTCGGCGTAGATCTCCAGCATCGTGCCGCCGAGAATCTCGATATGGGCGCGCGTGGTCGTGAAGTGATAGTTTGTGGGGACGACCTGGCCCGGCTTCAGAAAGACCTTGTCAATGAGATGCTCCGCGGCGCGGCCTTGGTGAACCGGGAGCACATAGCGATAGCCGAGGACATCGCGCACGGCATCAACCAAGCGATAGTAGCTCTCGCTCCCGGCGTAGGCGTCGTCGGCGACCATCATCCCTGCGAGCTGATTATCGCTCATGGCGTTGACGCCGCTGTCGGTGAGCATATCGAGAAAGATGTCGCGGGTTCGCAGGAGGAACGTATTATACCCGGCCTCCTCGAGGGCGCGCCGCCGCTCGTCTACTGAGCGCAGATGGATCTTCTGCACGATGCGCACCTTGTGCATCTCCACGGGGATCTCCTTGCCGCTGGCAAAACGGATCGTCATCGTCGTGCCTCCTTCATCTCTGAGATGCTTGCTATTTTACCGAAAACTCTCGGCGGTGCACCGCGATTACTCGGTCGCAGAGCATCGCGCCAAGATGAGCCAGCATCTCTAGATGGTGATAATGCCACGCGGAAGCGTCAAATAAAACTTGGGCGCTTGCGGGAAACTCCTCGCCCCCAGACCAATAGACGAGCGCCAGAGGGATTCTGGGCAAGGCCCAGAAACGAAACGCCGCGTCCCCTAACGCTAGAGGCTCGCCGCCCAGCTTCTGCGCTGCGCGACGGAAGCCTTCAATATCACCCTTGAAATGACGCGACACTAAATTCCCCGAATAACTCTGAAAAGCCCTCTCGTAGAACGCCCCGTTGGGCAGCTCCCTCAGCGAGACCCACTGCTGAGCTAACGGCGTGCCGTCGGCGAGCACAAGATACTGCAAGAGCACCGCCTGGACGGGATTGGAGCAACGTTGCCCCGTGGGATCGAAGACTTCTAAGTCTGGCCACGTGACCGTGTAGGGCTGGCCGAAGAAGCGCACCTGCAAGCGCCCTTGGCCCTCTTCGATCTCATAGTAGACTGCCCCGGAGCGCTCCGCGATCTCGCGAGGGTCGCGAGCGCGCAACTCATCCCGCGCCTGCGCGATCTTGGGCTCTAGGCTCTGCTCCCACGCTGGGTTACGCATAGACCGGCGTGTACATGGGCTCTTTGAGCTTCAGCTCCGCGCGCTTGCGGTCAATGTGCTCGATCATCAAATGTGCGGCTTTGATGGGGTCGGGCTCGAACGCGAACTTCCCGCCGACAAGCTTTTCGATCTCCTCGGTCAAGAACTTGGTGACGTTGCGGCTCCCATAGATGGGATGCGGCGTGCCGAAGACCGTGAACACCCCCGAAGCGACCACGTAGAACCCAATGGCGATCGCTTTCTCGCTCATCCATTCGGGGGCAGCGCCGGCCACGGGAAGCTTGGAGAAATCATCCCCAAGGCCTCCTTCATTCACGATCTCGATGAGTGTCGTCAGAATTCGGGAGTTATCCACGCACGCCCCCATGTGCAGCACCGGCGGGATGCCCACGGCTTCGCAGATCTCCCTCAGCCCCGGCCCAGCGTACTCGAACGCCGCTTCGGGTCGCAAGAGCCCGCACTTGGCATCGGCGATCGCCGCGCACCCTGTGGTCACAACCAAGACGTCGTGCCTGAGCAATTCTTTGGTCATCTCGATATGAGCCCAGTCGTGAGTGATATTGGGGTTGTTGCACCCGACGATAGCTGCTGCGCCGCGCAGCCGCCCGTCAATGATCGCGTCATTGAGGGGTCTGAAGGTCGCGCGATACCGCCCGCCCAAGAATCGAAAGACGGACTCGGTGGTAAAACCCGCGATGAGGTCCGTCGTATGCGCGGGAATGCTCACCCGCTGATGATCCCGATTGGGGAAGTTCTCGATAGCGCGCTGGATAATCTCTTTGGCGATCTCGTAGGCGCGCTCCTCGTGGAACTCAATGTGCTCCACACCGGGGAATTTCGCTTTGGGAGAGGTCGTGATGAGCTTCGTATGGAAGCACTGAGAGAGGCTGCTGAGCGCGGGCATGATGCACTGCACGTCCACGATCATGGCGTCCACGACCCCCGTGGCTAGGGCTACTTCTTGCTGCAAGAAGTTCCCGGCGATGGGGATGCCGTGGCGCATAAGAATTTCATTAGCTGTGCAGCAGATGCCCGCGAGATTGATCCCCTTGGCGCCCTTCTGGCGAGCGAGCTGTTGGAGCTGGGGGTCGCGGCTGGCAGCGACGAGCATCTCCGAGAGCGTGGGCTCGTGGCCATGGACGACGACGTTCACCTCGTCGCGCTTGAGGACGCCTAGGTTCACTTTGGCCTTAAGGGGCGCAGGGGTCCTAAAGAGAATATCTTGGAGCTCGGTAGCGATCATGGAGCCGCCCCAGCCGTCGGCGAGCGCCGCGCGCATCCCATGCAGCAGAATATTTCTATAGTCATTGTCCACGCCCATGGTCGTCCGGTGCATGACCTCGACGATCTCGCGGTCTATGCCCCTGGGCATAATGTTCAGTTTGCGCCATAGATCTTGTCTCGCTTTCGGGGCACGCTTGGCAAACGTCAGTTCGCCCTCTTGCTGGCCGAACTCCGCGAGAACTTTCTCCGCGAGGGCCTTGGCGACCTCAGCGTCGCTCTTGGTATCTGGTCCGATGCCAAACTCGGCTGCGATCTTTCTGAGTTTTATGGGATCTTTGATCTGGTAGCCGCCCTTGCCTTCAGCAGCGAGGAGCAGCGTATGGGCGACATCGCGCCCATGGTCGGAGTGGGCGGCCGCTCCCGCTGCGATCATGCGCGCGAGATTCCTGGCCACGATGGTATCGGCATCGGCGCCGCAGACGCCGCGCTGCGGCCCCTTCCCAAAGGGGTCAATGCGACAGGGCCCCATATTACAGATGCGGCAGCAGATGCCCAACTGTCCAAAGCCGCACTGGGGCTGTTGCGCCTCCCAGCGATCCCACGCCGTCTCCAGGCGCTCTTGTTTCGTGCGCTGGAGCATCTCTTGCGTCGCACGATCTACGCTGCGCTCTCTCATGGCTCCTCCTTTGCTCCTATATGGCGATCATGGATTTGCTTGCAATTTCCCCAAGCACTTCTTACAATGACATCAGCATGGCAAAGCGATCTAGAGGTGACTATGGCATCTGAAGGACGCACCCGACTCACGATAGATCTCCCCAAGGCTCTTGTGGAGCAAGCCGACATGTTGGTGAGACGCGGTGTAGCCCGCAGCCGCAATCGTCTCATCGTTGAGGCACTGGAGCGATTTCTAAAGGATCTGGAGGAGGCCCAGATCGACGTCCAGTTTGCCGAGATGGCCCGCGATGAGCGATATATCGAAGAACAACTCCGGATAGCCCACGAGTTCGAGCGTTCCGACTGGGAAGCCCTCCAGTTGGAAGAGGGGTTAAAACGCCAGTGAAGCAGAAGAGAACCTCCTCTACACCGCTCTTGCCACGGCGGGGTGAGGTCTACCTTGTCCGCCTTGATCCCACCGAAGGCTCGGAGCAAGCCGGCACGCGCCCAGCTGTGGTCGTCTCGCGGGATGCAATCAATAAGTACAGCCCAGTGATTGTGATCTGTCCCCTGACAGATGCTGCTCATGTGCCTAAGCTGTACCCGAGCGATGTGCGAATCCACGCTCCAGAGGGTGGGCTTGCACAGGACTCGGTGGTGCTCACGGGTCAAGTGCGCGCCATCGCCAAGAGCCGCTTGCTCAAGAGGCTGGGAGAGCTTCAACCGGAGACAATGAAGCACATCGAGCAAGCCTTGAAGATCACACTGCACTTGACCTGAACACATGTCTTCTGTCGCTGCCTTCACAGCGTTGTCACCCTCTCTTCCGATATGCCTTCAGATAGCTGTCGCTGTAGATCTCTTTGTTTAAGATCAGCTCGGCCGTAGCCACGGCGTTCATCAGCTCCTGATCGCAGACGTTGCAGATCGCCGTATCACATCCCATAGCCATGGCCATCACTAAGAACGTCCGGTTGATGAGCGACTTCTCTTGCGCTTTGGAGCAGATATTGCTCAGCCCAATCGAGATGTGCGGCGGCGGATCGGAGATCATCGCGAACTGTCGAATCGCTTCCAAGACGTTCTTCGCCTGCTCCTGCATAAACTTCAGGGGCATCACGATTGGGTCCAAGTAGATGCGATCTGGAGTCAGCCCCGCTTCGCTGGCCACAGCGAAGATCTTCGCCCCAAGCTCAACCCTGCGGTCTACGTCTTGCGGGCTGCCGCGCTCGTCCATCACCACCCCGATCAGCCCCGCGTTGTACTGCATCGCCAACTCCACAAGGGGAATGAGCTTGCTATCTTCAGCAGTCGTGCTGTTGATGATCACGGGGCGCCCACCCCCAAACTCCCTATATGCCTCCAAGCCAGCCTTCATAAGATCGAGCTTGTTGTAGTCAATGGAGATCGGGGTTGGGACGGCCTCACAGACCGTCTGGATGAGCCAGCGGAAGTCGTCGGCGCTCTTGGAGACCGCGCCCAAGTTCACGTCCAGATAGTCTGCACCAGCTTCCGTCTGTCGCCTCGCCCACTCTTGGATGGGAGCTTTGTTCCTCTCTTTGATCGCCTGCGCAATGTCTTTGAAAGAGCCGTTGATGCGCTCCCCTATCAAAATCATCTCAGACCATCTCCCATCAACTGTGTGATCGTTTCTCGGACACTCGCGACGGCCTTGGGATGGCGCAGCACCAAGATATCCGCGCCCGCCAAAAGATAGACATAGGCCGTCGTGGCCTCCCACAGCGGGCCGCGCTCTTTTTGTTCGCCCCATTCAGGAAGCTCGCGCTCGCTCGCTTTGGCTTCCTTCACACCCCAGACTTCGATCCCGATGTCGCAGATCATGGGCTGCGAGAGCATCTTATCGCCGCGCAGGGCAGCGAGTCGCGCCCGCTCCATCACCGAATAGACGTACTCCAGCCCGTAGCCGAGCGCCGCGCTCGTGGGGTAGATCACGATATCTTCGGGCTTGAAGCCCATATCCGTCGCCAAGATATTGACTTGCTTCGCGATGTTGACATCGCAGGGCGACTCGGCGATCACTTTATGTTTATACGCAGTGCAGAGCGCTACTAACGTCTTATAGTTGTCTTCAGTGATCGTGCCCAACAGACAATTCTCGCCCGCAGCAGCTTCAGCGACCGCGGGAAAGATCTCGTTATCTTTGTCGTCGTTGCCCGTGCCCCAGACGATCAGCGGCACGCCCACAGACTCTAAGACCCTCTTGACGGCTTGGGCTGCCTCTTGAGGCCCACGATTCTCTTTCACGGGGTCGCAGCCGGCAAGCCTCAGACAGATCAAGTCCGCGCCGTACTGCTCGACGCACTTTTTGGCCCACAGCCCCGGATCGTGCCAGACATCGCGGAAGTGCTCCGCGAGCACATCCGGCCAATCTTGAGGAGCGACGTCCCAGACCTCCATAGCGATCGCCGGGGGATGGGGCATCGCGCCCTCAAAGTGATGGAACGGCAGGGCCGTTGCCCCGCCCACGGTGACCTTCTTTGTGCGGGTGCCGCCTTCGTCGCGGGTCGCGCCCAATGTCACGGTATTGATCGCGTTCGGCCAAGTCTTCTTGACATCAGGAAGTGTGACGGGCATCTTACGATCCTCCTCCATCCCGCAAAATCTTCTCTACAATCTCCTTCACGGCGACTTTAGCCGGGGAAGCGGAAGAGAGCTCGCTCAAGGGCCTGCCCTCAAAACTGAGACGCAAGAGCGCTTCATCCTTGGGAATTTCTCCCACTAAGCTGAGCCCCACTTGGGCGATCTTGTCCATTACGCGCCCTGATTGCACCCCATCGCTCACGTGATTGAGCACTAAAAATCTCTTGTGAATGCGCAATTGGAGCTCATCTGCAAGTCTATTGATGCGCGCTGCCGCCTGTAGGGCCACCGGTGTAGCGTCGCTAATAACTAAGAGAACGTCCACATCTTGGGTGGTGCGCCGCGAGAGATGCTCCAGCCCCGCTTCGTTGTCTAACACCACGTACTTATAGTTCTTGCTGAGGATGTCTATATAGCGCCTCAAGACGTGATTGACGGCGCAGTAGCAGAAGGGGCCCTCGCCGCGGCCCATCGCTAACAGATCAACCCCGTTGCTCTCCACAAGGCACTGCTGCAGCCCATACTCTAAGTACTGATCTTTCGTGACCCCTGGCGGGAGGTCTTTAATGCGCTGCAGCGTCTCCTCGCGCAGTTCCCCGATCGTGCGCTCGACGGTCAGTCCCAAGACTTGATGGAAGTTCGTATTGGGGTCGGCGTCAATAGCGAGCACCGGCCCGTCTCCCCTCTCGACGAGCTCTCGCACGATCAGACCTGCGACAGTTGTCTTGCCCACGCCGCCCTTGCCGGCAACGGCTATCGTGAACGCCATACCGTCTCCTTCACCCGCAATCGCTCCTGCACCGACGGAAATCTCTCAAGCTCCGTATGCGGTAAAAACTTCGCGGCGAGAAATTCTTCGTAATAGTGCGGGAAGCTGATGAGATCGTAATACGTCGCGCTCTGCGCGATCTGCTCACAGGTGGCCCAGGCCTCCCGCGACAGCAGCGCCATCTTCGCCCCAATGATAGACGTATTGCCCACAAAGCGAATCTTCTCCAGCGGCAAGTCGGGGATGAGCCCGATCATAATAGCTTTCTCGCGGTCGAGATAGTTCCCAAAGCCCCCCGCGAGAAAGACTCTCTCTATATCAGTGACATCGAGATTGAGCGATTTGAGCAAGATCAGGGTTCCCGCGTAGATCGCGGCTTTAGCGCGCAAGAGATTCTCGATATCTGCTTGGGTGAGGACTATATCTTTCCCGGTGGCGGAGCGCTGCGCCGGGACGACCACGAATTCCAAGAGCCCGTCGCATTCTCGAATGCGCGGGCTCGATTCGGGGATGAGCCTCCCAGAGCGATCAATAAACCCAGCCTCTAAAAGCCCCGCGACCAAGTCTATCAGCCCTGAGCCACAGAGCCCCTTGGGCCGGACGTTGCCCACCGTCTTATAGAGAACGTTCCCATCGGGAGAGATCTGGACGCGCTCGATCGCGCCCCGGCTCGCTTTCATACCGCACTTGACCCCGGAGCCCTCAAACGCCGGCCCCGCCGACGCCGAACACGTCACCAGCCAATAGCTGTCGTCCTCGCGTCGCCCGATGACGATCTCCCCGTTAGTGCCCACGTCTATGAGCATCGCGGTCTGCTCAGACTCGTAGAGTCCCGTTGCTAAGATCCCCGCGGTGACGTCGCCGCCGACCCAGCCACCAATGGCCGGCACGCAATAGAGCAACCCCCGGGGATTGATGTGAATCCCAACTTCCGCGGCGCGCACCGGCGGCGGCGCCGTCGAACACGAGACATAGGGATCGCGCCGGATCGAGCTGGGATCAAGCCCCAACAATAAGTGCATCATCGTGGTATTGCCCGCGCAGGCAACCGCCAAGCAGTCATGGAGCGCGATCTTGTTGCGCTCCACCAGCGCTGTGATTAAGTTATTAATATCGTTGACGATGGTCTTCTGTAATTGCTCTAACCCACCGCGCTCGGCGTAGAGAATTCTTCGGGTGACCTCTTCGCCATAAGCCCTCTGGGAGTTATACATCGCCTCGGCGTCTACCGTCCGGCCCGTGTTCAGGTCCACCAAGTGGGCCACGACGGTGGACGTGCCCACGTCCACGGCGATCCCATAAGCCCGCTGGGAGGTATCGCCGCCCTCAAGCTGCAACACCTCGACGACCCCGCCGCGCAGCCCAACTGTTGCCGTCACTTTCCAATGGTGCTGGCGCATGAGCTTGGGGAGCGTCCGCAGGACCTTCAGCCCCATCTGCATGATCGGGTAGTTTTTGTGCCGTCGGATCTCCCGATAGAGCCGCTGCTGATCGGCTACATTATCGTGGAGCGTGGGCGGAGAGAGCTCCAGAGAGAGCTTCTGCACGAGGGGCTCGTGTCGGAAAGAGATCTTCTCTTCTTGGTAGAGGGCGCGGAAGCGCTGCGCGTCTATGTCTATTAAGATCTGGCCCTCTTCGGTGCGGGTCTCCGGAGGAACTTCGACCGCGACGTCACCGAGGACTTTCGTCTGACACGCCAGCACGTAGCCCTTCTGGATCTCCTCACGGGTGAGGAGCGTCGTGGGGGCGGCTTCGATAGTGCCGTCCTTGACGATGACGCGGCAGCGGCCGCAAATGCCGTCGCCGCCGCAGATGCTGGCTACCTCCACACCAGCGGCCTTGGCCGCGGCCAGCAGCGTCACGCCGCGCTCCACCTCAACGCTCACCTCATCGGGACGGAACGTTACTTTGGCCATTCGTTCTTTAGATACGCAGGAATCCCCGCGGCTTCTTCTGGGCCGACCAAGACCTCCCAGCCCCCTAAATCTTCGATCTCCCCCTTGAGCACCGCTACCAAACCTGGAATGATGAGCTTCTTATGCGCGACTTGGTCCATAACGCCGTAGCTTTTTACGGCTTTGACGATCGCTTCCGCCGTGAGCTTATCATCAGCATAGGCGTTGAGCACGCCCAAGCCTCCCGTGTCCACCACGGCAATATACGCTGGGACGCGACTGTTCTCGACCTCGCCCTCAACAGTAAAGTATGTGAGCGCGAAGTTCGTGGTGACGAGCACAGGGGAGGTGGGGCCGGGCTCGCCAACTTTATAGAGCTTCGCCTCCACAGCGTTGGGCACCTGTGGATCTGTGAAGATGTTCTGTCTCACAGTAAGAATGGGCAAGAGCTGCCAGCGCTCCGCCCCGTCCATTATGATAAGGCTCGCGTATTTACAGACGAACGTCGAGACAAGAGCCGTCTCCAGGAACGGATCGCTCACCCTCACGGAGACCATCACGGGGTAGCCCACAGCTCGAAAGTTCTTCTCGAGCGCGAGCCGACGCAGCTGCGTCAGTTTTGCCAAGCCATCGGCGAGCCCCCCAATCTCTGGGTGAAGCACGAGATCCTCGACGCCGAGCGATTTGATCTGCTGCGTCAGCTCCGCAAGCTCCTCCAGCGTTGCGGCACGGACAGCAAGCGGACACTTGGATTCTTTCGCAAGCGCCGCGAATTCTTTGAAATTCTCTTTGGTCGCGCCACAGAGCAGCGGGCGCCGCTCCGCACAGATGTCGAGCGCCGCCTTGAGCGCCTGTGGGTCTGGGCTCGACAAGACGAGCGCCAACGGCGACTTCTCCGCCGCAAGCTTAACTGCTTGGGAGAAGCGCTGAGCATCACCAGCCACGTGCTCGACGGCAATAGCGTTGACCCCGATGAGCTGGCCCACGCGCACAAACTGCAACTGATTGATCTTCTCGACGCGCTGGACGATCTCGCCCTCGGGGAGATCATCGCGCACGCGAATAGCGATCACCGTCGGATGATGGAACTTCTCTTCGTGTCGGAACAGAACGGTCTCACCGCCAAGTTTTACGGCGCGATCCCCTGCGCCCAAAGTGACCGTGCGCATCGGTGGAGCTTGCGCCTCCGAGAGCGCCGCTTTGGCCTCCGCCGAGACGTGCGGACACTGCTCCAGCCCGACTTTCTTGGCGGCGACTTGCATCGCAAACGCCATGCACGTGGGGAAGTTGCAGTCGCCGCAGTTGGTCTTGGGCAGATGCTTATAGATCTCTATTCCCGTGAGTTTGGCCATAGATGCTCAGCTCCTATTGCACGATCGGCTCCATCTCCAGCGCTGGGTGCCCCACTCTCTGTAAGAACTCCAAGAGCTCTTCGGAAGTCGTCGCGTCCTTTTCTGTGGCGATCTTGTCGAAGAGCTCCGGCATCCCGATCTCCCCCAAGCGCTTCTGCAAGCGCTCTTTGATCTCTTCTTTGAGCTCGCTGGGCATCCAGACTAAGCGCTTGATGCCGCCCTCCGCGCTGATAAATTTCTCGCTCGTGAGATAGAGCTTGCCCACGCCCAAGAAGCCCGGCGTCTGCACCCCGCCGCCCACTTCCCCAGCCATCGTCGAGAACGTCATGCCGATGGGCGTCATACCGTTGAACTCGCGGTTGACGACCATCACGCCGTTGCACTCGGGCAGGACCGCAACGATGCACTCGAAGCACCCGCACGACGTCTGGGGGTTTTGCATGATAGAGTACATCGAGACTCTTTCTAAGTTTCCATTGGAGGCGACGCGGACATACTCGTTGACCCCTTGCCATTCGCCCAAGACAGGGTCGAGGCAGACGCCCTTGGGCACGGGTTTATTAGGGCCGTGCGGGTCCATCTCATACGACGCGCCGCAGTCGAGCCACGTATACGCACCGCACAGGCCCAAGCGCTGCGGGGTGACTATACAGACGTGATTGGGCGCGTAGCTCTGACACAAGATACAGCTATAGAACGTATCCACGTCTTCGTCCTTCAAGCCCATGACGCGCTCGTCGCGAGCACGATAGATCTCCCGCGCTTCTTTGAGGAGAGCCTCGACTTGAGCCTGGTCGGTGACGATCTTCACTTGGACTTTGTCCACCAGAGCTCCGAAATCTTCTTTAAACTTCGCCACCAAGACCTCGCCATAGTGCTTCAAGCGAAAGCCCTTCTCATACGCTTCTTTACTGATGCGCACCCAGGGGATATCGCGCTGCCCGATGTGCATCACGCCGTTGATGCAGCTGATGAAGTGATGAATTCGGCGCTCGAGGACGGGCTCGAAGTCGGGCTTTAAGTTCCGCCCGGCAACGTCCACGATCACCCCTAGGGGCATGGCCCCGCCCTCTTGGGCTTGGTCTATATCGGGCCCGATCAGCTCGATCTTGCCATCCTCGACTTCGTCCATGGGGCGGGCGCGCAAGAGCTCAAACGCCGTGCTGTATTTCCCACCGAACTCAACATAGAGATTCTCCTTGCGCACGCGCTCGCCCTCAAAGCCCGCCCCGTAGGGCACGGGGATGGGGATCTTGGAGATCTTGATCTTGAGCCCGCGCACCTCGATGGCCTTCTGCACGATCTTATCGAGCGAGACCCCAGAGACGACGTGCTCATACGTACAGATGCCGCGGGGCAGAATCTGGGGGATGGGGACGTCAGCGATGACTGGGAAGCCGAAGTTGATCGCCCCGGCGGCCGTCGCGTACTTTTCGTCTGTGAGGAGCTGGCCGGTGCCGTTGACCCCAGGATCGGCCCCAAGCGCCAACACGAACGCGAAGACGCGCTCTTTGTTATACAGAAGGATCTTTCGGGCCGCGTCGAAGCTGCCGGGCTTGATCCCACCGAAGGTCATAGCCGCGCGGGCCGCAAAGTTGAGCGCGAACACCGCTGCGCTCACGGGCTTGCCGTAGGGGACCAAGAACGTGTCCCAGCTCATCTCGATGCCCTCGTCGGCCAATTGTTCGGCCATCGAGCGCCCGTTGGAGTCCCCCGCCATGAAGACCAAGATATTTCTCTCTTGCAGGGCACGGGCGAGCTCGACGGCGTCTCTATTGGTCGGCAGCGCCCCCACGCACGCGGCAAAGCCGGGCATCCGGCCGTCTACGAGCTTGATCCCTTGAGTTCTCAAAATTGTGTCATCGGTGAAGCCCAGCCAGGGGGGTTCGGGCTTGTAGCTGGGGTCCAAATATCTCAGCGCCTCGATGATCTCCTCGGCGATCAGAGTGGCGATCCCCGCATCGAGAGCGTCTCCCAAATAGGGAAGCCAGAGCTGCTCCTCAGGCAGCGGCGGCAGGAGCTCTTTGGCGTATTTCAGCGCCTCCTGGCAATCTTTGAGCGTCTCGACCTTCAAGCCCAACAGTGCCAAGATTAATGGGAGATGGTACGCCGTGTTCGGGAAGCCCACCTTCTTTTCAGGCTTGTACGTCTCTATAGCTTCTGCAAGCTTCTGCTCCGCTTCAGCGACGTACTTGTGCGCGCCACGGATCGCTGCGGACGCAATGATCTTTGACATACTCTACACCCCCACGGTCTGCACGAGTTCTTGGAATTCGCGCTCGACAAAGCGCTCTTTATGCTCGACGATCAGGGGCAGCACCCGACCCAAATCCGGCCCCAGCTCCAAGAGCTCTTCTTTGATGGGAGCGACGTTGACGCGCCGCTCCATCAGAATGCGCAGCACCCCTGCGGCCTGCACATCCCCCACAAGCACAAACCCCACAATCGTCTCGTCTTTGAGGAAGATCTTGCGATAGATCCCCGGGGCAGGTCGGGATTCTAACGTCTCGTCGTGTTCGCCGGGGCGGCCGCCCAAGGGGCCAGGCGTGAGCACCGCCAGCCCCGCGGAGATCACAGGCACCCCAAAGAACTGCACAGAATTCATGCGCATCGAGCCGCGATAGCTCATCGCTCTGCCCAGCATATTGAGAGCAGCCACACGCCCCTGCTCGACGGCGCAGGGCCAGAGCGCATTGATCCACGGCTCGCCGCGCAGCACATCGCGCGCTTGCGCCACGTCGCCCGCAGCATAGATATTCTCCACGCTCGTGCGCAGATAATCGTCTACTAAGACCCCGTAGTCTTTGCGGATCGGCGTGCCCTCAAGAAGCTCTAAGCGAGGATCCACGCCCTTGCCCACGACGACGACATCGCACTCGAAGACCTCACCAGAAGCAAGCTGCACGCCTTCTATGCGCTGTGTGCCCAGCACGGCGACGGGCTTGGCTTTAGTATAGATAGTCACGCCGTTCTGCTCAAAGATCTTCTCGAAGATGCGCGCCGAGCTTTCGTCGAGCATCTGGGAGAGCACGTGGGGCGAGTCTACCAAGACCGTGACAGACAAGCCGCGCTCTTTCAAGGCTGCCGCGGCCTTCAGCCCCACAAGACCCCCGCCGAGCACGACCGCGCGCTTTGTGCTGGGCAGACGCGCTAAGATCCCTTGAGCGTCCTCGAGCTTGCGCAGCCCGAAGACCCCCTCGCGCCGAATCCCTTCGATCTTGGGGAAGCGCGGCGCGGCCCCGGTCGCCAGCAAGAGCTTATCGTACTGAAGCTTCTGCCCGTCCGAAAGCTCGACAATGCTCTTCTCCGGGCGCAAGCCCACCGCCCGCGCGTGAATTCTCTGGATACCGTAGCGCTCATAGAAATCCGGGGCTTTGAAGAAGAGCTGCTCCTCCCCAAGATGACCCGCTAAATAATACGAAAGCAGCGGCTTGGAGTACGTGATCTTCTCGTCGGAGACGACGGTGATCTGCGCCTTGGGTGCATGGCGCCGCAGGGTCTCCGCGGCGCTGCTGCCCGCCGCCGACGCCCCAATGATGACATAGCGTTCCGTCATTGCGCTCCCTCCCAGACAGCCCTGATCGGCTCTGCGAGCACTCTTTGGAACTCCTCAAACGTCCCAGCAAAGAGCGCCTCGGTGGGGCAAGCCTCGACGCACGCATAGCGCGAGCGCCCCGAGCGCCCCCTGCGATCGGGACAGAGATCGCACTTGAGGGCTTTGACTTTGGGCGTGATCGCCCCGTAGGGGCAGCTCATCACGCACATCCAGCAGCCGACGCACTTCTCTGTATCGCAGAGAGTTTGGCCGTTCTCTTTGTGCATCGCCCCGGTGATGCACGCGTCCACGCACGGCGCCGGGTCGCAGTGATGACAACTCAGCGACAGCGCCACACCCTCGATAGCGACTCGATAGGGCTCGGCCCCGACGGTCTGGACGCGCCGCCGCGGCGGCCCTAACTCCCCGTCCAGCACAGAACGAAAGAGATCTTTTGAGGGCGTGTGCTCGACCGCGCACGCGATCTCGCACGCCCGACAGCCCACACACCGCCGCGGGTCGCAGAAGAGCCGCTCCATCGCGCCTCCTTTTTGAGCTCCCTTCAGATCACAGAGGGCTGCTGAATGCTCTCGAGGATCGTTTGCACCTGATGGCGGATCTCTCTATCGCTCAACGCCGTAGGACCAGCGACGCGGAGCGCCTCGCTGTAGGGCAGCGCACCGATTACAGAAAACTCTAAGTTCTCTTCAATAGCGCGCAGCTCCCCAGGCTCTCGAATCTTGTTGGCTACCGCGAAGATTCTCTTGATCCCAAGCTGCTGAGCTAATATACAGATGCGCCGAGCAGTGACGATGCTTCCCCCGTCGGGCTCAACGACGATGAGCAGCGCGTCCACCCCTTGGGCCGTCGCCCGTCCCAGGGGCTCCAGACCTGCTTCAAAGTCCAAGAGAATCAGCTCATCGCGCTCGAGCACAAGATGCTGCAGAAGGCTCTTGAGAAAAGTATTCTGGGGGCAGGCGCAGCCGCCCCCGCCCTGACGGATCGGCCCCATCACCAAGAGCTTGATTCCGTCTTTCTCATAAGCGAAGCGTTCGGGAATATCGTCCACTTTGGGATTGAGACGCAGAAAGCTCTCTAAAGAGCCCAGGCGCTCCTCCATCAGTTCTTGCAGTTCTACTAAGGGCGTGATCTCTTCGGGGAAGCCCAGGGCCAGCGCGAGCGTGGGGTTGGGATCGGCGTCTACAGCGAAGACCCGCTTCCCTTGCGAGGCTGCTTCTTTTGCTAAAAGCGCGCAGAGGGTCGTCTTGCCCACGCCGCCCTTGCCGGAGATCGCAATCTTCATAGCTGCTGCATTTTAGGCGAACTTCCCCAGATCATGCTATGATCAAGATCAGCCAAAAAGCTAGCTAAGATCAAAATCTTTCCATCAGAGAGAGATGCTATGAAGAGCTTTATAATTAAGAGCTGGGCGGGAACGCCACGCGGCCCAACAGGGGTCATTCTTCGGCTCTGTCCTTCACCCAATCGCCGAGCCAGCGGATGCGCTCAGCTAGTGGAGCGTGACTCAACGCGTTCACGAGCCTCTCATCTGCGGTGACGTGGTCCGCTGATTCGGCCCAAATCTCCGGCACGTACCACTTGATCGCCACGCTGGCGTCCACAACGTAACGCTTCATCGAGCCCGATCTTCCCGCAGGAGTGTGGCGCTGTCACTGAAAACACGCCCGGAACGAGCCAGTTTGCCCCGGATACGGCGGCCAGCCCGCAGGGTCTTCTGCGCCGCCATCCCAGCAGCCTCTTCCAAAATCAGTCTCAGTTCTTGTTGGAGCGAGCGACGATGTTGCGCCGCACGCTCTTTGAGGCTCTTCACAACACGCTCAGGCACATCACGAATGAGCACGTTCGCCATAGAATATCACCTCGCCATGATAGCACAACGATAGCATTAGCCCCGTTGCAGATCAAGCAGCAGTTGGCGTCAGAAGATAGCCAGGGTTGCCACGCTACGACCCCAAGGCATATACTTTGAGCAGCCATGAGTGAGCAAGCTGATGTGGCGCGCTTGAAGATCGTGATCCACGGCGCGGTGCAGGGGGTGGGCTTCCGGCCCTTCGTCTATCGCCTGGCGACAGAACTGCACTTGAAGGGCTGGGTGCTCAATTCTGCCCAAGGGGTCTTCATCGAGGTCGAGGGGACTAAAGAAGAGCTCGAAGAGTTCTTGCGTCGGCTCCCGCGCGAGCGGCCCCCCCGCGCGTTCATCCAAAGCTTAGAACATTCATGGCTCTACCCCGTCGGCTACAGAGTCTTTGAGATCCGCCACAGCGACGAGTCGGGCCAGAAGTCCGCGTTTATTCTTCCCGATATCGCGACCTGCCCTGATTGTCTGCGAGAGATCTTCGATCCCCACGACCGGCGCTATCGCTACCCGTTTACGAATTGCACCAACTGCGGCCCACGATTCTCGATCATCGAAGCCCTGCCCTATGATCGCCCCAACACGACGATGAAGCATTTTGCGATGTGTCCGGAGTGCCAAGCCGAGTACGAGAACCCGAAAGATCGGCGCTTCCACGCTCAGCCCAATGCGTGCCCCACGTGTGGGCCGCATCTGGAGCTGTGGGACCGCCAAGGCACCGTGCTCGCCACCCACGACGACGCCTTGCGCCAAGCCGCCCAAGCTATCCGTAGCGGTCAGATCGTCGCGGTGAAGGGTCTGGGTGGGTTTCACTTAGTCTGCGACGCTCGCAACGACCAAGCCGTACAAGAGCTGAGAAGGCGCAAGCACCGTGAGGAGAAGCCCTTCGCCCTGATGTACCCGTCGCTGGAGCTCGTCAAGGCGCACTGCGAAGTCTCAGAGCTTGAGGAGCGACTGCTCACATCCCCGGAGGCGCCGATCGTGTTGCTGCGCCGCAGACCTCACCCCCGGCCCCTCTCCGACACGGAGAGGGGAGACTCCCCCTTCCCGATCCGGGAAGGGGGCAGGGGGGTTAGGTCCATCTCTTTCAGCGTCGCCCCGCGCAATCCCTACCTGGGCATCATGCTCCCCTACACCCCGCTCCATCATTTGCTGATGGCCGAGCTGGGCTTCCCCATCGTCGCCACAAGCGGGAATCTCTCCGATGAGCCCATCTGCACCGACGAATATGAAGCCCTCGAAAAGCTCAAGACGATCGCTGATCTCTTCTTGGTGCACAATCGCCCCATAGCGCGCCACGTGGACGATTCAATCGTCCGTATCGTCGGGGGTCGAGAGCTGGTGCTGCGCCGCGCCCGCGGCTTCGCCCCGCTGCCTATCTATGTGGACCTCTCCTCTGGCCCCTCCCCCAAAGGGGGAGGGGAACCCCCCTCTCCGCGTCGGAGAAGGGCTGGGGGTGAGGTCAAGACTGTCTTATCCGTCGGCGCGCATCTCAAAAACACTATCGCGCTCTCGATCGGCTCCAACGTCTTCGTCAGCCAACACATCGGGGACTTAGAGACCCCTGAAGCATTCAGGGCATTTCAAAGAGTTATTTCAGACTTCGAGCGGCTCTACGAAGCCCACCCGTCCGTGATCGCTCACGATCTGCATCCCGACTATCTCTCAACTAAGTACGCGCAGGCTCAACAACTGAGAACTGAGAACTCAGAACTCAAAACTGTATTAGTAGGCGTGCAGCATCACTGGGCTCACGTGCTCTCCTGCATGGCCGAGAACGAGCTGGACGGCCCGGTGCTAGGGGTCTCATGGGATGGCACAGGCTACGGGCTCGACGGGACGGTCTGGGGCGGCGAGTTCCTCCTGGCGACGCGAGAGAATTTCAGAAGGGTTGCCCATCTGCGGACGTTTCGGCTCCCCGGAGGAGAGCAAGCGATCAAAGAGCCGAGACGATCCGCCCTCGGCGCACTCTATGAGCTCTACGGAGATGAGCTCTTCGCTATGAAAGAGCTCGAATCAGTACGGGCTTTCTCCGAAAGAGAGCTTGAGATCTTGCGCACGATGCTCCAGAAGAACCTCAACAGCCCTGTCACATCGAGCGCCGGTCGGCTCTTCGATGCGGTCGCTTCTCTCGTCGGGCTGAGACAGATCAGCCGCTTTGAGGGCCAAGCCGCGATGGAATTAGAGTTCGCCCTGCATGGGATCGAGACAGATGAGGGCTATGAGTTTTCTCTCTCGGAAGAGACGCTCGACTGGGGACCGATGCTTCGCGCCCTCCTCAGCGACGTGCGCAAGAGCATTTCAGTTGGTAAGATAGCTGCGAAGTTTCATAATACTCTGGTGGAGATGATCGTCGCCGTGGCGCGGCGTGTGGGAGAAGAGAGAGTGGTGCTGACTGGCGGGTGCTTTCAAAATAAATATCTGACGGAGCGGGCGATCGCCCGTCTGCGCGAGGAGGGCTTTCGCGTCTATTGGCACCAGAGAATCCCGCCCAACGACGGCGGGATCGCCCTGGGGCAGATCGTGGCGGCCGCAAGACCTAACCCCCTAGCCCCCTTCCCGAAGCGGGAAGGGGGAACAATGCAAGGAATCACATGAAAGCTCGCAACATAGTCATCGGTCAAAAAGTAGATCCGATCAAGGTTCAACGCGCGAAAGAGCTACGACGCAGGATGACTCCAGAAGAAGAGATGCTTTGGAAAGCGTTGCGGGCTAACCGCTTGGGCGGCCTACACTTCCGCCGACAGCAGATCATAAGCGGTTTCATTGTGGATTTTTACTGCCACGCTGCTAAGGTCATCGTAGAAGTTGACGGCATAGTCCATGAACGACAGGCCCAGGCCGATAGAGAGCGCGACCAGATCTTAACAGCGACCCGTGTCGGGGAGGGGCTGGGGGAGAGGTCATAATGTGCCTTGCCGTTCCAGGAAAGATCATCAGCATCAATGAGAACGAAGACCCGATCTTGCGCACGGGGAAGGTGAGCTTCGGGGGCATCGTCAAAGAAGTCAATCTCGCGTATGTTCCCGAAGCCCAAGTCGGGGATTACGTGATCGTCCACGTGGGGTTTGCGATCAGCAAGCTCGACGAGGCCGAAGCCCAAAAAGTCTTCGAGTATCTTCGCGAGATGGGCGAACTGGAGGAGCTCACCCCGCCACAGCCCCCTCCCTAAGTTGACATATATCATATTTTCCGCTGCTGCGGATCATTGGAAAACGCGCTCAAGGCCGATATAGTCTCTGAGCAGAGTCAGAGAGCAGGAGGAAGCTCATGAGAGCTCAGGGACTGAAACTCAGCCGCCGTGCGTTTCTGACAGCCGCCACAGGAGCACTGGGAGGACTGCTCCTCAGCAGATTCTGGCCCGCCCCTGGAAGCGGAAACACCGAGCCCGCGCCGCTTGCTCCAGAGCGCTTCGTGCCCACCACCTGTTGGATCGGCAAGCAGGATTGTGGGATGCTCGCCCGCGTCATCAATGGGCGGGTCGTCAAGTTCGAAGGCCACCCTGCCCACCCCAGAAACCTCGGGCGCCTCTGCCCCAAGGGCATGGCCCAAATCATCGCGCTCTACGACCCCAACAGGGTGAAGACCCCCTTGATCCGCACCAACGAGAAGGGCGTGCCCGGGCAGTTCCGCGCGGCCTCCTGGGAAGAGGCGCTCACGCTCGTAGCAGAGAAGATCAAAGAAGTGCGGGCCAAAGACCCCCGCCTCCTCCTCTGGCAGAAGGGCCGCAGCAAAGCCCCGGCATTCTACGACGAGGCGTTTGTGAAGGCCTCCGGAGCGACCAAGCTCCACCACGGCGCCTTCTGCTCCGACGCCGGCTACCGCGCGTGTGAGTATACGATTGGCTTCTCCGGGGTGCTCCATCCCGACTTCAAGCACTGCCGGTATCTGCTCGCCTGGGGCTGGAATCTCACCGAAGCTGGAGGCAATCAGCTCTGCCAGATCACCTGGCCGCGCCAACTCCTCGAAGCCAAGGAGAAGAATGGGCTCAAAGTCGTCTTGATTGACCCGCGCCGCCGTGGCGGCGGCCCCCAGATAGACGAATGGCTCCCCATCAAGCCCGGCACCGACCTCGCCCTGGCGCTCGCCCTCGCCCACGTGCTCGTCAAGAGAGGATACATAGATCGAGAATATCTGACGGCTCACACCAACGCGCCCTTCTTGGTGCAAGAGGACGGGCACTTCTTCAGAGTGGACGGCAAAGAGCAGATCTGGGACCAGGCTTCGCAATCTCCCCAGCCCCCCGACACCCCAGGGGTGCAGCCCGCCCTGGAAGGGACGTTCACCCACGAGGGCCGGACCCTCAAGACGGCCTTCCAAGTCTTTAAAGAACATATAGAACCATATACACCGGAATGGGCCGGCCCCATCTGCGGGCTCGACCCAGAACAGATCCGCAAGGTCGCTGAAGAGCTGGGGCAGAACGCCCTCATCGGCAGCACGATCGTGCTTGAGGGCGTCAGGCTCCCCTACCGCCCCGTGGGAGCGATGGCCTATCACATGGCTCAACAAGAGCTGGGCTTCCAAGCGATCCGCGCTATAGTGATCGTCTTCATGTTGCTTGGGGCCATCGAAGCTGTAGGGGGCCTGCGCAGCAGCTTCGACCGCAAGGTCCACCCCAACTTCCACGCCCTCGATACGATCACCATCAAAGAACCCCCGTATAATATCTATCTCAAAGAGAGCAAATACTTCCCCATCAACAGCAATAATTCGTCCCTCGTCGCCAAGGTGATGCTCGATCCCCACAAGTACGGAGTGAACGACGTCCCCGAGGTCTGTATCGTGCATATGACAAATCCAGCGGTGGCCTATGCCGACAGCCCTGTCGTCTGGGAGGCCTATAAGAGATTGAAGTTTGTCGTGGTGATTGACCCGTGGCTCAGCAAGACCGCCGATCTCTTCGCGGACGTGGTGCTGCCGGCGGCGACCATCGAGAAATACGAGGGGCCGCTCAACGTGACCGATCAGTACGTGGAAGCCCTCTCGGTGCGCGTGCCCCCCATCGAGCCCCTCTTTGACTCCCGCGGCGAGATCGAGATCTATCTCGATCTGTGCGAGAAGGCCGGGATCCTCTACGGCGAGGGCGGCTACCTCGATCACCTCAACAAGGCGCTCAATCTGAAAGATCCCTACACACTCGATCTCACCAAAAAACCCACGGTACGCGAGATCTTCGACCGCTGGGCGCGCAGCGCGGGCTTCGCCCAGGGCATCGAATACTTTGAGAAGTACGGCGTGTCCGTCAAACCCATCCCCGTCCACAAGCTCTATGCGTGCGCGTGGGACCCGCCCTACGGAGGCATCCGCCACCGGCTTTATGGGGAATCGCTGCTGCGGTATCGCGAGGAGATGCGCGCGGCTGGGGCAGAAGAGATCTATTGGCGCGACTACACCCCGCTGCCCACCTGGCGCCCCCCGACCATGGAGGAGTCGCCCCCATTCTATGATCTCTATCTGATCAGCGCCAAGAAGATCGAGCACAAGCAGAGCCGCTCCAGTCAGATCCCCCTGTTGGCCGAGCTCGCCCCGACCCAGTACGTGGCGATCAACCCCAAGACGGCGCGCGAGCGCGGCATCGCTGACGGCGACTGGGTCTGGGTCGAATCCCACAACGCGGTCACCGGGGAGACCCGCCGCCTCAAGGTCCAGGCGCGCTTCTATGAGGGCATCCGGCCCGATACGGTAGCCATGCCCCATCACTACGGGGAGGTAGCCCGCCACCCCTGGGCCAAAGACCAAGGCCCCAGCCCCAATTATCTCTTCTTCACCGGCGAGGGCTATGTGGGGATGACGGCCGATCAGTCGTTCCACGTGAAAGTCCGCATCTACAAAGCATGAGGTGAACGCGCATGGCACGCTACGGCATGGTCATTGATCTGGACAGGTGCATCGGCTGTCGGGCATGTATGGAGGCATGCAAGGTCGAGAACAACACGCCCACAGCCATCTTCTGGATGTACGTCTTCCGCTTCGAAGAGGGGGAATACCCCAACACCCATGTGTGGTTTCTGCCTCGCCCCTGCCAGCACTGCGACAACGCGCCCTGCGTCAAGGTCTGCCCGGTCGGGGCGCGCTTCAAGCGCTACGATGGGCTCGTCTTGACGGACTTCGAGCGGTGCATCGGCTGCCGCTACTGTGAGGTCGCCTGCCCCTACGGCGTGAACTACTTCAATTGGAAGGACCCCAAGAAGAACTATTATCTCGACTGGGACGGTGCGGTGCCGCCGTATCAGAACCCCGATCTCCAGAGGAGATTCAGTGAGGAGCGCGTGGGGGGCGGGGGGCGGCAGAGGCTCGTGGCCGGCGGCGGGCACTTCAAGGGCGTCATCGAGAAATGCACCTTCTGCGTCCATCGGCTGGAGAAGGGGCTCCTGCCGGCCTGTGTCGCCAACTGCCCCACGCAAGCGCTGCTCTTTGGCGACCTCGACGACCCAGGGAGCGAGGTCTCGCAGGCGCTGAAGAAGAAGCCGCACTTCAGGCTCCTGGAGGACTACGGCACCGAGCCGCGCGTCTTTTACGTTGGGGGCCATCCGCCGGCGGAGCAGACCCGTCAGATCGAAGCGGTGAAAGCGAGGGTGTAGCCTATGGAGCGATGGGAGCGCTTGCCCTACGGGGTCGGACAGTTCAGTTGGCGCTGGTATCTGTTCGTCGTGGGCCTGATGGCAGGGGTGGGGTGGGCCGCGTATGCGTACTCCGTGCAACTGCGCGAGGGGCTGGTGGTGACGGGGCTGCGGGACTGGGGGACGATGGGCGGGGCCACGTGGGGGCTGTATATCGCGTTTCTCGTCTATTTTGTGGGGGTGAGCTTTGCCGGGATTGTGGTGGCCGCGCTCATTCGGCTGCTGCGCTTGGAGTTCTTGCGGCCCCTGTCGCGGGCGGCAGAGCTCATGGCGATCATCTCGCTGCTGGTGGGGAGCCTCAGCATCCTGCCCGATGTGGGCCAGCCCCTGCGCGCTCTTCTCAATCTGCCCCTCTATGCCCGCCCCCAGTCCCCGCTCTATGGGGACTTCACGCTGATCGTCGCCGGGTATCTCTTTGCGAGTCTGGTCTATTTCTATCTTGCCGGTCGGCGCGATGCCGCCATACTCGCCCAGAAGAAGACCCCATTGCAGTGGTTCTATCGGCTGTGGGCTGCAGGATGGCGCGACACGCCTCAGGAGCGCGCGCGCCACGAGCGCGTCAGCTTCTTCTTGGCTTTAGCTATCTTGCCCTTGCTGGTCACGGCGCACTCGACTCTCGGATTTATCTTTGGGTTGATGGTAGGCCGACCCGGCTGGTTCAGCGCCTTGCAAGCGCCGGGATTTGTGGTCATGGCCGGGGTCTCCGGGGTCGGGATGCTCATCCTGATCGCAGCATTCTTGAGAAGAGCCCTGGGGGAGACGGAGCGCCTGAGCGAGCGCGTCTTCGGGTGGCTCAGCACTTTTCTTATGGTCCTGGTGCTCGTCTATCTCTATTTTATGGTGGTGGAGCTGCTGACGAGCACATATACGGGGCACTCTCATGAGGTGCAGCTGACGCTGAGCTTGCTGTGGGGCGAGTATGCATGGCTCTACTGGGGGGCGGTGGGAGCGCTGGTGGGTTCGGTCGTCGTCATAATTCTCCCCAGGCTCCCCAGACCCCAAGCCCTCCCGGCCTTCCAGCCCCGCTTCGCCTACGCTACGGGCATGGCCACGGCGATTGCGGCGGCGATTGTCTTCAACGAGAAGCTCCCCTTTGTGCCTCACGTGCACGTGTTTGCTCATCCTGCGCTGGAGCGCGGCCTAGCCGTGGTGAGTCTTGGGCTGGGGGCGCTCTTTGTGCTCTCGCTTGTGCCCTTGCTGTGGCGCTCGAGCATAGCGAGTGCGGTGGTCGCCGGGCTGCTGGTGAACGTGGCGGCGATCGCCAAGCGGGTGCTCATCGTTGTGCCCTCGCAGACTCATGGGGGGCTGCTGCCTTATGGCACCGGCTCGTACACCCCCACGTGGGTGGAGTACAGTATCGTGGTGGGGCTCTTTGCGCTGGGGACGCTGCTCTACAGCATCTTTGTGAAGGTCTTCCCCATTATGGAGATCGAAGGAGGGAGGAGCTGATATGCGCGGCCGTGTTGCGGTGGCGATGATTCTTGTGGGGCTGGTGCTCATGGTCGTGAGCTATTTTTGGTGGGGGGCGCCGTGGGGAACGCCGCCGAGTGGGCCGGAGTCCAGCAACCCGCGGGTGCCCTTCTCGTCGGTTATCTTCATCGTTGGGGTTATGCTGATCTTTCTCGCAGCCGTCCTCTACGAGCTACTGCCAGATAGGGCATAGCCGGCTTCATCGAGCAGCTTCAGAAGCTGCTCGCGCTGCGCTTGATGCTCCTCACGGAAGAGCGGCCGGCACTGCTCAATCTTGACAGATTCATTGACGAGCTTGGTGGCAAACGCCATGCACGTCGGCTCGCCGCACTCCCGACAGTTGGTCTTGGGCAAAAGCTTATAGATATCTAATACTGACAGCTTGGCGCGACTCTTGTAGCTGGGCTCGATCTCCCCCCGGCGCTCATACGTTCTGTTAATCAAATCTCTGAGGCGCTCCAGAACCCTTTCGGCTTCTTCTCTGTTCTCTAAGCGCGTGACAATCACTTTCGTGGGGTGGAGCGTGACCCCGCGCCCGCCCAATTTGAAGTTGAGCGTCTGGTGGGTTTGATCGTAGATCGTGCCTTTGAGCACAGCATTGAGATAAGGGAAGACGGGACTAATGTCATCGCTCAATTCCGCGACAGCGGTGACGGTCTCGATCTCCCCAGGATGACACGGGGGGAAGAACGTCTCAATCTTGAGAAATTCTTTGAGCAGCATCTACGCTAAATACCCCGCTATGGCCATGCCGAGCACGGACAATGCTATCAAGACACCATCGCGCCATCGTGAGGACAAACCTACGGGAGCCCCCTGCATGACACGGATTATCTGGATGACGACGTAGAGCACGGCCAATATCATTCCGATCAAGACGGCAATGGCCAACCCAAACCCGCTCATCGCTCACCCCTTGTGTGCTGTATATCTTAATCTATTCGTCCCTCCTGTTTCAAGGCTTGGCGGATCTTCTCCCAGATGCCCTCCCGCTTGTAGATCGCCCGCACGCTCTCAATGTCCGGGAACGAGATCGCCCACACCGGACAGAGATTGGCACAGGTTGTGCAGCCGATCACGCACTCATAGGGTCGCGCTACAAGCGGTTTACCCCCTTGCCATGCGAAGACGTTTCTCCCGCAGTTGAGACAGACTCCGCAACCAATGCACTTGCTCTGGTCAACAGTGGGATACCACGGGATCTTGTCACGCGGGTAGCCGACCAGCCACGGCATCGCTTCCTCCTTCACTGCCCCACGAGCGTATAGATCTTATAAAGGGTTATGATCACGATGATGATGCCAAAGAGCTGCTTGAGCCGGGCGCTGGGCACATAGAGGCTCGTCAGCCGCGCGCCCCAGAACGAGCCTAGGGCGCCTACAACGAGAAGCCACACGGTCAAGGTCGCGTCGAGCCTCGCCGTTGAGATATGGGGGATCAGCGCGGAGAACGAAGGCGGGGTGACAGCAAACGCGTTGATCCCCGCCGCGTGCTTCGCCTCGAATCCTACAAGGATCAGTGTGGGCATGAGCAGAAACCCCGGTCCAACCCCTAAAAACCCCGAAAGCACGGAGATGGGAACAGCAAGGACGACTGCTAATGCGAATTTCTCCCCGCCAGGACGCTCGTGCACCGGCCGGAACAACCGATAAGCCAAATATCCGACGGAGACCAGATAGATGTACCACACGTAGATCTGCGGGACAAACTGTACCAAGTAAGCCCCAACAGGAGCGCAGAGGGTCGTGACCACGGCTAAAAGAATCGCTCTATTCCAGGCGACGTAGCCGCTGCGAGCGAACCCCACCGTGGCAAAGAGGGCTGTCAGCCCGTTGAGCAGCAGAGCCAGGGGCTGCACCTGATGGACCAGATCAGGCAAAAACAGCGAAAGAAACGGGACGGCCGCAAAGGCCACCCCCAGGCCGAGCATCCCCGACAGAACCGCGAGGACAAACAGCCCAACGATAACACCAAGATACACACTCATGCTTGTCACTTGAGAATCGCCTTGAGCTCGTCTTCCGTGGGCACGTGCCCGCTGATCTTCACCTCCCCATCAATGGCCACCGCCGGGGTGAGCACCACGCGACGCCGTGCGATCTCCATCATATCGTAGACGTGAACGACCTCGGCTTGCAACCCCAACTCTTGCACGACCTTCTGCACCCGGCGCTCCGTCTCGAAGCACTTGGGGCAGCCGCTCCCTAAAATCTCGATCTTCATCGCTTGAACCTCCTTTCGTGAGAGCTCAGAAGAGAAAATTCCCCGCAAACCAGCCGACCAACGTCCCCAAGATGATGATCGTCACAACGTAGACGATCGCTTTCTTTACCCCGAAGACCCGCGCGATCGCCAGCCAATTGGGAAGGCTCAAGCCCGGCCCGGTCAACAGCAACGCTAACGCCGGCCCCGGCCCCATCCCCAGCTTCATCAACGTGTCTACAAACGGCGCCTCGGTCATCGTCGCAAAGTAGCTGACGCTCCCAATTATGGTCGCCAGAAACGACGCGCTCACGCTCGACCCACCCAGCGCCGTCCGCACCCACTCTTCGGGCAGGAGCTTCCCAATGACGCCGACCACAAATACTCCCACTAATAACAACGGGAAGATCAGCCGCACGAACCACCAGGTCTCGCCCATCCATCGCTTGAGCTCTTCTTTTGGCTTGGCCCAGAACGCATAGATAAACACAATAATAGTCGCGATCCCCCAGACGAGCACCTTGGCCCAGTACGGCCCCTTCTGCACCAGATAATTGGGCGCCAAGAGCGAGATCACAAGCAGTATTAATAAGATCACGTCGGCGCGTCCCATCAGGTGCGTCGGCGCTGTCGCTTGTCCGGGGTTGCTGGGCGCAGCGACGGGCTGCAAACGCGCCTGCTCTTCCCGGCGAAAGACTATCGTCATCACCCAGCCGACGACAAACGCCATGACGAGCGCGGCGACGATGCGCGCGAGCACTATCGTGCTGCCCAAGATCGCCCCCGTGTAGGTGAGTGCTAATATATTCGCTGCTGGAGCGACCCAGAGGACTATGAATGCCGCACCGATCGCTGCTCCGGCATAATACAATCCGCTGCTGACGGGGATCACGGTGCACGAGCAGGCCGCCACGAAGAAGCTTCCGCCAGCAGCGAGCGCAAACGCTTTGAGCTTCTGCGCCGCCGCGCCCAAATAATAGATGATCGTCTCCTTGGAGACGAATGTGACCATCGCACCGGCGAGCAAAAACGCAGGGATCAGACACGTCACGACGTGTAGCGCGATGTAGTCTTGCAGGGCGATCAGCCCTGCCCGGATGAGTTCCCACAGCATAGTTCAGCCTCCTTAGGCTAAGAGAGCCGCTTGAGCACGATCGGCGATCAAACTTCGGGCAAGCTCGCGGATTCGCTCGATGCGACGGTCACTGACGGCGTAGATGACGCGGGCGCCCTCGCGGTGCGCCTGCACCAGTCCTGCTCTCTTCAGAATGATCAGGTGCCGCGAGATCGTGGACTGATCCAGGGCAAAATCGGACTCCAACTCACAGGCACAGTGCGGCCCTTGGGCCAGACGATCTAAAAGCTCCAGACGGATCGGATGCCCTAGGGCTTGGAAGAGCTCAGCCTCGCGCTCGTAGCGCGCTTTCATCTATTTCCCTCCTTAGCTTTTGCATATATGCGCATAGTTCTCTAGCTGCACTATACTCTTCTGGAAAGACAAAAGCAATGATCAGCATCATGGGAGAGCATGATCGTGGCCAGCACGTTTTTGACTTTCACGTGCCGTTTGTGATAGACTTAGAACATCTATGACTAAAGAAAAAAGAAAGGAGTGCTGTCTATGAGGACAGTTCTCAGCGTTCTTGTCGCATCTTTTGTCGTTTCTGGTGGGTTGGCTTTGGCTCAAGGCGTCAACATCTGCGACTACACTCCCCCGCGCAATGAGCTCTTCGCCATCAACATTAGTGGGGACTATCGCTACTTTGACGATAGCTATCTCGATGATCGCGGCAACGTCAGCGTGGGGCACTTAGCCGTGCAAGGGGTCTCCTGGCTCGCTGAGCCGGAGTGGGGCTATCGCTTGGAGGGAACAGCGCGCCTGGAGCTTGGCCAAGCTATTCGCTTTGACATCTCTGTAGCGAGCACGGCGGAGCTGCGCCGCTATTTGGACGAAAATCTCTTTCTCTTTGGAGGATTAGCCTCGACAGGAGTGCCAGGGCAAGCTGACCTTGCCGTCACACTGTTGGGTGGTGCGGGCTGGGGACGCTTCCGCGATGTCACACCCTTAGCCAAGGCCGTCAAGGTCTCCGAAGCCCTCCAGCAAGAGAAGATCATCTCGCAGCCGCTCTCGCAAGATCAACTCAATCAGATCGCTCAGATCATCGGGCGGCGCCCCGAGCTGGGCCTGACGGGTGTTTTGGAAGAGATCGAAAAAGCCCTGGGGACGACTCTGGTTGTGCGCGGCGTGCTCGTGCTCCAGAGCGTGCTCAGCGATGAGAGCCGACGCTTCTGCGGCTTCGATGTCACGGCCTCCGTAGGCTACGAAGTCTTCGATCCCACGGGGACCAACAGCGCGGTCATTCAGATCGCCTCAAATCTAGCGCGCGCTCTCGACGCCGACAGCGGCTTCCTCGCCAATGCCCTCTGGCAAGCAGATCTCCCCTTCACTGGGCATGCGCGCCTGACGGCCTCGGCCAGCTACAACCGTATGCTCTCCCCCACCGCCGCGCTCACGGCTCTCTATAGCTTCTCCGGGCGGCAGAGCCCCACCGGGATGACCCAGCTCCATGCGATCACGGTCACCCTCAATCTGCGCGTCTCTACGGCTCTCAGCACGCTCGCGCGGGTGGAGACCAGCTGGGGAACGGGCTTTGAGGAGCCCAGTTGGGGGCTGAGCTTAGGGTTCCAATACACGCTCTATTAGACTTTTGACCTCATCCGTTCCCTCTCCGCTTGCGGAGAGGGTCAGGGAGAGGTGGATAGTAGCGCTGGACAGCAAGCCCATCGAGCACTACAATTTACAATGTATGGGCGAAGTCCGAGTGAAGGTCAAGCTGACCAACGCCATAGACGAAGCCCTGGTGCGGCGCGGGATGCTCAAACCCGAGCAGGTCCGCTCCTACGAAGCCGACGCCCTTGTGGACACCGGCGCGGTGCGCTGCATCCTGCCTCCCCACGTCGTAGAACGCCTTGGACTGGCTATTATTGGCCAGCGCGTCGCCGAGTATGCCGACGGGCGGCTCGATATCGTAGGTCTGACGGAGGCATTCACCCTGAGGGTCCTTGATCGCGAGGAGCTGGAGAACGCCCTTGTCTTGGGAGACGAAGTGATCATCGGGCAGACGGCCCTGGAGAAGCTCGATCTTGTAGTGGACTGCGTCAATCGGCGCTTACTGCCAAATCCCGCTCACCCAGACCAGCCGGTCTCCAAAGTCAAATGAGATTCATTGACGAATATCGCGATGCCAAGCTCGCCCAGCGCTACGCGCGCCGGATCGCCCAGATCGTGACAAAGCCCTGGACGATCATGGAGATCTGCGGCGGCCAGACCCACGCAATCATCAAGTTTGGGATAGACGAGCTGCTGCCCAAAGAGATAACTCTCGTGCACGGGCCGGGCTGCCCCGTCTGCGTCACCCCCGTCGAGCTCATAGATAAAGCGATCGAGATCGCCTCGCGCCCAGAAGTTATTTTCTGTTCTTTTGGAGATATGCTGCGCGTCCCCGGCAGCGAAAAAGATTTACTCTCGGTCAAAGCCCAAGGCGGCGACGTGCGCATCGTCTACTCCCCGCTGGATGCGCTGAAGCTCGCCAAAGAGAACCCCGACAGAGAAGTGGTCTTCTTCGCCGTGGGCTTCGAGACGACCGCGCCGGCCAACGCTATGGCCGTCTACCAAGCTGCTCGTCAGAATATAAAAAATTTCTCGCTGCTCGTCTCGCACGTCCTAGTTCCCCCAGCCATAGAAGCGATTCTCTCCTCCCCGAAGAATCGCGTCCAGGGCTTTTTGGCGGCGGGGCACGTCTGCACCGTGATGGGATACACAGAATACGAGCCCATCGCTCAAAAGTACAAAGTGCCCATCGTCGTCACGGGGTTTGAGCCGCTCGATATTCTGCAGGGCGTCTACATGTGCGTCAAACAATTAGAAGAAGGGCGCCATGAAGTTGAAAATCAATACACTCGCTCGGTGCGCCGCGAGGGGAACACCAAAGCCCAAGAGCTCATCCGTGAGGTCTTTTGTGTCGTCCCCAGAAAGTGGCGCGGCATCGGGGAGATCCCCCGCAGTGGGCTTGGGCTCACAGAGAAATATAAAGAATTCGACGCTGAGCTGAAGTTCGGACTCACTGATCGCTCTGTTGAAGAGTCCTCTGAGTGCATCGCGGGGTTAGTGCTGCAAGGGGTAAAGAAGCCTCACGAGTGTCCGGCATTCGGGACGCGCTGCACCCCAGAGCATCCCCTGGGAGCGCCGATGGTCTCCTCAGAGGGCGCCTGCGCCGCGTACTATCGCTACCGGAGGGAGCAGTTGAGCAAACCATGAGAAGGGCGTACAATCACTACAGGTGATGCTCCATGACGAGCAAGGCTTTAGGTCGTTATATTGTCGTTGACCCTGCGATATGCCACGGGCAGCCTGTCTTTCGCGGCACACGCATTCTCGTCGCCGATGTCCTTGAGCAACTAGCCTCGGGTATGTCCTGGGAAGCTATTATCGAAGAATGGCATGGCGCGCTGACAAAACAGGCCATAGCTGAGGCTGTCCGTCTAGCCCAAGAGGCCCTCGCTCTCCACGCCTCCCAGCTTGTAGCGGCTCAGTAATGAATCTTCTTGATGAAAACATCTCAGAGAGTCAACGCCGCTTGTTGCAAGGATGGCGTATCCGCGTGCGCCAAATAGGAGGAAGCGCTGACATGGCAAGACAAGACGAATTCACGCTGAGATGTCCCATCCCCATCTCGCAGTACCCCCAGATTCTGCTTGCGCATGGGGGCGGCGGCAAATTGATGCACCAGCTCATCGAAAAGATCTTCGGCGCAGCGTTCGCGAACGAGTATCTCAACGAGCGCCATGATGGCGCAGCTCTCACCCTCAACGGGGCGAAGCTTGCGTTCACCACGGATTCGTACGTCGTGCGGCCGCTCTTCTTCCCCGGCGGCGATATCGGGAAACTCGCTGTCTACGGCACTGTCAATGATTTAGCTATGTGCGGCGCCCGCCCGCTCTTCTTAAGCGCGGGCTTCATCTTGGAAGAAGGGCTCCCGATGGAGACCCTCTGGAAGATCGTCCAATCTATGCGCGCAGCCGCCCAGCAAGCCCACGTGCAGATCGTCACCGGGGATACGAAAGTCGTTGACAAGGGCAAGGGCGACGGAATTTTTATTAATACTGCGGGGATCGGGATCATCGAGCACGATCTCGCGATCTCTCCCAAGAGCGTCCGCCCCGGAGATCTGATCTTACTGAACGGAGACGTGGGGCGCCACGGGATCGCGATCATGGCCGTGCGCGAGGGGCTCTCCTTCGAGAGCGCCATCGAGAGCGACTGTGCCCCGCTCGCCGAAGTTGTGTTGAAGCTGATCGAAGCTGGGATCGAGCTGCACTGTCTGCGAGATCTGACGCGCGGCGGGCTGGCCAGCGCCCTCAACGAGATCGCCCAGACGGCTCAAGTACACATCACCATAGACGAGAGCGCCGTTCCCGTCCGCGAAGACGTTCAGGGAGCGTGCGAAATCTTGGGGCTCGATCCCCTCTACGTCGCCAACGAAGGGCGTTTTATAGCGTTTGTCGCGCCGCAGGATGCGGAGCGCGCTTTAGAGATTCTGCGAACTTTTTCGTCCGAGGCGACGCTCATCGGGCGGGTCCTCGCAGAACCCAGGGGGCTTGTGACCCTCACCAGCCGCATCGGCGCCCAGAGAATCTTAGATATGCTCAGCGGGGAGCAGCTTCCGAGAATCTGCTGAAAGCCCTACTGAACGATCAGCAGAGTGGTGCGCGTGTGCTCGGCGATCTTCGCGGCGGTTGATCCCATGTGAAAGCGCCAGATCCGCGAGTGCCCCTTGTGCCCAATCACCAAGAGATCAAAGTGATGCTCTTCGGCAAAGCGCACGATCGTTTCGACTTCATGTCCGGCCACGATATGACACTCCAGCTGGACCCCCGCTCGAGAAGCGATCTCTTTAGACTTCTCAGCGACCTCATCGAAATAGTCCAACTCTTCTCGCTCAGCTTCAATAACTTCGCCGAGCGACGCTGCATAATGGGGCAGGTGCTCCTCGACCGAGAGCTGATGGAGCTCAGCTCCGTACCGTCGCGCCAGATCAACAGCGACTTCCAAAGCTCGAAACGCGTTCTCCGAGCCGTCGTTGGCGACAAGAATCTTTCGGAACATAGCGCCTCCTATCACTCACTCTTCTGAGACCGTCTCCTCAACGAGCGCAGCTGCCCCTTTCTTGGGCTGTTGCAGTTCCCTCAACACATGATGGGGATGGAAGAACCTCTGGGCGATGAACGTGGGCACGATGGCGCTGGCGACGACGACCGCAACCAAGACCGAAAACTGCAGCTGATCAATGAACCCTGCCTCAAGCCCGGCCACCGACGAGAGCGTCCCCATCGTCAGCCCCGTGCTCATCAGCAGCGTCGTGTACATCGCTTCGTTGGGGATATATCGCTTCGCTAGGGGATAGACGCCCACGATCTTGGTGATCTGCTTGACGGCGAGCAGAATCACAAAGAGCAGCGCCCCAGACCACAACAGCGACAGCGAGATCTTCATCCCCCCGTTGAGGAAGAAGATCGGCGTAATAAAAGCGAAGCCCACCACGCGCAGCTTGCGCTGTAACGCCGCATTTTTCTGAAATATGCGAGACATCACCAGCCCCAGCACGAACGCCGGCAGGATCGCATGGCTCATGCCGAGCTTCGCAAAGTACATCAAGATCAATAAGAGCAAGAAGAGAAACTTTATTTCGGGTTCGATCACTCGATCCCCATAGCGGGCGAAGAGCCTCGGCGCGATCCGCGGCACAAGCAGAATGATCGCACCGGAGATGAGCGCGAACCACAGCGTGTTCACATTGAACTCCAGCAGCACCAACGCTAACGCTGCCGCCGTGCCAAAGTCGGTCACGAACGTCGCGGCCATGATGAGCTTGCCCACGGGGGTATGGGTGAGCCCGGTCTCGACGAGCACGGCATAGACGACCGCAAGCGACGTTGTCGAGAGGGCCACCCCGGCGATCTGCGCGGCCTTCCACTCCCACCCCAACAGATAATGACAGATGAGCATCGCCCCAAGGAAGGGCGCGAGAAACGAGACGCCTCCAATGAGCAGGCTCTCTTTGAACTTGGCGCGCATCACGTCCAGGTCCACTTCGGCCCCGGCGAGGAACGTCAAGAGAATGCCCCCCAAGCCCGCAATATACGTCACCCAAGGGAGGGTTGTGACACCCAAGAAATTCCCAGCGAGCACGCCGAGCGCGATCTCAATAATAGACGCAGAAATCCCCAGCTCGACGGAAAGCACACTCGAGAGAAAGATCAAGCCCGCCAGCACCGTCCCCACATACAGCTCCTGCACACCAACCGACCTCCTATCCAAAGACTGAAAAAATTTGGGTAGGAGTCATCAGTCCGATGTGCTCGGACGGTTGACGGCGGACTCCATCGCCGGCGCTCTATTGTACCCGACGGTGTAAGGCTCGTCAAAGAGAAACCCCTCACCCGGATGCGAGTGAGGGTGCAGAGGAGCATAAGCCGGATTCTGTGCCGGCTCAAAGAGCCGGTGAGGGCCATCTCTCTGAGCGACCTACCCGGGTGCATCGAGCGGGCCACTCTCTAGCGCACCCTTACTTGGTCTTGCTCCGGCCGGGGTTTGCCGTGCCCCCGACTCTCGCGAGCGGGGCGGTGGGCTCTTACCCCACCGTTTCACCCTTGCCTGGCCCTCACCCCAGCCGGGGTGAGGGCCTTCGGCGGTCTCTTCTCTGTGGCACTTTCCAAAGATCGCTCTTTCTCGCCTTGGTGCAGCTGCGCGCCGCACCTTGACGAGCGGCCTGCCCTGTGGAGTCCGGACTTTCCTCCCCACCAGCCAGGCTTCGCCTGGACTGTGCGCCTTCGCCAGCCTTCGGCTGGCGAAGATAAACTTCAAGCGAAGCTTGTCATCGTGCCGCCGCAGGCGGCACGGCGAACGGTCCAGGCGAAGCCTGGTGGGGGGCGGCCCTCTGCTCCTCTGCCGAGAATAATTATACTCCCTGAGGGCGGAGGCTGCACGCAAGACCACCCAGCTCTCGCGAATGTAATGCCCATTATAGTCTTCTGACCCTTCTGCCCGTAAGATGAGTCCCAAGCACAAAAGGAGGCTGGCATCTATGGCGGAAGCAGAAGCCCGCTTGGTGGGCACCATCGAAGAATGGCAAGATTTGGGGAACGGCCAAGATCTCTCGTATATTCACGCGGCGGCAGAGCTCCTGGCCAACGATCTGATCCAACTGTTAGCTCACAATAAAGAGCTGCGTGCCAAGCTCCAGGCCGCCGGCAACAGACTCAGCCTCTCGCTGGTCATCAAGCTCGACCCCCACGATGAACCAGAGCGCAAGCCCCCGGAGGTGAAGCTCAAGCCGAGCCTCAACTAACGCAGGCGGGAGTAGCCACAGCGCGGGCAGCTCCGATAAGCAATACGAGCCCCTTGACGACTGTAGGTGTGATAGACTCGCATGCGGGCGCCGCAGCGCGGGCAGCGCCCCTGCAGTAGAGCTCTCACACCTAAAGCCACTCCCCCAAGCCCTGCTAGCCCCACCACTACCCACAGCCACACGAGCAGCCGCCCCCCAGAGACGCTGGGGGGCGGCTGCCCATAGCTCCCTTCCAACATCGCCCGCAACGCCTTGACAGACTCTTCTATGGCCGTCTTGACGCGCCGCCGCTCCAACAGATATCTCAGCCCCGACTGCATCCGCTCTAGATCTGCTGAAGAGAAGCGCTCCCGCACTTCATCCCCCAGGCGCAGCGCAAATGCCCACTGATTCTTCGTCTGCTCCTTGACGAAGACCAAGAGCACCGTGTCTTTGCCGAGCTTCCAAAACCCCCAAATCTCCTGGGCGTAGCGCGGCGGATCGTCATAGGGGTCATAGATCGTCGCCAAGATGACGATCTGGACGTGAAAGTTCTCTTTGATCGTCTGGAGCTCCTCTTCGAGGGATTGGCGCGCGCCCCCAAGCACCGCCGCGTAATCGTTGATCGCCCCCATTGGCCGCGGCAGCACGATCTCTTCAGGCTCTTGGGCCATAGTGATGCTTACGGCGGCCAGCGCCAACGCCACGTGAAGATACCTCATGGAAGCCCCCTTTGGCCCTACTTCACATAGAGCAACCGAGAGCAGTTCTCACAGGCGACGATCTCGTGGCGGACGCGCTCCGCGGTGATCTCGCTGACGCGCAGCTTGCAGCCGGTGCAGACCCCATGCTCCACGGGCACGAGGGGGTCCTCATAGCGCGCGCGCAGCTCCTCGTAGCGTTGCAAGAGCCCAGGATCGACCGCAGATGCTCGCGCGGCCCGTTCTTGCTTCAGCCGCTCCAGCTCCGCCGTGTATCGAGTGAGCTCAGCATCGATCTCCGCGATGTCCTGCTCGATCTTCGCTTTCCATCTGAGGAACTCTTGCTCAGCCGCGCGGATGAGGGGGGCTTGCTCCTCCACTTGGGTGATCAGGGCGAGCGCTTCGTCTTCGAGCTGATCTATGCGCGCGCGGGCATGCTCCACGCGCGTGCGCAGCGCTTCCATCTCCTTGTAGCTGAGCAGGCCCGTGCGCAGCTTCTCAGTATCTGCGCGGATCTGCGCGTCCAAGTCGTCCACTTCGCGGGACTTCTCGCGGCTGCGGCGCTGGAGCTCCTCGAACGCCCTCTTCTTCGCGGAGAGCTCCTCGTGCTCGCGCGCGAGGGCTTCCACCAGGGAAGCGCGGCGGCGCTGGAGCCCCTCGAGCTTGCGCCCCTGCTCGCGGATGGCCCCATCGTGCCGGTACAGCTCCAGCAGCCTCTCCAGTTCCTGGATCACGCCTCTACGTTACAAGTTCTCCGGGTGTTGTGCAAGGGCTTGACAGCATGGAGGGAGTTTGGTATAAAGAAAGAGCTGTCGTGGGCCCGTAGCTCAGTTGGGAGAGCGCTTGAATGGCATTCAAGAGGTCAGGGGTTCGAGTCCCCTCGGGTCCACCAAATTTTTTAGAGCAGCCCACGCGCCCGTAAGGGCGTAAGAAATTGCTCCCACGTCAGCTCCGGCGAGATCTTGCGGGCCTTCTCGAAGAGCCGCTGCCGTTCCGTCTCGCTTGTCGCCCGCGCGTACTTCATCCGCAGCTTCCAGAGCTTCTCATACCGATGGCGCCGACGTGCGATCACCTTCGGACGAGTTGGCTTGCTCAAGGCTATCACCTCCAGACTTCGTCTGGATTGTACATCTTGCCGCCGAAGGCGGCAAGACGCACGGTCCAGGCGGAGCCTGGCTTGCGCGGCGCAGGCGATCCATGATCGCCCGACCAAGCCCGCGCTCCTGGAGCTTCTCGACCACGATGACGTCCACCCCCTGCTCGTCCAGCTCGCGCAGCGCGGCGAAGAGCCGCCGCGCGTAGGCTTTCAGAGACCGGGGCATCTGAATGACTATGACCTCTCCCCCGGCCCCTCCCCGGCACGGGGAGGGGCCAGACTTCGTCTGGACTGTTCGCCTTCGCCGGCCATTGGCCGGCGAAGATGTACGGTCCAGGCGAAGCCTGGTCCCGTGCACCAGCACCCCCACGCGCTTCCCAGAGAGCTCCTTCAGGGCAGCTTCAGCAGCCCCTTGCTCTACCAGCAGCACCTGCGCCCTGGGAGCATAGTGCCGAGAGCGCGTCCCTGGGGAGCGCTTCGCCGCTTCCGTGTGCGCAGCGTCCAGCATCTGGACATCGCCCAAAACCGCGCGCAGCTCTTCCAGGGTGACCCCCCCAGGGCGCAGCACCATTGGCGGATCCACTGTCAGATCTAAGACGGTGGACTCCACCCCGATGGGCGTGGGGCCGCCGTCTAAGATCAGGTCGATCCGTCCGTGGAGGTCCTCCCAGACGTGCTTGGCGATGGTGGGGCTGGGGCGCCCGAATCTATTCGCCGAAGGCGCAGCGATGGGCACGGCACTCAGCTCGATGAGCCTCTTGGCCACGGGGTGGCTGGGCATGCGCACGGCTACTGTGTCCAACCCCCCGGTGGTGACGGTGGGGACTCTCTCGGTCTTGGGCAAGACGAGCGTGAGCGGACCGGGCCAAAATCTCTCTATCAGATCCCAAGCGCGTTGGGGGATCTGCCGGGCTAGCTGAGGGAGCTGAGAAGCAGAAGCGATGTGGACGATCAAGGGATCATCAGCGGGGCGCTCTTTGGCGAGGAAGATCTTTCTGGCGGCGTCCTCGTTGAGGGCATCGGCTCCCAAGCCGTAGACGGTCTCGGTGGGAAAAGCGACGAGCCCCCCGGCGCGGATGACGGCCGCGGCGCGGGCGATATGCTCTTCGGTAGCGGGGAGAATCTCTGTGCGCACGGGCTCTATTATACCCAGACTTCGTCTGGACTGTACACCTTGCCGCCTTCGGCGGCAAGACGAACGGTCCAGGCGGAGCCTGGGGCGAAGCCTGGTCAGCGGATCTTCACTTGCCCGTTGCCGAGGCTGACACCGCTGATCTCGACGCTAGTGTCTCCCCCTAGAACGATGGGCGCCGTGGTATTCCCGGCCCAGGTCAACGTATGGATGCCGCGCGTTCCGCCTGAGAGAGCAATTCTCGCCACTGATCCATTGGTAACACCGCCTGCGGTTGGCTTCACTAATGAGAAGCGCAGCTCGCCCACCGCGTTGTCTATCGCGAGCGCTTTGACGACAAAACCATTCAAGCCCATGAGCGACTGAATCGCTACTCCCCCAGCGGGATAAGTGATCCGCCCCTGGAGCGAGGCCACCCCACCTTGAGATGTCACGTCTTGCACGACGATGTCGAGCGTGCGCGTTGCCCCTTGAGGCATAGACGTCGAAGTGATGAAGACCGCTGGGCCCGAGGGCGGAGGCAAGCCTGCAAACTCTGTACAGCTTGTCAGAGCCCCCACCAACCCCAGGGCCAGCAGCAGCAGCAGAGAGACTCTCTTGTGGCGCCGCAGAAGCGCCAGCGCCGGTAAGATGAAGGCCAAGGAGAGCCACCCCTCTCCGTGAACGGAGAGGGGACGGGGGTGAGGTTCCCGCGCAAACCACGGGATCCCCGTGGGCAGCCCGATCCCCTTCTTGGCAATCGCCGTGGCGTCGTCGGAGTCCACGGCACTATCTTGATCGACGTCAGCAGCCAACAACTGCACCCCAGAGAGCGTGATCACCCCATCGGCGTGCTGTTGAGCCAGACGCGCGTCAATCACATTAATCTTTCCGTCGCCGTTCACGTCACCAAGCGTTGTGAGGATCACGTGCACCGCGTCGGCCTCCGTCTTCGAGCCAACAGTTGCCGTAGTATCAGTAACTGTGACGGAGAGATCATAAACACCAGAAGCAAATGGGCTGGGGAGCGTGCACAGCTGGGTATGAGTTCCAGCACTAACAGCTCCGCCGCCGCATGGTGTCCCGTTCACTTTGATCTCTGAAGTGCCCGCTTCGTCGCTGGTGAAGCTCACGGGAAAGCTTTCGCCCTCTCGGACGTACACCGGCGCAGCTGTTGTAGGGCTCGTGATGGTGACATACGGAGGCTTATGAGCTTTGGGCGTGCCGTTGATGGGATTGCCCTGGGCATCCAAGCCGTTGCGATAAACCCCATTGTTCGTAGCCCAATTGGCATCGGAATCGGGAGCGAGCAGATCCACGCGCTCCATGGTTGTTCTGTCTGAGTCGTTTCCGGCGGGCCAGGGGCCGCCATCGCCGTTGGCAGTATCTATGACGTTCCCTGCTGGGTCTTTCAAAATCAGACTCTCCCCGGAATTGGAGAGGGCGCCAGTATAGATCTGGTCGGCGACAATATCGCTCACGGTGTTATCATCGGTGCGCTCGAGCAAGAAGAACCCGTGAGCGGGGATGGTGCCGGAGAGCACGATCGAGGGGGTACCATCAGCAGCTTCCAAGCGCCACCACGCAAGACTGATGTCTTGGCTAGTGTTGTTATACAGTTCGATCCATTCGTCATTGGCGCTCGCTTGCGTGCCCATCCAGGCGACCTCACTGATGACGACGTCACGCGGGGCATAAGATGCGCGCTGGCGTGGGGCTTTGGGCGTGCCGTTGATGGGATTATCATTTGCATCAAGCCCATTGCGATGGACGCCGTCGTTGGTGTCCCAGTTGGTGTCAGAGTCCGGAGCTGTGGGATCGATCCGCTCCATTGTTGCTCTGGGTGAAGTAGTCCCAGCGGGCCAAGGGCCGCCGTCGCCGTTGGCTGTGTCTATGATATTCCCTAACGAGTCTTGAAGAACGAGAGCTTCCCCACTATTAACAAGTGATCCTGTGTAAATGCAGTCAGCGGCGATGTCCTTGACAGTCGCATCGTTTGTTCGCTCTAAGAGAAAGAATCCATAAGGGGGAATCACAACGTTGCTACAGCTTGGGCTGTTTATTGTGAAATTGGGGCTGTTATCCGTCAGAGAGATGATCTTCCAATTTGTGAGATCTATTGGGGCACTCGTGGTATTGTACAGCTCGATCCACTCGTCGTTGGCACTCGCTTGTGTGCCCATCCACGCGACTTCACTGATGACGACGTCACGCACGGAAGCCGCACGAACTACCGACACGTGACCGATGACACTGATACTAACCCCCACTATGAAGAGAGCTAGCAAACTCCTGCGACAGCTCATAGGCCCTCTCTTTTTTTTGTTTTTCTAAATTTTAGGGAGCTTCACTATAGCACAACAGCCCCCAACAAGTCAAGAGGGTGACTGCCCACGACTCATTCGTGCAGCTTCCTTGGTCGAGCATGAGCAAGCAGCACCTGCACCCCACGCTCAGCAAGACGCCGTTGGACAAGCCCCCGCAGCTCGTCTTTTGTGATGCTTTCCATCTGCACTTCATCTATAGTGTCCACGCCACACGCCTCCACGAGCGCCCGCACCCGCTCCAGCCCCGGTATGGGCTGCGCCCCAGGCGTCATCGCCGAATACTTATTGTAGAGAATAATCACGAGCACATCGTGCCCATGCTCGACCGCGTCCAACAGCCCCGTGATCCCCGAATGAATAAACCCTGTGTCCCCAACGATCGCCACCCCCTTGCGCCCAGAGAGACTCATCCCCGCCGCCGTCGCAATCGCCGTCCCCAACGCATACGCCGTGTCAATGATCTGCGGCGGAAAGTACCCATGCAGGATCGAGCAGCCCACATCCCCAGCGACGAAATATCCCTCGGGCAAGACCTCGTCGAGCACCTCGTAGAGCAGCTCAAAGCCCCCACAGGGCAACTCTAAGATCCCCCCGCTCACTGCGGCGGAGACGTTCAGGTCGAACGCTCCCCCAACGCGCTCCCACGCCTCCGCAATATGCTTCTCCTCCAGCGCGCCAATCCGCGGCAGATGCCCCGTCAGCCGCCCAAAGACCTTCGTCTTGAGCGAATGCTTGGCGACCAGCGCCGCAATAGACTCCTCCACCATCGGCGCGATCTCCTCCACGATCAGCACACGGTCGAGATCTCTGAGAAAGTTCACGAGCTGGCGCTCCGGCAGCGGGTGGGCATACCCCAACGCAAAGTGATGCTCCTCCTTCACCAACGTCGAGACAAACCCACACGAGATCACCCCAGACTTCGCCAGGCTTCGCCTGGCCAGACTTCGTCTGGACTGTTCGCCTTCGCCAGCCGAAGGCTGGCGAAGATGTGCGTCAAGCGAAGCTTGCGGAGCCTGGTGGAGTGGAGAATCTTCAACAAGCTCGACGAGCTGAGGATAGATCTTCTGATAGTAATACTTATAGCGATCGAGGATGAGATTCTTCCAGGCGCGATCGCGATCGAAGCGCCCTTCGGCCGCCAGGGGCATCTCGGAAACCCTTCCCATACCATCGAGCAAGCGCGCCGTCACTTGCATCATCACGGGGATGCCCAACGTCGCCGACAGCGACAGCCCCTCGATCGCGGCATCGCTGACGTATTGCGGGCCCGGAGGCGTTAATACTGGGATATCCGCGAGCTTGGCGTACCAGCGCGAATCTTGCTCGTTCTGGGACTTCGCCGCGCCGGGGTCGTCACCAGCGATGAGCAACAAGCCCGCGCCAATCCCGTGCGTCACCGCGGTCACCAACGGATCAGCTAAGACGTTGACGCCCACTTGCTTGACGATGACGACGCTGGGCAAGCCCGCTACAGACGCCCCCAGCGCTTGCGCGAATGCCGTCTTCTCCTCCGTGCTGATCTCCGTGCGCAGCCCGTGCTTGGCGCATTCATCTAAGAGCGCGGTGCACGGATCGCCGTAGACCCCCGCCACGAGCGCGATCTTGTTCTTCTTGAGCGTCTGCACTAAGGCTTCTCGTGCGGTCTTCATCCCCATCACCTTCCCTTAGCTCTCTGAGGGTCGGAAGCCAATCCCAAAATCGTTCCCCGGCTTGAGCTGCCCTCCGAGCTCTTTCTGTAAGAGCCACTGCGACTGCAAGAACGCTTTGTACACATTCTGAATCGCCGTGAAGAGCGCATGCTTCGTGAGACCATCCGAGAAGATCTCTTGCTGTAAGACGAGCTGTCTGAGAATCCCCTGAGGATGAATCATCCCAAAGCTGATGGGGAAGCGATTGAGCTCCAAGCTCAGCTCCCGTAAGATTCTCTCGCGCTGGGGTTGGGTGAGCTTCTGAAAGAGCTGCTGCACATCGTCAGCGATGGTGACGCTCACTTCCACTAAGATTCTGTCTGGGCTGGCTTTGGGGTTGATGATGCTGACGGTCGTGGGCTGGTTCTTCGGGTGATTCGCCAACAGCACCCAATTGGCGTTAGGGTGCTCGACGTAGCGGTTGAACTGCCCTTCCTCCACGAGCCAGCTCTCGATCTTCTCTTTCATAGTTTGCATTATAGACGAGATCGCCCGTGATTGCACATCGGACAGTCTCTCCAGTACAATAGCTCTTGACGTGATAGCTATGAAAGCATTTCAAGACTATTACCCCGACAATCTGAGCTACTGTTACGGCTGCGGGCGGCTCAACGAGCACGGGCTGCACATTAAAAGCTATTGGGAGGGCGACGAAGCCGTCTGCCGCTTCACGCCCAAGCCCTATCACATCGCGATCCCCGGCTACGTCTACGGCGGGCTGATCGCCTCGCTCATTGATTGTCACTCCACGGGCACAGCGTCGGCAGCTGCGTATAAAGCCCAAGGGCGCGAGATGGGCAGCGAGCCCCCATTGCGCTTCGTGACGGCTTCTCTGAAAGTGGACTATCTCCGTCCGACGCCGCTGGGCGTGCCCTTGGAAGTCCGCGCAACAGTGAAAGAGATCAGCGGGCGCAAAGTCATCGTCGAATCCAGACTCATCGCCAACGGGGAAGTCTGCGCGCGCGGCGAAGTCGTCGCCGTGCAGATGCCAGAGCACCTGCTTAAAAGCTAAGAGCGCTCACGAGTGCGAGATTGCACGATCGAACTCCTCGTAGGCGGCGTACTTGAGGAGCGCGTACAATTGAGCGCGCGTCTGCATGCGATCGAGAAATTCTCTCGTGGAGCCCTTCTGAGCCAAGTGCACATAAAACTCCTCCATCGCCTTGGCCGCCACGCGCAGCGCCGAGACGGGAAAGAGCACCATCTCGTACCCGATCTGAAAGAGCTCCTCAGCCGTCAGCGGGGGAGTCTTGCCAAATTCTGTCAAGTTCGCAAGCAACGGCAGCTTGAGAGCCTCGCGCACCCGTTGGAATTCTTCTAAGCTCTCTAAAGCTTCGGGGAAGATCGCATCCGCTCCGGCTTCTCCATAGAGCCGCGCGCGCGCTATCGCTCCCTCCAGGCCCTCAGCGGCCCGCGCATCGGTGCGCGCCAGCACGAAGAGCGTAGGGCAAACTCTTTTGATCGCGCGGATCTTCTGGACCATCACCTCCGGGGGAACGAGGCGCTTCCCCTCCAAGTGCCCGCAGCGCTTGGGCATCTCTTGATCCTCCAGCTGCACCGCGGCCACCCCAACGCGACAGAGCTCCTGCGCCGCGCGCACAGCGTTAAAAACCTCCCCAAAGCCCGTGTCTATGTCCACTACCAAGGGCAGGCCCGTGGCCGCAATGATGCGAGCCGCGCGCGCGGCCACCTCGTCGAGGGTGAGGACGCCCACGTCGGGCAAGCCGTAACTGGCCGACAGCGCCGCCCCCGACAGATACAACACGGAAAACCCCGCGCTCTTGGCGAGCAGCCCCGCCAGCGGATCGACAGCCCCCGGAATGATCACTCTCCCTTGCCGCAGGCGCTCACAGAAGCGCTCCACAAGCTCCTGGTGCGAAGGAATCCTTCCCAAAAGCATGAGGACCTCCTTAAGGGAAAGCCAGCTCCGCCAGTAGATGATCCACACTCATCTCCATCAGCGCAGGATCCTCGGCAATCAGACGATAGACGCGCTCGGTCTTGCGCGCGGGATAGACAGAGAGCAGCGCCGCACGAAACTTCTCCCGCAGCTGAGGGAGGGCCTCGGCTCGCCGAGTCGGATGCCCCAGGGGATACTCCACCACGACCCGCTCGGTCGCCGTGCCGTCGCGGAAGAAGATCTGCAGGGCATTGGCGATGGAACGCTTCTGCGGGTCCAGATAATCCCGGCTAAACTGGGGGTTCTCGCGCACCTCCATCGTGGCGATAAGCTCGGCGATCCTGGGGTCGGAGGCGATGGGCTCCTCGTAGTGCTCGTAGCGCAGCTCCCCATACAGCAGCGCCACCGCCGTCATATACTGCAGCGAGTGATCGCGATCGGCGGGATTGGTGAAGGGCCCAGGTTTATTGATAATCCTCATGGCCGACTCCTGGGTCTCGATGACGATCCGAGAGACCTGCCCAAGCTTGTCCCGAACACGAGGGTGAAGCTGCAGCGCCGCCTCCACCGCGGTCTGCCCGTGAAATTCTGCGGGGTACGAGACCTTAAAGAGCACGTTCTCCATGACGAAGCTGCCCAACTTCTGGGCGAGCTTGAGGGGCTCCCCGCCCAGAATAACGGCTTCAAAGCCCCACGTCGGCGCCGACAGCGCCGTGGGATAGCCTGGCTCCCCCGCGAGCGCCAAGAACGCCAAGCGCACCGCGCGGCTGGCGGCATCGGCCGCGGCCCAGGACTTGCGCGGCCCGGTGTTGGGAAAGTGTCTGTAGGTGCGCAGCGCCGCCCCGTCAAGAAACGCATGGCTCAGGGCGCTGAGCACCGCTTCGCGATCACCCCCCAAAAGATGCGTGGCCACCGCCGTGGAGGCGACCTTCACAAAGTGCACGTGATCGAACCCCCGCCGGTTGAGGCTGTTCTCGAGCGAGAGCACCCCTTGAATCTCATACGCCTTGATCGCCGCGGTGAGCACATCAGAGACGGTGAGCGGTGGCTCGCCCCAGCGCCGCCGCGCTTGACTGAGATAGTCCGCCACCGCCAAGATCGCCCCGAAGTTATCCGAGGGATGCCCCCACTCCCGCGCCAGAAACGTGTCGTTATAGTCGAGCCAGCGGATCAGCGCGGTGATGGCGAACGCCCCTTGTACCGGATCGAGCACGAAGCTCGTTCCTGGCACCCGCACCCCGCAGGGGATTATACTTCCGGGCACGATCGGGCCCAGGAGCTTGGTACACTCTGGGGACCGCAGCGCCATCAGCGCGCACGCGAGCGCGTCCATCAGCGCCACCCGCGCCGTCTGGTAGGCACGCTCACTCTCTAGAGAGCCCTCCACGACATAGTCGGCGATCTCTTCTAGGACCGGGTCGTATCTTCTCATAGGGTGAGCCCGCGGGGCCCCAGATACCGCACGCGCGGGCGGTAGAGCCGATTCTCGCGATGCTGCTCGATGACGTGGGCTATAAGACCCACAGAGCGCGCGGCAAAGAAGATCGGCGTATACAGCTCGATGGGGATATCCAGCAGGGCGTAGAGCGGCGCGGCGTAGTAATCGAGGTTGGGATAGAGCCCCTTCTCCGCGCGCATCACCTCCTCGCCGCGCTCACACATCGCCAAGAGATCGGCGCCCTTCCCCTTGGCAGAGACGAGCTCGCGCGCGACCTCCTTGAGTAGCTGCGCCCGCGGGTCCATGCGGTGCATATAGACCCGATGGCCAAAGCCCATGATGCGCTCCTTGCGCGCGAGCTTCTCGCGGATGAGGCGCTCCAGGCCCTCGGGGGTCTTGGCCTCCTGCAGCATATACATGACCGCTTCATTAGCTCCCCCGTGGAGCGGCCCCTTGAGCGAGGCGATGGCCGCGCACAGCGCCCCATAGACATCGGAGAGCGTGGAGGCGACGACCCGAGCAGCAAAGGTCGAATTGGGCAGCTCGTGCTCGCTGTAGGCCATCAAGATCTGATCGAAGGCGCGCACCTCCGTGGGCGAGACCTCGCGCTCGACTATCGTGCGCAAGAAGTTCTCGGCGAACGAGCGCCCCCCATGGAAGGGGATGGCCTTCCCCCCGCGGGCGATCCGCGGGAGATTCGCGACAATCTGAGCGATCTGCCCGATGAGGCGAGGGGCTTTGGCGCGCTCTCGCTGCGGATCTGCCGTGTCTGCCTCGGGATCGAACCCCGCCAGCGCCGAGACCGCCGTGCGCAGCCGGTCCATAGAGTGCATAGACGCGGGCAGCTTCGCTAAGATCTCATAGACGGCCGGGGGCACCGCAGCCCCCACAAGCTGCCCCTCCAGCTCCGCTCGCCGCGCCTCCGTGGGAAGCTGCTCCTCCACCAGCAGCCCCACGACGTCCACATAGCTGCGCCTGCGGATCAACTCCAGCAGATTGTACCCTCGAATGACGATCTCCTCGCGCTCCACGTCGAGGAACGATATCCGCGTCTCCGCGGCGATGACCCCTTCCAGGCCGGGGCTGTAGGACTTCTCTTCCATAGATGATCACCTCTGGGGTAGGGTAGAGAATCGCTCTGTCCACGCGTGCAGGGCGCTCAGGAGCTCCCTGAGGCGCGTGCGCGTCTCCGCATGGATCAACCTCCCGTGGGCGTCGAACTTCTCCTGGGCGTGGGAGATGAAGAGCTCGGGCCTGGGCAGCACGAGCATATCCAGCGCCGCACAGATCTCGCGCAGATGGAGCTGGGCGCGCAGCGTGCCAAACCGCCCAATGCTCGCGCCCAAGATGGCCACGGGCTTGCCCGCGCACGGCTTGTCCGGCAGAGCCGAGACCCAATCGAGCGCGTTCTTGAGCACCCCCGAGACGGAGTGATTGTACTCCGGGGTGGCGATGAGCACGGCATCAGCCGCGGCGATGCGATCCCCCAAGGCGCGCACGGCCGCGGGGACGGGCTCCAGATCTTCGTTATAGAGGGGGATGGGGGCCAGATCGAAGATCTCCAGGGAACTAGGCGGGGCAAGGAGTTCGGCGGCGGCGCGCAGCGCCGCCGTATTATACGAGTTCTTGCGGAGGCTCCCCGATATCCCTAAAATCTTCACGAGTATAATTGTAGCACAAGGAGGCGGACCATGCAGCCGCTGGTGGGCGTGATTATGGGATCACACTCCGACTGGGAGACGATGCAACACGCGGTGAAGACGCTCGAAGGGCTGGGAGTCCCCTACGAAGTGCGGGTCGTCTCGGCCCATCGCACGCCTGATCTGCTCTTTGAATACGCAGCGACGGCGGAGCAGCGTGGTCTGGAGGTGATCATCGCCGGGGCAGGGGGGGCAGCCCATCTGCCGGGGATGACCGCGTCGAAGACTCTCTTGCCCGTGCTTGGTGTCCCCATCGAATCGAAGGGGTTGGCGGGGCTGGATTCGCTGCTCTCCATCGTGCAGATGCCCGCGGGCGTCCCCGTGGGGACACTCGCTCTTGGGAGGGCCGGGGCGATCAACGCGGCGCTCCTGGCGACAGCGATCCTCGCCCGCAAATACCCTCAGTACCGTGACGCGCTGCACCGGTATCGCCAAGCCCAGACCAAAGACGTGCTCGATCACCCCGATCCCAGGCTCCCATAATGAAGATCGGCGTTCTTGGTGGCGGCCAGTTGGGGCGGATGCTCGCGCTCGCGGGCTATCCGTTGGGCTTGCGGTTCTGCTTCCTCGATCCCTCCCCCCAGGCGCCCGCCGGGCATCTCGCCGAGCTGGTCATCGCTCACTATGATGATCCCGAGGCCCTCCAACGCTTCGCTGCGCAGGTGGATCTTGTGACGTATGAGTTCGAGAACGTCCCCGTCGCGAGCGCGCGCCAGCTCGCGCAGCACCGTCCTGTTTATCCTCCACCCCAAGCCCTCGAAGCCTCCCAAGATCGTCTCACGGAGAAGCGCTTCTTCCGGAGCTTGGGCATCCCCACACCGGCCTTTGCTCCCGTGGCAAGCCTGGCAGAGCTGGAGCAAGCCGTCGCGCAGATCGGACTGCCAGCGGTGCTCAAGACACGGCGCTTCGGCTACGACGGCAAGGGCCAAATGCTCTTGCGCGCGCCCAGCGATCTCCGACCCGCCTGGGAAGCTCTGGGCAACCTTCCTCTGATTTTGGAAGAATTCATCGCGTTTGAGCGCGAGCTCTCTCTCGTGGCCGTGCGCGGACGCGATGGGACGTTGGCCTTCTATCCCCTTGTGGAGAACCACCATCGGGACGGGATCTTGCGGCTCTCGCTGGCTCCGGCTCCACGACTGACGAGCGATCTGCAAGCAGCAGCCGAGAGCTACGCGAAGAAGATCCTCGAAGCCTTAAGCTATGTTGGGGTTCTGGCCCTCGAACTCTTTGAGCGACGTGGGGAGCTACTCGCCAACGAGATGGCCCCACGGGTGCACAATTCGGGGCACTGGACGATCGAGGGCGCAGCCACCTCGCAATTTGAGAATCACTTGCGGGCTATATGTGGGCTTCCGTTGGGGGAGACATCGCTGCGGGGGTACTGCGCCATGCTCAATCTCATCGGGGAGATTCCCAAGATCGACGAGGTGTTGAAGGTCCCCGGCGCGCATCTGCATCTTTACGGCAAAGCGCCGCGGCCAGGGCGCAAGCTGGGCCATATCACGCTCTGCGAGCCCACCCAAGAGGCGCTCGCAGCGAAGCTCTCTAGGATTCTCTCTGTCTCCCAACTCGGATAAATTCCATCAGGCCCGCGTCGCGCGATGGAAACTATAGATCGCCACGATCAGCACTACCACCGCTATCCCATAGACCCAAACCGGGTAGCCCGCGCTCAAGAGAATATCTCTGGGGCTCATTTGAGGGTTGAGCGCTTGCCATAGACTGGCTTCGACAGTTGCCCAGAGATTATTCACCCCATGCGCGACCATCGCCGGAACGATGCTCCCTGCGCGCACCGTGAGATACCCCAAATAGATCCCGGTCACGATCGCCCCTAGCCCTTGCAGAATATCTATGTGAATCGCCCCAAAGAGTACAGCAGCCACAACGACGGCACTGCTAGCTCCCAGCCGGCTGCGCAGCCCCTGTAAGATCACGCCCCGAAACGCGAGCTCTTCGCTGATCGCCGGCCCGACGCTGAGCGCCAGCGCGTAGAAGAGATATATCGGGAGATCGCTGAAGTGCGACAGCCGCACCAGAAACTCTAATTCTTTTGAGATCAGCCACGGCATGGCTTCTATCAAGGGCCAGAGCACCAGCCCACTGATCATCCCCACGGGAACGACGCCCACAGCACCCCACAGCACCAAACTGAAGCGAGTGGGTTTGAAGCTGAGCGTTGGAAGAATCGCAAAGCCCTTGAGCCTGAGGAACGCAAGGCTCACGAGCACCATCAGCACGGCTTGGAGGAGCGACGCGACCCCAACGAAGAGCTGGAGGTCAGCGATAAAACGTTTCAGCGGGGCCGCGACGAACGGCACGACGAGAATGACAGCCCACAGAAGAAGATAAAATCCAAGAGCTGCCAGCGGACCTGGCACAGAAGCCATCTTCACTCACCCGCCCCAGAGTATAGTTTGGGAGGCAGAGCTGGGCAAGATGGCGAAGGCGCACTTCGTCGCTTTTATTTTTGCAATCGAGAAATCCGAGCAATGCCCTCGTGGCGAGGGCCTTCGAGGGGGCTTCGGACTTGACTTTCGTGCCACTTTTGCTCTACAATACAGCTACCATACGAGCAACCACACAAAGGGGGTTCGCCATGAACAAAGCAGAGCTCATCGAGACCGTTGCCCAGAAGACGGGCTTGCCCAAGCGCACCGCGCGCGAGGCCGTCAACACGATCTTCAGCACGATCTCCAAGTCGCTTGCTGACGGCCAGACCGTGCGCATCACCGGGTTTGGCAGCTTCGCGGCCCGACCGCGCCGCAGCAGCAGCCGCATCAACCCGCAGACCGGCCAGCGGCTGCTGGTGCCCAGCAAGGTCGTCCCGGCCTTCCGCGCCGGCCGCGAACTCAAAGAGATGGTGCGCAAGCGCCTCAAGGTCGTCGAGGCCGGCGACAAGCTCACCGTCAAGAAGGCGTAACCCACCCCTACGTAGGGGCAGGGGCACCCCTGCCCCTACTTCAGGGGTCGTCCGCCCTTCAGCTCAGCTCTTCTGGGAGGGAAGGGCCCGCCGCGCTCGCGCTCCAATCGCTCGACCGCGGCCGTGAACGCCTCCTCAGCCAGCCCAGCAAGCGTCAGCCCCGGCGTCCAGTAGACGGCGTTCTTGATCCGCTCGATCAGTTCGACGGGCAGATGGACCGTCAAACGCTCTTTGATGACTTTCTTCGGGGGCGTGCTCTCCGGCAGACGAGCCGGGATGACCGTATCGAGCGGGTTTGTCCCAATGGTGCGACGCTTGGCCATACTTTACTCCCTCCCTCTCTCCTGACGAATGATCTCTCGGGCTAGGGCTCGATAATCTGCCGCGCCGTAGCTGCGCGGATCGTACTGCGTGATGGGCTTCCCAAACGAGGGGCACTCCGCCAGACGGACGTTTTCTCGAATGACAGTATTGTAGACAAGGTTCCCGAAACGGCCCTGCAACTGCTCGACGACCTCTTGCGCGTGCCGAGTCCGCCCGTCCACGCGACACGCTAAGATCCCGGAGATCTCTAAGTCGGGGTTGAGGCGCTCCTTGACGACCGCCACGGTCTGAAGGAGCTGCGCCAAGCCCTCTAGAGCGAGCACGTGCGCCTCCACGGGCACGAGGACCTCCCTCACGGCCACCAGGGCGTTGATCGTCAGAATCCCCAGCGCCGGAGGACAATCTATCAGAAGATAGTCCCAGCGATCGTGAGGGAGACTTTGCAATTGTCGCCGCAGGATCGTCTCCGCACCGACTTCTCGTGCGAGGGCCTTTTCGACCCCTACCAGCCACGGGCTGGCCGGGACCACCTCAACCCCAGGAACGTTTGTATTACTGATAATATCTAAAATGCTCCCGTTTTCAGTAAAGATGCGAAAGACGCCCTTGTCAGTATTTTTAAGCCCAAACCACGAGGTCGCTGAGCATTGCGGGTCAAGGTCTATCACCAAGACCCGGCGCCTCTGCTCGCCCAGCGCCGCAGCTAAGTTCACAGCCGTGGTCGTCTTGCCGGAGCCGCCCTTCTGGTTGGTGATGGCAATACGTCGCATACGTTCCCGTTTCCCCCTTTCCCAGCAAGAGCATCTTCGTGTACGTTGGGGATCATAGCGCAAAGGCTCCCTGGAGGTCAAATGGAGGGGGATTACTTCACGCGGGTCTTGGCCTCGCGCAAGAATCGCACAAAGTCGGCAAACGCCTCTTCGATCCTGGCGATGTCCAGCGAATAATACTTCATTTGGCCCTGGCGGCGGGGAACGACGAAGCCCTGCTGGCGCAACAGCGTGAGGTTGCGCGAGATCGTGCTGGGGTCGCGGTCTTCTATGCCCTCCCCTTGAAAGGCCGCGGCGATCTGCGAGACGGTCATCTCCCCGTGGGCTGCTAACAGCTCCATCAGCCGCAGCCGCGACCGGTGCGACAGACACTTAAAGAGATAGATATACCGCGTATAAATCATTCTGAGCTCCGTGCGCCTGGGGCCCCTTGACAAAGGCCGCAAAGTGTATTATAATATTTACAGAACGATTGCGCAAGTGCGCAGGTGTGCAGCTTTAGGAGTGACCTGATACGCTCGCACAGCCTCATCCAACACGAGAACCTCTGCCTGTAAAACCTCAGCATCGTTTTCTTTTTTCCCAAGGAGGCCACCTATGAAGACGTCTTCCTCGCTGCTTGAGCCACGTGCCAGGGGTGTGGTCGAGCTGGGCTGTCGCGTGACAGTCAGGGAAGTGCAATCGCGCCAAGTCCATACGATCACGTTAGTGAGCCCTGGCGAAGCCGACCCCGAGCATGATCGCATCTCGACCGACTCCCCGTTAGGGCGAGCGCTGCTTGGGCGCCGGCCCGGCGAGTCCATCATCGTTCACGCGCCCATCGGCGAGCTGTGCTATCACATCATAGAGATTACCTAAGAAAGAACCCCGCGAAGTATGCCAAGGCTCCCAAAGCGCCGTCGGGAACGCCACAAAAGCCATAAGGCCTCCGGTCAACGGCAAGCGAGGGGGAAGGGAGCCCTCACTCTGGCTCCCAACCCACGAGGAGCTCCCTTCCCCCAGCTCCTCCATGAAGAAGATTGCTCAGCAGACCCAAGCGCTCCTGCAGCTGACAAGCAGTCTCCTTGTGCAGACGCACATTAAGTCCGTGATCTGCAGGGCCGATGCCTTGGGGCTCGATCACGACAACTTAGCCAAGCTTCCCCAGAGCCTCAATATACAGAACTTAATCCTCGTGACCCACGACCGGCGCCTGGGCGAGCTGCTGAAGAGATCGAGCCAACGGACCATCACCATCCCCGAGGTGGAGCTGACCCGCCGCGGCGAGGCCCGCGCCGCCCTGGCGATCGCCCTGCTCAACGGCTGGGTCAAACACAGCGAGCGAGTCGTCTTTCTCTCCGGGCCGCCCCGCAGCAGAGTCTTAGATACGCTCTTCGTCCTGAGACCAAACCACGAGCTGCAGATCGCGCACGCGCCCTCGCTGAAAGTCTTCAGCAAGCGCATGATGCCCGAAGTCTTCGAGACGCTCATTCGCATCGCTCTAGAATTAGCGCACGAGGGGCGCGAGGGCCGCCCCGTCGGCACCATGTTCGTCCTAGGCGACACGACCAACGTGCTCAAATACGCCCAGCCCATGGTGCTCAACCCCTTCAAGGGCTATGCCGACTCGAAGAAAAATATTCTTGACCCCAAGCTCAAGGAGACCATTCGGGAGTTCGCCGCGTTGGATGGGGCGTTTGTCATCCGGCGCAATGGGGTTATTCTCGCTGCGGGCTGCCACATCGCGGTCCCTCATCTGGCCAAGGAGCTTCCGCCGGGGCTGGGGGCACGCCATCGCGCTGCTGCTGCCATCACCCAGGTGACGAACTCCATCGCGATCACGATCTCCCAGTCCGACGGCACCGTGCGCGCGTTCCGCAAGGGCGAGATCTTCCTAGAGCTGGGCAAGACCTCCTAACTGTCAGCTCCCGCCCGCTGTGATATAATCTCTCCCCAAGGAGGGCGACAACTATGAAGAAGATCTTTGCGATCGCTCTGATCGTCTCTCTGGGATGGGCCCTGCTTGTCCAGGCGACCGTCACCGGGTCGTACCGGGCGAGCGTCGCCCCCAATGAGTCATATGAATGGACTTTTACGCCCACGGCCCCCGGCCCCGTCCGGGTGCATTTTGAGCTTAGACCGTTAGAACTATGGGCCTCGGCCCAGCTCTACGCGCCCACTCGCTCTGAGCCCGTCGCCGCGACGATGGGCGCAAGCTCGTTCGATCTGCTCGCCGAAGCTGACGAAGAAAGCATCAATCAGCCTTGGCGCGTCGTGCTCCTGCACACAAACAGCACGGCGCTCACCGCTGAGCTCTATATTACTTTTCCCAAGCTCTTCTGCGTCGAGATCGCGGCGGAGCTTGGGATTCGCATCTTCTACGAAGAAGAGGCGGGCGAGATCGAAGACTATCACTGCGATCAGATGTGGCGGGCGCTGCGATCTTTAGGGCTCAATCTCGTAGACGGGCTGCGAAAGATTCTCTTCCTGCCCCCATCTAACGAAGTCGAGGGGCGTTTTCTCTCGGCTGAGCGCATCTTGGAGATGTATCGCATGACGCCGGGGCGGCGCTTCACCGGGGTTTTCTATCACGAGCTGGGGCACTTCGTGCACATTATTAAGCTTGGGGCTTCGCTGAAGCGCGAGTGGGCTTCGCTGCACAAAAACTCCGGCTCGGATATGGTCAACTACGTCCGCGAGCCCTTCGGCGGCCCGCCCACCTACGCCATGACCAACGAGTTCGAAGACTTCGCCGTGACGTTCTCGGCGTATATCCTCAACACCAAAGAGCTCTTCGATCTTGGGATCAGCCGCAAAGAGAACGTGGGCAAGACTATTCTGCTAGAGAAAGCGAAGTTGATGGCCCAAGTCTTCTTGCATTACAAAGACGGGGCACCGTACACATATATCTATAGATTTGGCTCAGGGTACCCGGTCGTCCCCATCGAGCGGGCTGAGGTCCCACTCACCGCAGAAGGCTTGCCGGATTTCACCGAGCCGATCCGCTGGGAGATATTTTAAAAGAATAGCAGCCCGATCTGGTGACAGATCGGGCTGCGCGAACTCGACGCGAAGCGCCTACTCGACCTTGATCTCGATGGGCTTCTCCTTCTGCTTGAGCGACTCCCGCAGCGGGACCGTCACCCGCAAGATGCCGTCCTCGAAGCTGGCCTTGATCTTCTTGGGATCGTCGGCCTGCTCGGGGAGCGGGAAGACCCTCTGGAACTTCCCGTAGTGACGGCCCATGCGGAAGTAGTTCTCGCGCTCGATGCGCTCATCGCGCTTGACCTCGCCGCTGATGATGAGCCGGCCGTCCTCGACCTTGATCTCGATGTCCTCCTTCTTGACCCCGGGCAGCTCCGTCTCGTAGACGAGCTTCCCGTCCTTCTCGTAGATGTCGGTGCGCCCGAAGGTCTCGAAGGGCGTCCAGTCAAAGAGGAGGCTCCGGTCGAAGTCGGCAAAGAGCTCATCCATCAAGCGGCTCAAGCGGGTCGAGATGGCAAACGGCTCCCTCCAGAGTTCCGGCAGTCTGGTCATGGTCCCACCTCCTTCGCTCTGCTGTTCTGTGTTTTCTCGAAATTAGCAGACTCGACTATAGTCTGCTAACTGGATTATACCAAAGGGGGTCGAGTTTGTCAAGTTTTCAGAATGGAAGCGAAAAAGAGCTCACATCCCTTGAACTGTACCCCGCACGGTGCTATACTTTTGGTATGAACGATGGTGTGATTCTATGGCGACCGTAAAGACTGCTATATCACTTGAGGATTCACTCTTCAAGGAAGTAGAGTCGCTGGCAAAGAAGATGAAAGTCTCGCGCAGCCGGCTCTTCGCGTTAGCGTTGGAGGAGTTTCTCCGCCGCCATCAGAACCAACAGTTGCTCGAACAGCTCAATGCCGCTTATGACGACGCGCCGGACCCTGAAGAAGAAGCCCTGCTGCGCGCGGCACGGCACTCATACCAACGCTTGGTGAATGATGCAGTGTCGTCAACGTCTCGCAGATCTTAACAGTTGACAAGTCTCAACTTGGCGAACAGATCGGAAGACTATCAGCCCAACGGGTACGTCAGATCCTCGACGGGATACGCCTCGTCCTAGAACCACGGGAGTGAGGAAATTCCCTCATCTGGAGCTCGTATCTCTCCTCCAAGAAGCGCAGGACCCGCGCGTCTAGGAACTGAGAGTCCTTCTGCAGGCGCATCTCCAAGTTCTCCGTATTGTGAAAGTCTACGAGCGCCTGGCGCGTCGCCCCGTCCAGCTTGCCATGAGGCTCCCCGTGGTAATACCCTAACGCTTTGAGCATCGTCTGCACGCGCTGGAGCGCAGCCGCGCTGAGCTTCACCCTCCTCTTCGTGGGCCCAAAGTAGAGCTCATGCAGATCCAACAGCCGCGCCAGCTCCTCGATGGGCTGCGGATGATCGTCCACGCGCAAATCAATCATTCTATCAGTGAATTCCCCGTAGCCGCCCCTCTCTTTGACTACGATCAGGGCCGCCGACTGCTGGCCACGCCGATCTCCTCCTGCTCGCTGCCCTGCGCGCAGCGCTTCTAACAGTTTCTTCCACAGCGGGCCGCGCGCCCCCTCGAACGCCTGAGCCATCGCCTCGACGGTCTTGCGGCTCACCAAGATATTGCCCTGCACCGCAAAATTCTTCCCCACGATATGTCCGGCCCACGGATAGCACTCCTTGCCCGTAAACGCTGCCGCCCGCCCCTGAGCGTCTACAATCCCCACCTGGCGATGCTCTCGCCCCTCATCGGTCTCTAAGAGCTTCTTCAGCGTCTCTTCGGCGGAGAAGCCCAGCTTTAACATCGCTAGGCCGCGCGGGCCATAGCTCGTATTCGCATACGCCTGGGTGGCGATCGCGCCGACGTTCGCTTCTGCCCAGGGCACAATGGCCCCTACCGCTAAGAACTTCGACTGTACCGCCACGCCCCACTCCCCGGCTTTGACATCACACGCCACGATCGAGAACGTCGCCAGCATAGACCCTCCAATCTTCTATTCCGTGCTTTCCGTCCCCTTCCGTGCTTTCCGTGATTCTAACAACGCCCTCCAGCGCTCCAGACGCTCTTTGATCTCGCGCTCGTAGCCCGCATCCTTGGGGTGATAGAATCTCTTGCCCTGAAGGCTCTGGGGCAGACACTCCATCGGCGCGACCCCTTCGGGGAGGCTGTGCGCGTACTGATAGCCCTTCCCGTAGCCGACTTCTCGCATCAATTCCGTGACCGGGTTTCTCAGGTGCAGCGGGACGGGCTCGTTGCGCGTCGTCTCCACCGCTTCGCGGACTTCGCCAAACGCTTTATAGACAGAGTTGCTCTTGGGCGCTGTGGCGAGATAGATCACGGCCTCGGCGAGCGCCAGCTCCCCCTCCGGCGAGCCCAAGAAATCATACGCATCCTTCGCGGCCACGGCTACAGAGAGCGCCTGCGGATCGGCTAGCCCAATATCTTCGACGGCCATGCGGATCAGCCTTCGCGCAATATAGAGCGGGTCTTCGCCCCCAGCGAGCATCCGCGCCAGCCAATACAACGCCGCGTCGGGGTCAGAATTCCGCACGCTCTTGTGCAATGCGCTGATCAGATTATAGTGCTCCTCCCCGGCCTTGTCGTAGAGGGGGAGCTTGCGCTGGGCTATCTCTTGGACGGTTTTTAGATCAATAATCTCTTTCGTCGTCTCGGCGGCCAGCTCCAAGAGATTGAGGGCCCGTCGGGCGTCCCCATCGCAATACTGGGCGATAAACTCTTCAGCCTCGGGGGTGAGCTGCAGATTGCGCGATCCCAAACCGCGCTCACGATCTGTCAAAGCTCTTCTGAGAATCTTTTTTATGTGCTCCGGGCTGAGGGGCTGCAGCACGAAGACCTGCGAGCGCGACAGCAACGGCGCGATGATCTCAAACGACGGATTTTCAGTAGTAGCCCCGATTAAGATAATCGAGCCTTCCTCGACGTAGGGCAGAAAGACGGCTTGCTGCGCTTTATTGAATCTGTGAAGCTCGTCCACGAAGATCACGTCGCGCGTCTTATAGCTCAAAAATTTTCGCTTGGAGCGCTCCATCGCGCCCTGGATCTCTTTGATTGAAGAGCGCGTGGCGCTGAACGCCAAAAAATCTGCGCCGCACGAGCGGGCGATGATCCAGCCTAACGTCGTCTTCCCCGTCCCCGGCGGGCCCCACAAGACGAGCGAGCGAATCTCGTTCTGTTCGATCATCCTTCGGAGGGGTTTATCTGGGCCGACCAAGTCCTCCTGGCCCACGAACTCTTCTAAGTTCTGAGGGCGCATCCGTTCGGCCAGGGGCGGGCGCTTGGCGCCGGGCTTCATCATACGGATATTCTAAGCTGGCGTTGAGGTGGGGGCAAGCCAGGGGCTGTCAAGCCCCCACCCTGGCCCAAGATGCGCGATCTTCCCGCGCATTCGCAGGGCAAACTGTCAGACTACAAACCCAAATGGATATAATGAACTCACCCCAAGGCGGGAGGGATGGGCATGGAGCATCCATCGCCGGCCTCAGTGTGTCAGAAGGGGTGCTTGCTGGAGGGGATGCCTCCGCAGAGGCTTCCGCCATGCCAAAGGTATCAACGTGGGGAGCGGATCGCTCCCAAAGATGGCATTTTTTTGATCTGTCGCGGGCCGCTGGGGTGCTTGTGGGGGCCAGAACCGGAGCGGAGCTGCTTAGAGATTCTCGGCCCAGGGGATGTGTGGGAGAGCTGGGAGTACGCTGCGAGGGAGTGCCAGGCGTGGGCCTTGGGGGAGGTTCGGGGGTACTCGCTCCAGCGGGCGCAGTGGCTGGAGCTGCTGCGCAATCCCATCGTCGAGGAGCGCTTGGTGAACTGTATGTGTCAGCGATCGCGGCGGCAGAGCGAGTGGCAGCTGGTCTTGGCGCGGGGGAGCGTGCGGGCGCGGCTGGCCTGGCACCTGGTAGACTTGGCGCAGCGCTTTGGGGAGCGCGATGAGCAGACTAAAGAGATCTTCGTCCCCATCGCTCTGACGCAGGAGCAGCAGGCGCAGCTGATCGGGGCGACGCGGGCGCGGCTGTGGGAGGCGCGGCGGGAGTTCGAGCACAAGAGGTGGCTGATCTGCGGCCCTGAGGGTTTTTGGGTCCGCAACGAGGAGGCCTTGCGGCGGCAAAGCCTCGAAGAATTCTAGCATTTCCCTCCTAGCGCCCAAGCAGTGCAGCAGCTCGCGCAAGAAAGTCCTCCAGTCGCCCGCTGAACGACTGTATGCGCCCGCGCTCATCATGAAACCAGATCATAAACATGCCAGCAGCGCTCGGCGATCCGGCGCCGCCGCTGGACATCACGGGGCAAGGGCTGTGGCTCCTTCGGCCGAAAGCTGCGCCTGCAGCACGCGGAAGTAGCTGCGATAGCAGATGGCCCAGTCCAGAAAATCGGGATGGTCTTCGGCAGGCGTCCCCACGATCAGCTTGTAGAAGACCTCCGAGCGCATGTTGTACTGCTTCTCATAGCGATGGAGCTGCTCGGTCAAGCGGGCCAAGGCTTGGTCAGACGTCATCTGGCCAGCGAGCACGCGCCGGAGGAACTCGCGTTTGGAGAGCTTCTTGGGTTTCATACCCTTCATTATAACGCACAGCTCAAGGGAGAACCAGACTCCTTGGGAGCCGGATGTGCCAAGCCCCCTTACTCCTCTGCTCCCCTCTCCCTCGGAGGGGAGAGGGGCTGGGGGTGAGGGTGGGAATGAGGGGAGAACTGGTGAGGTCGCTCAGGGAAGAGGTGGCTGATCTACGCCCCGAGGGTTTTTGGGTCCGCAACGAGGAGGCCTTGCGGCAGCAAAGCCTCGAAGAATTCTAGCATTTCCTCCAAATTGTTCCCTTTTAGACATTTGTTCTCTTTTAGACATTTGTTCCCAATTAGACTTCACTTTTGTCACGGAGGCCTTATAATGGAGCCAACCGAGAGAGAGGAGGTGGTTGCTGGGAGTTTCCAGAGCGTCGTAGAGGCCGAGCTTCAAAAACCCAAACATTCTCTAGCTAGAGAAAAGGAGGTAGGTTCACGTGCGCACGATCAAACTCTTCGCGGTTATCGGGTTGGCAGTGGCGTTGGTAGGGGTGTGGGCGATGGCCCAGACACAACAGATCTTTACCGCTCCTCCTAATGCAAACGATATCGAAATAGTACCAACTACTAAATGTACCATCACTGATGCATCCTGGACACAGGACGGGAGGCCAATAGGGTCCATTACACAACTTAAAGACAAATCATTCGAAAGGTCGCTTGATATTGGGTTTAGGGACAGGTTTGGGGTGTTCCGGATTGATGGCCAACCTGTCGCCGGAATCTCCGTACCTTCTAATGCTAATGATATCGAAATAGCGCTAGATTGTGTGGTCACGCTATATTGGACAAAGGACGGACAACGGCAAGGAGACTCAATCCTCACGAATGCGCGAATTAAGCTCATCCGTGTCGACAACAAGACAGCTACGGTTTCGGTAACACCCGTCCCCACCCTCACCGAGTGGGGCTTGATCGCGCTGGCGGTGCTCTTGGCCGGCGGCATGGGGTATATGATCTATCGCCGCCGCCCGGCCCTGCGCCCCGCCGCGCCATAGGACGGATCGGCAGAAGACCCTCGATGGCCCCCGCCCGCCACCGGGCGGGGGCTTTCTCTCGAATCACGGAAGGCACGGAATGGGCCACGGAACGCACGGAAGACGAGTTTCAGTGCCTTCAGGGCTTCCCCGTGAGCTCCGTGATTCAAATGTAGGCATGGAGGTGAGAGCCGACGCAGTCCAGAAGCAGCCGGAGACGCCTACAGCGCATACACAACCAAATCTTCACAAAAGGAGGGAAGAACGATGCGCGGGATTAGGAAGATGCTGAGGGTAACAGTACTAACCATGTTGCTAATCGGCATTAGCACGACAGGGGTTCCTATGAGAATCCTTGGTCAAGATGCTAAAGTTGCTCTTGATGTCTACCTTCTAGTAGATCAAACAGGTAGTTTTAAGGATGATAACGCAACCTTTCAAAACCAAGCTCAGTCACTCCTACGCGATCTATTTAGCAATCCGGCCTTAGACTTGCGCGTTGGTCTTGGAATATTCCGAGACTATCCTATTGCCCCTTTTGGAGATAGGGGGGATTTCGTCTACCGGCGATTACAAGATCTCTCCGCTGACATAGATGCGATCACCAGAGCTATTCAACAACTTTCTGCAGATGGAGGGGGAGACGATCCGGAAGCTCAGTGTGCTGCTCTCTTTCAAGCGATAACAGGTGCAGGGCAAGATACTAATGGAGATAGAGACCTAGGTGATCCTGAGGACATTCCAGCCGACCAAAAGGTACATTTCAGAGAGCAAGCTCTAAGGTTCATAATACTTTGGACCGATGCACCTTTTCATCGCCAGGGGGATGCCGGCACCTATCCTGATCCAGCCCCTGGAGTCGCCCCGCGTCCTCGCACGCAGATAGACTGCACCGAGCAAAGCAACTTCAACCCCATCGCTAGCCTACTGGGTCAGAACCTTATACACGTTATTGGTATCTTTGGATCAGGATCTCCTGCAGCACGGGCGGATCTTGAAGCTATTGCTCGAGAGACTCTCACTTTCGCCCCTTCTCAAGGGGTTGATTGCAACGGGGATGGCAGGGTGGACCTTCAGGCTGGAGCGCCCTTGGTCTGCCCCATCGCATCCAACGGCCAAGGGATCGCTGAAGCCATTAAAGCTCTCGTTGCTCCTCTCGTGACGTTGGAAGCAGCGCTCAGACAAAAAGCCATAACAGTAAGAACATTTAGCAAAGGGCAAGGGCCAGCTGGCGACATCATCGGGCTCGAAATTACCAATAATCTTCAGCGACAACTCCAAATCATCGTGAGACGCGGCACTTCTTTTATAGACCCTAACACCGGCCAAGTCTATGTGGCAAAGAAGAGCCAAGAATTCTCTGTAGAGCCAAAGCAGAGCAAACGCTTTGATGGTGTAACAGGCTTTGCGCTCTATGCGGATAAAGATCCCTCTCAGGCAGGAACAAACTTGAGCCTGATACCAAACGTGAGCTTCTGGCTAGGTGAGCAACCAGCAAAGCTGGCACAAAAGCTTAAGGAGATCGATGAAAAGAATATTCCTGACCTAGAAGGGCTAAAGCAAGTTCAAGACATTACCAAGGACCCTAGCTTCCCGCGACCTTCTTCTCCGCCACAGCCTTGTCAAAATTGTTATATAATCCCGTTGGAGATCGAGGTAGCCCAAGCCATAGTGGTCTTGCGATGGGAAATCCGCGCTGTTTCCGATCGCGATAATAAAGTCACCCATTACGTTCAACTGATCCCAAGCGTTGAAAGATGTAGCATCGTGGATAACTTCGATTTTGTGAATCGTACCGGCTCTAACGCTAATGATTTTGAAGTCACTATAGTTGGGCCGAGTGTCACAGCTCGCGGGCTAACCTTTAGCACTGTCCAGGTCCAACCCACAGGGGTGACAATCGGGATTTCGGGAACAGCACAAGCGGGGGATTTATTCATCCAAGTAGATAGTCGGGCTCCAGTCAAGGTAACCCTGACAGCAGGGCAAGCTATCAAAGATGTTAGAGACGCTATCGTTCAGGCGCTAAACAGGCAACAAGCAGGAACGGCCCAAGCCGTGGACACAAGTCAGCTTGTTATTAGCGCCAGCGCGATCAAAATCGGCGAAGCAAGCGATAAGCTAATCCCTCTTCCCCTTGTGAATTGGACCTCCACAGTAGCGGACTACTATCCCAAACTCTCTGATCCCCTGCCCCCCAACTACCCACGCACGATCAAATTCACGCAAGAGACTTTAAAAGATGGTCGCACGCTTTTCAAATGGCAATTTAATCGGGATATCAAACCAGGAGAGGGCATACACTTGGGGCTCTGGTTGTGGGCAACTGACTGTGCAAATATGAGCATTAAGTCAATGACATGGACCAAAGATGGTCAAGTCACTGGGGAACTGCCAGCCAGTTGTTTGAAGGCGTCCAGCGGACAGCTCGATATTCAGATAGTGAACTGCCTGAATACCAAGGTGGAGATCTCCAACATAAGCGCTACTCGTGTCGATACCCCTATACCTCTGCCAGCTTTAAACGCTCAAGATCTTCCTATCAAGCTCCCACGGCCTGACCCAGGAGGTACCCTTGATCCCAATCAGGCAATGCCCATCCCCCTTCCTCCTCCCAACCCTGTGCTGGTTGTTGAAGATAGGCGAATCGATTGGGGATCAATCCCTATAGGCACCCGTGAGAGAAGATCCTTCACTATTTCTAACAGGGGTGGTGGAATATTGGAGGGGAACATCTCCTGCAGTGGGGATTGTAGCGTCTTCGAGTTCTCCCCGTCCTCATTCCGCTTGGCAGCCGGGAAGACTCTGCAGGTCCAAGTGACCTTCCAACCCAGCTCAGCGACAAGCTACAGAGCCACTCTGAACATTAGCAGCAATGGCGGTTCAGCTTCCGTAAGCCTGCAAGGATCGGGATACCAGCCGCCGCAGCCAGAGTTTCGTGTCTCTGTCTCCGCTCCTAGCAGCCCCTGTGCCGGGGAAACCGTTACCATTACGATAAGAGTGCAGAACGTAGGCAACGGCTCTGGCACAGCGGATCTTGAGCTTCGGATTGACGGCTCGCTGCGCCGCAGCTGGAGCCTCTCCCTAGCACCTGGAGGGTCCACCACCGTCTCGGAGAGCACGTCCTTTAGCTCCGGAAGCCACACAGTTGAAGCCCGTGTATTCTGGCAGGGCACCCAACATGACGCTGATCGCACCTCGGTCAACGTTCGTTCCGGGACCTTCTTTGCTGTCGGCCCCTTAAACGCCCCACCCCGAGTCAGTCCGAACCAGTCTTTCACTGTCTCCACCACCATCAGAAACATCGGTTGCAGCTCAGGCACACAGACCATTCGTTTCCTTGTAGATGGCTCGCAGCGCGACAGCACCCGCGTCAGCCTCTCCGCTGGGGGGAGCACCACCGTCTCCTTCCGCTGGAGCTTCAGCTCGACAGGCACCTATCGGGTTACCATTGCCTCCGATGATGATTCAAGCTCGACCACTATTAACGTTGATGGCCCCATCCCCACCCTGACCGAGTGGGGCTTGATCGTGTTGGGGCTCTTGCTGGCGGGGTCGCTGGCGTTCATGATCCGCCGCAGACTTGCACCCAAGCCCGCAGGGGCGTGAAGGAGGTTCACGGCGTTCGCCAACTGATCACCGGGAGGTTCGGAATTCGCTGAAAATGAGCCACATTGTTCGTCACCAGTACGCGGCCGACCTCAAGCGCCGTCGCCGCGATCAAGAGGTCAGCATCGCTGATCAGCTGGCCCCGACGCTTGAGGTCGGCGTACAGCTCGGCTGCCCGCATGATGATCGGGTCAGTCAGCGGCAAGACTTCGCTCACGCGACAAAAGCGCTCAAAGTCCACCAGTTGTCTTGTGGCCCCTTTGGCCTTGAGGCCCCGCAGGATTTCGTAGCGCGTCATCAGCGAAAAACTGAAGCGACCATGCCAAGTGAGGTAGTCGTGGGCCTTTTGCTGAATGCGGGGGTCTCGACCCTTGAGGATCTCCGAGAGGGTATCGGTGTCCAAGAGCACCGGGGGAAGAGCGGCCATCGGTTAGGGTTCGCGTTCAGGGCGCATGAAGTTGATGCGATCCAGGGCGATGGCCTCGATCTCGGCAATCTCCTCGTCGGAGAGGCCTTCATAAACCTGATGGGCCAGGTCCAAAATCTCGTCAGGACTCAGCCGCTCTTCCACGGGTTCGACCGTGACGGTGACGCGCTGGCCCTCAGGGAGCGCCAGGGGCTCCAAGGGCTTGAGCACGCCCTGCTCGTAGACAGCTGGGACTTTGCGGGTCATGGTCGCGATCACCTGCCTCGTCGTGCCGGCTCTCCATTATACACAGGCGCAGCAGGACGCACCAAGGGGCTCACTCATGATCCGACGGAGATTCGCACCCAGGCCCGCAGAGACGTGAAAGCTTTGAAATCACGGAGACCACGGAAGATGGTTCCCAGCGAAGCGACTATGCGCTCAAGGATCACGACGCAACCGGAAGTACTCCTCACGGGTCATGCCCACGGTGCGCATGGCTGGGGTCCGCCAGTCAGTAGGTGTGAGCTTGGGCATCAGCGTGAAGCCGGCAGGGGCAGCTCTATGCGCCCGATGAAATACTCCGGGCGCTCCAGAGTCTCGCCCTGGGCGACAAGACCAGCCTCTTCGAGCAATGTGTGGAGGGTGCCCTTCTTGGCGGTCTCTTCCAGGAAGATCTCGAAGGCTTCATGGAGGTTTCGCCAGGCCTCTTCGACGGTGCGCCCGCAGGAAGCGATATCCAGCTCGCGACAGTATGCGGTATACATCCGGCCTTCGCGCCAGACCTCGCCGGTGAGGCGCAACGTCTTAGGGGGGCGTGAGCGTTGTATGGCATGGCGCATAGGGATCACCGCAGAGATAGTACGCCCTGGACGGGCGCCTTGCAAGGGGGTGAGAGATGAAGCAGAACCAGAACGCGGGACGCATAGCGCGCACAAACTCAAATCCTATAAGGAGGGAGGAAGATGCGCGGGATTAAAGTCTTAGTAGTTATGTTGGCAGCAGCAGCTATGGCCAGCATACTGACGGTGCCAATATCCACGGCTCAGGGCGGACAGAAAATACAGATTCTCTTTAAAGAGTGCCAACAAGGACAACAAGGGCAAAAAATACCAGTTATCACCCCAGATCCGGCAATGGTACGACCCGGCGATCAAGTCGAATGGTTCGTCAGCGCAGCTGTCGAGCCGACTTGCGGTATCCCACCTGGAACCGTGAGCACAGTTGAAATTGACTTTCCTAGGCCTGGTCCTGGGGCTAAGCCAGGTGCCAATGGGAGTCCCTTTGTCGAAGGGCGAGGGGCCAAGACATTCACTTTCAAGTACCCCGGTAGTGGGCCGACCCCTGCGCCAACAGTTCTTAATCTACCAGGAGGGTATCAGTACTCGATATTCCTTAAGGATGGAGCTGGGAAGATTGTGTATTCTGTAGATCCAGCTCTAATAGTTGCAGTTATTGAGCCTACCCTCACCGAGTGGGGCTTGATCGCACTGGCGGTGCTCTTGGCGGGGTCGCTGGCGTTCATGATCCGACGGAGACTTGCACCCAGGCCCGCAGGGACATGAGAGCTTTGAAATCACGGAGGCCACGGAATGGGCCACGGAGAACACGGAAGAATCCTGTTCCGTGCTTTCCGTGGGTCCTTCTGTGCCTTCCGTGATTCAACCTGACAGAAAGGAGGCCTTATGGCTCGCAAGAAGCATAAGCACACCCACAAAGAACAGCCGGCCCTCGAACAGCGGTTCGATCAATTCGTGACCACGACCGTGACGCGCCTGCACAACTTCTGGCAGCGCAACGGGGTGATTCTCCGGGCATGGACTGTCTTCGCCGCGATGATCGCGCTCTTTACGACGCTCTTGCTCGTCCTCAATCTCTACACGGGCTTCGATGACTGGCTCAACAGAGCGACGGCAGCCATGCTCGCCGGAGCGCTATGGCTGCTGGGCGCGGGAGGCCAGACCGTCGGCACCATCGTCACGTCCAAAGTCTTCTCGGCAGAGATCATCACCGAGTGCACCGCGATCTTCCCCATCATGATCTTCCTAGCCGCCGTGATCGCCTACCCGTCGCGATGGAAGCAGAAGCTCTGGGGGATCGTCCTCGGTGTGCCTGCAATCGTCTTCGTCAATCTCATTCGGCTCGTCAGCCTATTCTATATCGGCTATTGGTTCCCCAGCATCTTCGAGACGGCGCATCTGTTGGTGTGGCAGTCGCTCATCATCTTCTTCGCGGTGCTCTTTTGGCTAGTGTGGGTCGAGCTCTTTGTGCATCGAGGACAAGTGCAACATGCGTGAGCTGATGCGATGGAGCGCGCGCACGCTCGTCAGCATCGTGCTGCTTGGGGCGCTCTGGCCCTGGGCTGTCCCGTACTATACTGGTGCTCTGGCTGGGCTGACCGATGCGGTCTTTTTCGCCCTGCATCAGCCCTTTGGCGCACGGGCGACCGCGGAGGGCGTGCAGCTCTCCTGGCAGCCCCTGCGGTATATCTCCGCAGAGCAGCTGCAGCAGCAGATGGGCTATGTCGATCGCTTCGCGCGCCAAGGGCTGCAGGGGTATGGGCTCATCACAGTAAAGACGCTCTATCTTCAGTGGGGAGTGCTGCTGACGTTGGCGCTGGTGTGGGCCGGGGCGGGGCTATCGGGTAGAGAGCGTCTTCGCCGCGCTGTGTTTGCTTTGGGGGCGCTGCTGGTTGGACAGGCGTTCAATCTCGTGCTGAGCGCGCAGATCGAGTTTCAGCTGCGCTCGCGGACCCTGAGCACTCCTGAGGTCCTCGCAGTGCTTCAAGACCCCCAATGGTATATGTACTATGGGCTGCGCCCGCTGCCCATCGTTCTGGACTATCTTCTGCCCTGGGTGGTGAGCTGGTGGGTGGCAGCTCCGATGAGAGGTCTTCTTGCGCGAGGCGCTCCTTATGAGACTCAGCGCGCGTAGCCTGCTGATCTTCGCTGGGAAGTTCCTAGCGGTGCTGGTGCCGCTTGCGCTGCTATGGCCCTGGATTGGTTGGATCTACGTGCAGCTCTTGGCTTCCTTCGTCAGGTCATTCATGCCGGACGCTACCGTCACAGTGCGGAGCAGCACCAGCTTGTTCATCCACGTATCCCCCTTAGGCATGACGGTCTCCCTCGACGCGATGATCTTTAATTTGCTGTTGCTCACGGCGCTTGTGCTAGCCACGCCTGGCTTAGAGATACGGCGGCGGCTGCGTTGCCTTGGCCTAGGGATACTGCTTCAGATGGGATTTCACGTCTTAGACATCGTCATCAGTTTTCGTGCCAACTACGCGGCGGCTCTCACGGGGAGCTACACGTTGCGCTTCCTCGCCGAATTTCTTGGAGGCATGGGGGAGCAGCTCTCTGCCGTGGCCATCTGGGTGCTGTTGACCTTCCGCTATTGGTTCCGCTTGAAGACCACTCGAGCCAATCCCTCCGTAGAACTTCACAAACCTTCGCAAGCCGCCTTGGGGAAGAAGGTGCATCTATGAGGCAGGTTGCAAAATTCAACGCACGAAGGCTACTACTATTTGGCGGCAAGACTCTCCTTGTTTTAATAGTACTGATGCTTCTGTGGCCTTTATGGATCACCTATTACAATAGAGTAGTTATAGGAATCACAACAGTAGTACTGAAAGTGATAGAACACCCTCCTTTGACGTCTCTTAGAGTAGAAGGAGACAAAACTTTAGGATATGTGCGTAATATCAATCCTAATTCTTCTGCCTTTACAATCTCACGAGAATTTTATGCCCTCAATTATTTTGGGATCATAGTTCTTCTAGCCCTCATGCTAGCTACACCTATGGAGATTAAACAACGACTCAAGTTAACTTTTATTGCTATACTTTTTATGCTCTTCTTTCACGTATTCTTCCTCATAATCTACATTCGCCTTGAATACATAATTAAAGGAGTAGTGCCGTCTGATGAAGGTGAGTTTAATTTCTACCTATGGCTGCGTCTTTTTACCGCAATAGGAAAATACTTCTTCCCTTTTCTGATCTGGGCTCTGCTCACCTGGCGCTCGTGGCTCCCCATGCCCCAGCCCACACGACGCCCCACCAAGGAGGCCCGCCCATGACCCTCTCGCTGCGCCAGCTCGCGAGATTTACGGTAAAATTTCTTGCGCTCTTTTTGGCCTTCGTCCCTCTGTGGGCCTTGCTCGCCCCGTTCTACGCGGGGCTCTTGGCAGGACTCGGCAATAGCACTCTCACACTGATGGGCTTGCCCCCACTGCTCTCCCTCAAAGATCGCGATATTCTCTTAACCGTCCCGGCGCTGCACATCCAAGTCACCACGGTGACCGCGTCGTTCTACGGCGTGCCACTGCTGGTGGCGCTCGTCTGGGCCGTGCCCGCCCTCTCGCGCCGGATGCGACTGAGCCTCTTGGGTCTGGGAGCTATGGCGCTCTTCCATTGGCTCAACCTCCTTGGCCAGGTGGGGATGCTGCTCTCCAACAGTTGGCTCGGCAAGCTCTCCTCAGAGCAGCTCTTTGTCATCAGCGCCCTGGGCGATATGCTCCTGCCAGCGCTTTTCTGCATGAGTCTCATCCTACGCAACAGAAAGAGCTTTGAGGAGGCCCGACCATGAGATACGTATGGCTGCCCTTCTTCGCCAAGGTCTTGATCTGGGTGTTGGTGTTCGCCCTCGCCTCGCCGGTGATACTCCCCTTCTACAGTGGGCTGCAGATCGGGCTGGTGCGCCCGTTCGTGGGCGCAGATTTTGCCCTGCGCCTGCAGCCCGACGGCAGCATCTACGTCTACTATAAAAACTATTCTCAGCCCGCGGTTGAGCGCGAGGTCACGAGCTTCAGCGGGCTGGGCTTGCTGATCGCGCTCTTTTTGGCGACCCCAATCCCGTGGCGGCGGCGCGGGAAGCTCTTGGGCCTGAGCGCGCTGGCGCTGCTTTGCTTCCATCTCATCGCGCTATGGGGGCTGATCGCCATCTGGGATGCCATGTTCAGAAGCAGGGGCATCAGCTTTGGGATGCGCTGGGCCTATATGCTCATTGCTAGCGGGGATTGGCTGGCGCCCCTGGCCAGCTGGGCGGCGGTGGGGTTGGGCGCGTGGAGAGGAGAGGGCATAGCGCTCTACGCAGCAGAGCGCAGCGAGGCTGGCTAGGAGGAGCGCGCTTCAGACGGCGAAAGCCGGCGCATTTCCATGAGCGCCGCGCGGGGGTCGCGCTGCCCGAAGATCGCGCTCGCAGCCACGATAATATCCGCCCCGGCCCGCGCGATCTCTGGAATATTTTGTAAATTCACGCCCCCGTCCACCTCGATCTCGACGCTCAGCTTCTTTCCCTGAATCAGCTCTTTGGCTTGGCGAATCTTTGCGAGCGTCTCGGCGATGAAGCTTTGTCCCGCAAACCCCGGCTCGACGCTCATAATCAGCAAAAAATCTATCTGAGCCAAAAATCTCTCGACGGCGCTCAGTGGCGTCTTGGGCCGCAGCGCGATCCCCGCCCGCGCACCCATCTTGTGAATCGTCTCGATCACGGGCACAGGATCAGAGACAGCTTCTATGTGAAACGAAATGAGATCCCCCGCGCGAACGCGAAAGTGCGGCGCGTACTTTTGCGGGTCAGTGATCATCAAGTGAATGTCAAACGGAGTAGAGACCCGCTCGCGCAGCGCGTTGACGACCACCGGCCCAAAAGTTAAATTGGGCACGAAGTGCCCGTCCATCACGTCCCAGTGTAGATAGTCCGAGAGATCAGCGACCGTCAGGGCTTGGTCGAGCAGCCTCCCGAAATCTGCGGCCAGCAGGGACGGCGCAAGCTTCATCGCTGCGAATCGCGCGCGATCAACAGCAATCGTATGAGCTGCAAGACGGCCATCGCCGCCGCCGCGACATACGTGAGCGCCGCGGCGTTCAGGACTTTCTGCACCGCCCCAAGCTCGGACCTCTCGACGATCGTCCCGCTCTCTTGGAGGATCTGCACCGCGCGGCGGCTCGCGTCAAACTCCACCGGCAGGGTGATCAGCGTAAAGAAGACCACCCCGGTGAAGAACAAGATTCCCGCCCACATCAACGCGGGCAAGGACGCGATCAGCCCGATGAAGAAGAGCGGGAAGGCTAACATGCTTCCAAACTGAGCCACGGGGACTACGGCGCTGCGCAGCATCAGGGGCGCGTAGCCGTGCGCGTCTTGGAGGGCATGGCCGGCCTCATGGGCCGCAACCCCGATAGCCGCTACGGATCGGCTCTCCGGGTCCGAGAGCCTCAAGGTCTTGGTGCGCGGATCGTAGTGATCAGTCAATTGTCCGGGGACAGCCTCGATGTGCACATTGAATAATCCCGCGCGATCCAAGAGCCGTCGCGCGGCCTGGGCCGCCGTCAGCCCCGACGCCGAGCGCACCTTCGCATAGTGACTGTAGGTTGACCAGACGCGATACTGCGCGTAGAGCGAGAACGCCAGCGCCGGCAGAATCAAGATCAGAAAGTACACGTCAAAGTAGAACATCTCAATCTCACCTCATCTGAGGTGATTATAGCAACGCGAGAGGGCTTGCGCAACGCCGAGCTATATATTATGATAGATCCCGATCTTGGGGCGTGGTGCAATGGTAGCACACCGGCCTTTGGAGCCGTGGATGGAGGTTCGAATCCTCCCGCCCCAGCCAGGCTTCGCGAGCTTCGCTCGACGTACATCTTCGCCAGCCATTGGCTGGCGAAGGCGAACAGTCCAGGCGAAGCCTGGCGAAGTCTGGTCGAGCGTGAGCGAGCTGGAACGCCTGCGAGAACGCTTGGGATTAGCTGATATCCCCCTTGAGGAGCTGGAGCGCCCCTTCCGGCACAGCTCCTATGTGAACGAGCAACCCCCAGGGCTCGAATCCAACGAACGCTTAGAATTTCTCGGCGACGCCGTCATCGAGCTCGCGGTCGCGGAATATCTCTTTCAGAATTATCCCGACCGCACCGAGGGCGAGCTCACGAAGATAAAGTCCGTCGTCGTCAGCGGCTCGGTCTTGGCAGAAAAAGCGCGCGAGCTGCGCTTGGATCAGTGTCTTTTGCTTGGGCGCGGCGAAGAAGAATCCGGCGGACGCTCGAATTCTAAGCTGCTGGGCGATGCGCTCGAAGCGCTGATAGGGTTGATCTTCGCCCACTACGGCTACGAGCGCGCCGCGTCCGTTGTGCGCGAGCTGCTCAAGCCGGAGATCGAGCGCGTCGCCGCGGGGCGGCACCGCCGGGATTACAAGACGCTCCTGCAAGAGTGGGCCCAAGAGCAGCACCAGAAGCCCGTCTATACACTCATCGCCAGCGAAGGGGCCGATCACTGCAAGGAGTTCACGGTGCGCGTGGACGTGAACGGCTTCTCAGCATTAGGGAAGGGGCGCAGCAAGAAGGCGGCCGAGCAGGACGCCGCACGAAAACTCTATGCCCAGGTTCTGGGGGAACCCTGTCCTTGACGATGCGCCCCATTTTGTTTTAAATGAAGAAGCTTACGCACTGCGTGCGCCCGTAGCTCAGTTGGACAGAGCAGCGGTTTCCTAAACCGCAGGTCGTGCGTTCGAATCGCACCGGGCGCACCACCAGGCTTCGCCTGGATCGTTCGCCGTGCCGCCGAAGGCGGCACGATGCACGTCAAGCGAAGCTTGCTCCAACGGGGAGAAGACGATGCACAGAGAGAGCACACACCACTCGGTAGATTTCGGTCGGCTGCGCCTGCATGGCTGGGCCCTGCTGTCGGGAGTGCTCGTCTTAGCAGGCTTGCTCTTCCCGTGGGAGAATTTCGTGCAGCTTGTGCTCAAGCATAGAGCGCTCACGGGGATTTTTTTTGTATTAGCTTTAATGACCCTTGAGCTGGCGGGATATTTTCTGCTCCGCGCGGTGCGCGAGCGAGCGGTCACCCAAACCGAAGCCCTCGTCCCACTCTTCTACAGCGCCGTTGGGGCCCTTCAGCTCGTCTTTGGATTCTTCTTCGTCATGCCCATCAACCCCGTAGCGACGGTCTACCTGCTGGGAGCGGCGGGGCTCGCCGTGGGCACGCTCCTCATATGGCCCCAAAGCCCGCAGATTCGCGCCCTCCTCAATGGAAGAACTTTTCGCTACAGCGCCCTCGGCGCAATAGCCCTCACGCTCATCGCTGGAGCGTGGCTCTTCTCGCTGGGCTGGGCCGGGCGCCCACTCAGCTTCAACCCTCCCATCGCTGAGTTCGTCGTCTCGTCGCAGACGACCAAAGTCGGCGAGCCCATAGACTTCGACGCGAGCAGCTCTCACGCCCGCCAGGGCAAGATCGTCAGCTACGATTGGGATTTCGGCGACGGCATCTGGCACGAAGCCCCCGCCCCTCACGGCGCCAAGGTCACCCACGTCTACTACGAGCCCGGCCAGTACGAAGTCATGCTCAGAGTGACTGATGATCGCGGCGAGGTCAGCACCGCGTACAGTCTTCTCATCACAGTATCGGGAGAGACCGGGCTTGAGGGTATTCTCTCTCTGCCCGAAAATATCTCTGGGATGGCGTGGGACGGCGCGCGCCTGTGGGTCACCGACTCGAAAAACAGAGTGCTGCTCTCCCAGACGGAGTCGGGCTGGGCGCAGCACCCCCTCCCCAAGGAGATCCAATGGCCCGCAGGGATCGAGTGGGATGGGCAGAACTTCTGGATCGCCGACGGCGCCACAATGACTATCTATAAGCTCTCGAAAGAGAACTTCGAAATTCTCTCCCAATGGGAGTACCCCGGCACGATCCCCGCGGACTTGGCCTGGGACGGACAGTATCTGTGGGCCATAGACGAGGTAGACTCAACGCTCTATGCGCTTGACCCACGCGACGGCCGCACCGTCAGAGAAGTCAAGCTCGACCAAGAGATATTCCCTCGGCCCGTGGGGATAGCCTGGGATGGCATCGCGCTGTGGGTCTCGGATATGCACTACGGCATCCGACGGATTGACCCGGAGAACGGTCGCGTCCTAGGGACGATGGCCGCGCCGGAGGGCGGCTCCTACCCCATCGCACTGGCGTGGGATTCGGGCAGCCAGGGCTATGGACGGCTCTTAGTCGCAGACCACGACACGAAGAAGCTCTATCAGTTGAGACTGAAAGCATGGGGCAAGGAGAAGCCCGGAAAAGGCGCGGGCGTGACGCCGTAACCAGACTTCGTCTGGACTGTGCGCCTTCGCCGGCCATTGGCCGGCGAAGATGTACGTCGAGCGAAGCTCGCGAAGCCTGGAGGGGTCTGCATATGAACGACTTAGCATCGAAGCGCTTCTGGATCGCGCTCACGCTCATCCCCAACCTAAGCCCGCGGAAGTTTCACATTCTCTTAGAGAACTTTTCGAGCCCCCAAGAGATCTGGGAGGCACCGCTCGCAAGACTGAAAGAGATCCCCGGCTTTGCCGAGTCCGCCGAGACGTTCTGCGCCCACCGCGCAAACGCCAACGTCGAGAGAGCCCTGGAGCAGATCGCGCAGCTTCAGCTGAAAGTCGTGACGCTCGCCGATGAGAATTACCCAGAGCCGTTGCGAGCGATCCCCGACGCCCCGCCGGTGCTCTACCTGCGCGGGGAGTACATCGAGAAAGATAAATTAGCCGTCGCGATCGTGGGCACGCGGCGGGCGACTTCGTATGGAAGACGCATCGCGCAGCAGTTCGCTGGGGAGCTAGGCCGATTGGGGTTTACGATCGTGAGCGGGCTGGCTGAGGGCATCGACACGGCAGCGCATCGGGGCGCGCTCAAAGTCAATGCCCGCACGATCGCTGCGCTTGGGAGTGGCTTCGCTCGGCCCTACCCCCAGAGCAATCAAAAGCTTCTCGAAGAGATCGTCGAGTGCGGCTGCGTCATGACGGAGTTCGCCCCCGACGTCGCCCCTGACAAATGGACTTTTCCCCAGAGGAACAGAATCATCAGTGGGCTGAGCCGGGGCGTGCTCGTCGTGGAAGCCCCGGAAGACAGCGGGGCTCTCATTACCGCGCGCTGGGCGCTGGAGCACAACAGAGAAGTCTTCGCTGTGCCAGGGCCGATCACGAGTGAATCTCATCGGGGGTGCCATCAGCTCATCAAGAATGGGGCCAAGCTCGTCGAGAGCGTCACGGATATCTTAGAAGAGTTCAAGGACCTGCGGGCGCTCTTCACGGTGCGCCGCGAACGGCCCGCGCCGGCGCAGAAGCCCGCGCTCTCCCCGCTCGAAGAGAAGATCTTCTCGGTGCTCGAATTCGAGCCGATGCACTTCGACGAGATCGTGAGCCGGACGGGGCTTTCTGTGAGCGAAGTTTCTGAGGGGCTATTGACGCTCTCCCTGCAGGGGGTCGTGCAAGAGCTTGAGGGCAAGCATTATGTGAAGTTGCCGTGAAGTCAGAACTTGGGCTTGAGGCCAGTTTTTGCTCCCCCGGAGCACCCCCTAGCAAATTCCCCGAAAAAGAGATACAATCTTGCTCCAGAAAGGAGCCCTCATGGAACGAACTTTTGTCATGCTCAAGCCCGATGCCGTCAAAAGACGGCTCGTCGGCGAGATCATCAAGAGAATCGAAGCCAAAAACTTAACTATCGCCGCCATGAAGATGATCCACATAGACAGAAAACTCGCAGAAACCCACTACGGCGAGCACCGCGACAAGCCCTTCTTCAAAGACTTAGTAGACTTTATCACCAGCGGCCCCGCCGTCGCCATGATCGTCGAAGGCCCCAACGCCATCAGCGTCATCCGCACCATGATGGGGGCTACTAATCCCTTCAACGCCGCGCCGGGGACAATCCGGGGAGACTTCGGCCTCGACTTGACCCAAAACCTCATCCACGGCTCCGATTCCCCACAGTCTGCCGCGCGCGAGATCGCCCTCTTCTTCCCCGAATACGCAGAAAACCCCCGCTAGCACGCCACAGTTGCACAGCTCCCCACTTTCTGCTATACTTATCGGACCGATGGCGGTCCGGAGATTCGACGCGACACAGGCTCTCTCTTTCTCAGAAGCTCTGCAGTAGTGGGGGATTCCCTATGCCGATGTATCGCTATCTGTGTGAATCGTGTGGCCATAGCTTCAGTGTCCTCGATTCGTTCAACAGCCCAGACCAGCGCCCATGCGAGGAGTGCGGGGCCCCCAAGGCCCGCCGCCTCCCCGCGCGCGTCGGGGTCCACTATAAAGGCACAGGCTTCTACACCACCAACTACGGACGGAAACGCTCCACCACTAGCGCCACAGACTCCAAAGACGGCTCAACCAACACCTCATCGTGACATCAGCATTCTGTAGGAAGTGCACTGTCTCAGTGAATTGTCTGCATAAGGGGGGTCAACGTGTATAGCGGGGACGATATCGCAAAATTGCGCATTGGCTTGGCCTCGCCCGAGGAGATCAAAAGCTGGTCCCGCGGCGAGGTCACCGAATCGGAGACGATCAACTATCGCACCCATAAGCCCGAACGCGGCGGCCTCTTCGCGGAGGAGATCTTCGGCCCGGAGAACGACTACGAGTGCGCCTGCCAGAAGTATCGCGGGCGCAAGTACGAGGGGATCACGTGCGAGAAGTGCGGGGTGCTCGTCACCAGCTCCGAGGTGCGCCGGTACAACATGGCCCACGTGGAGCTCGCCAGCCCCGTCGTCCACTTCTGGTACCTGAAGGGCATAGCCTCCCCATTGAGCACGCTCTTGGGGATCAAGCGCGCTACGTTAAAGAAGATCGCGTACTACGAGCCCACCCCCCTCGAAGAAGAGCTCTATATCATCACGCACTCGGACTCCCCAGAGTTCGCCAAGGGGGACTTCATCTACGGGACGCAGCTGCGCATCTTAGGAGAAAAGAAGAAGTTCACCGCGGAGCGCCTCTATGCCCTCGAGAACGACTTTGAGATCAGCGCTGAGGGCGACGGAAAAGTCTCTTTTGAGAAGATGAAACTCGACAACGGCGAGGAGCTCAAGCTCATCAAGCTCTCCAATGCCACCAAAGCCTTCCCCGTGCCCCCAAGCGCGGAGATGCTCGTGCAATCGGGCTCCAAGGTCGAGGTCGGACAAGTCCTCGCCCGCCTGCCCAAAGAAGAGTATCTCACGGAGACGGTCTTCAACTTCCTCAAGAGCGTCTACCCCGACCTGAAGGGCAAGAAGGTCGTCGAGGCCGTCGATAGCTTGATCTATCTGGTGACGAGCGTCAAGAACCCCAACGTCCCCCTCAAGGTGGGGGATCGCCTCTGGGAGATTGAGAAGAAAGCCTACGAGAAGCTCTATCCGGGGCAATTTGAAGCCGAGACCGGCGCCGCGGGGATCAAGGGCGTCCTGGCGAACTTAGATCTTGCGGCCCTCGAGGCCGAGCTGTACCAGCAGATCGCCCAAGAGCCCACCGAAGGCCGCCGCAAGAGACTCTTAAAGCGCCTCGAGATCGTCCAGCAAGTGCGCCGCAGCGGCAACCAGCCCCAAAATATGGTCCTCGAGGTCATCCCCATCCTGCCCCCGGAGCTGCGCCCCATCGTGCAGCTTGAGGGCGGCAAGTTCGCTACCACCGACCTCAACGATCTGTACAGACGGATCATTAACAGAAACAACAGACTCAAGAAGCTCATGGAGATGGGCGCCCCGGAGATCATCCTGCGCAACGAGCGGAGAATGCTCCAAGAGGCCGTAGACGCGCTCATCCACAACGAGAAGAAAGATAATCCCATTCTTGGGCGCGACAATCGCCCGTTAAAATCCTTGAGCGAGCGCATCGCGGGCAAGCACGGACGACTGCGCAGAAATCTTCTGGGCAAGCGCGTGGACTACTCCGGGCGCGCGGTCATCGTCGTCAACCCCACGTTAAAGCTCCACCAGTGCGGCCTGCCCAAGAAGATCGCCCTGGAGCTCTTTAAGCCGTTTGTGCTGGCGCGCCTGGGCGTCAGCGCCATCTCCAATTACGACGACGTCAAGAACAAGGCGCTCTCCGGGGAGATGCCCGAAGTCTGGGATATTTTAGAGCAACTAGTGAAAGAGCACCCGGTGCTCCTCAACCGCGCCCCAACCCTCCACAGACTAGGCATCCAAGGGTTTGAGCCGGTCTTGGTGGATGGCGAAGCTATTCAGATCCACCCGTTCGTCTGCCGCCCCTATAACGCGGACTTCGACGGGGATATGATGGCCGTCCACCTGCCCCTCAGTAAAGAAGCCATCCAAGAGACCCGCGAGATCATGCTCTCGACGAAGAACATCCTCTCCCCAGCCAACGGCAGGCCCTTGAGCGTCCCCACCCAAGACGCGATCTTCGCGTATTACTACCTCACGATAGTCGACGAGAACGGCCCAGGCAAGGGCAAATACTTCACGGGCATCCCCGAGGCCATGCGCGCCTACGAGGAGAAGCTCATCTCCCTCCATACCCCCATCAAGATCCGCATCGATGGACAACTCATAGACACGACCTTGGGACGCGCCCTCTTCAACGAGATCCTCCCCAAGGACCTGCGCGACTATAATAAAGTCTTCGACTCCGATGCCGTCAACGACCTCATCATGGAGTGCTACTTCCGCCACGGCTTAGACCGCACCGTGCAGCTTCTTGACGATCTCAAGGAGATCGGGTTCTCGTGGGCGACCCGCTCGGGGCTGACGATCTCCGTGCGCGACTGCCTCATCCCCCCACAAAAAGACGCGATCCTCCAAGAAGCCCGCGCGCGCGTCGCCAAGATCAACGAGCGCTACGAACGTGGCTTGGTCACCGACGAGGAGCGCAAGAACAAAGTGATCGAGATCTGGATGGACACCGTCGACCAAGTAGCCAAGGTCACTATGGAGAACCTGGCCAAGCACCCCTTCAACCCCCTCTATATGATCGTCAACTCCGGGGCGCGCGGCAGCGCCACCCAAGTGAAACAGCTCTCCGGGATGCGCGGCCCCATGAGCGACCCCTCGGGCAGAATCATCGAGATGCCCGTCATCTCCAACTTTCGAGAGGGGCTCAACGTCATCGAGTACTTCATCAGCACGCACGGGGGCCGCAAGGGCACCGCGGATACGGCGCTGAAGACCGCCGATTCGGGGTATCTCACCCGACGCCTCGTGGACGCCACCGAAGAGCTCATCGTCAAAGAAGAAGATTGCGGCACCACCGAGGGCGTGGACATCGACCCCCTCTACTTCACCAAGCCCACCGAAGTGATGGAGACGATCCCGGAGCGCATCTACGGGCGCGTGCTCGCCCAGGATCTCGTCTTCTTGGGGAAGACGCTCATGAGGCGCGGAGAGATCTTCGATCGCGAGAAGACTGCACAGTTTGGCACCCTCACCGCGGAGATCTCCCCCAGCGATCCGGAGTTCTTCGAGAAGGTCGTGGGCACGAAAGCCGCGCAAGATATTCGCGACCCCAAGACGAATTTCGTCGTGGTCGCCCAAGATGAGCTCATCACGCGGGCGCTGGCGGAGAAGCTCCGCGCCCTCAAGATCGAAATGATCCGCGTCCGCCCACGCATCGTCATCCGCTCCCCCATGCGCTGTACGACACGACGCGGGGTCTGTCGGCTCTGCTACGGCTATGATCTCAGCACCCATAAGTTAGTAGAGCTGGGCACGGCCGTGGGTGTGATCGCCGCGCAATCGATCGGCGAGCCCGGCACACAGCTCACCATGAAGACCTTCCACACGGGCGGCGTCGCCGGCATTGATATCACCCAGGGTCTGCCCAGGGCCGAAGAGCTCTTTGAAGCGCGCAAGGCCGTGCGCAGCTCCCAGGGCGAGATCGCCCCCATCAACGGCATCGTGACTGAACTCAGACAGTCCGAGCAGACCGGACGGATGATCGCACACATCCAGGGGGATGCTCACACGCTGCGCCTCCCCAAAGCCCTCTTCGTCCCACCGCCGCAGAACGGCCCCATCCCCCTGAGCGCCCTGGTGAACGGGCGCAGCCCGCGCCGCGGCACCATCTATCTTGTGGAGACGGAGAAGCTGCGCAAACTCTATATCCTTGATGAGGACGACGCGGTCTACACCCTCCCCGAAGGGGTGAACGCCACGGTCCGCGATGGCCAGAAAGTCTCCAGAGGGGATCTGCTTGCGGAGCCCTTCCATGAACCTCCCGTCGTCTCCACCGTGGACGGCGTCGTCGAAGAGATCATCGAGAACGACGAGCGGGCGATCATTGTGAAAGAGAAGGAGACGGGCAATCGCGTGCGCTACAAGCTCCCCTACGGCGCGCGGCGCTCCGTGAACGTCGGCGACAAGATCGTCAAAGGGGAGCAGCTCTCCACGGCTTCCAAGCCCATCGAGCTGCGCGCCCCCAGCGATGGCCTCGCCGTCGTCACCAAGAATAGAATTCTGATCTATCAGCCCGCCGAGGGCAAGGCGTTTGCGCTCACCGAAGATATCACTGTTCTCAAGGGCGATGGCGACCACGTCGAAGAGGGCGAACAGCTCTTTGAGCTGACTCTGCCCGGAGCGGAGCCCATCATAGTCGATCGCATCAGCGGCGATGGGGAGATCGTCGAGATCACCTACCATCAGGAGGCGACCGTCGAGCTGACCAACCCGCCGACCGTCAGGGTCGGCGACAAAGTCCAGCGGGGCGAACTCCTCTCCAAGGGCGTCATCTCCCCTCATAGGCTCTTACAGATCGCCGGCCCCGATAAGACGAGAATCTATCTGCTAGAGGAGATCCATAAAGTCTACAAGAGCCAAGGGGTGGACATCAACGACAAGCACATTGAGCTGGTCATCCGCCAGATGCTCAACAACGTGCGGATCGTTGACCCTGGGGATTCGCAGTTCCTGCCCAACGAGCTGGTGCTGCTTGAGGAATTTCAGGCCGAAACCAAGCGTCTCTTGGAGGAGAACCGCCAGATTCGGAGATCTCGCGAGGAGCTGATCGGGCTGACGCTGGCTGCCCCGGTCACGGACAAGACTGGAGCGGTCATCGCGGAGCGGGGCAGCACGGTGACGCGCGAGCTTTTGGGCGCGGCGCTGCGCGCCGGGGTGACCGAGCTCGTGCTTGAGCGCGGCAAGGAGAAGGTGACGCAGCGCATTGCGGAGAAGCGCCTCCCCAGCGGCGAGCGCGTGCTGCTGCGCATCTCCAAGGCGGCGTTGGAGACCAAGTCGTGGCTGTCGGCGGCGTCGTTCATGCGCACGACCACGGTGCTGGCGGAGGCCGCCCTGAAGGGGGCTGTAGACAGATTAGAGAGCCTCAAGCCCGCGGTGATCGTCAGCAAGAAGATTCCCGCGGGGACGGGGTTCAAGCGCCCTGCGCCCCCATCTCCGCCAGCGCCGTCTACCGACGGAGGTGCTCCGCGAGAGGCGAAAGCCGCAGGTGGCGCATGAGCGCTTCGAGGGCGCGGCGCCGATGGCTGATGCGGTTTTTGATCTGTAAGCCAAGCTCGGCAAGCGTCTGGTCGTAGCCCTCAGGGATGAAGACGGGGTCATACCCGAACCCCCCCGTGCCCCGCGGCGCACGGGCGATCTGCCCCCACAGAATCCCCTCGCTGAGAAGCTCCTCCCCCGTAGGCCAGACAAGCACCGCCACGCACCGGAAGCGCGCACGCCGCTCCGAGACTCCCTCCAGCAACCCCAAGAGCTTCTCGATGTTCGCGCGATCGTCCTTGCCCTCCCCGGCAAAGCGCGCCGAGCGCACCCCCGGCGCCCCCCCAAGCGCCTCCACCTCTAACCCGGAGTCCTCCGCTAACACCGGCATCCCCGTCTGAGCACAGATCGTGCGCGCCTTAAGAAGCGCGTTCTCCTCCAACGTCGCGCCTTCCTCAGGAACATCCGAGAAGGGACACTCCCGAAACGTCACGAACTGAAACCCCGACAAAAGCTCAGAGAGGATCTCCGTGATCTCTCTGATCTTATGGGGGTTCTTCGTCCCAAGGAGGATGGTCACCGGCGCTCCGCGATCTCGACGACACCCCGCAGCTGCAACGTCTGGGAGAAGTGACAGCTCACAAAGTGCTCTCCCCCGATATCCACAAACGCTGGCTCTTGCTCCTTGCAGATGGGCTGGGCATAGGGGCAGCGCGGATGGAAGTAGCACCCCGACGGCGGGTTGAGAGGGCTGGGCACGTCCCCCTTTAAGATAATTCTCTCGCGCTGGTAATCGGGATCGGGCACCGGCACCGCCGACAGCAACGCCTCCGTATAGGGGTGCTTGGGGTTTTGGAAGAGCTCCTCGGTCTCGGCCATCTCCACGATCTTGCCCAGGTACATCACGGCCACGCGATCGCTGATATGACGGACCACCGAAAGATCGTGCGCGATGAACAGATACGTCAGCCCAAACTCTTTCTGCAAATCCTCCAAGAGATTGAGCACCTGCGCTTGGATGGAGACGTCCAGAGCCGAGACGGGCTCGTCACAGATGATGAGCTTCGGCCCTAACGCTAACGCCCGCGCGATCCCGATGCGCTGGCGCTGCCCGCCGGAGAACTCATGGGGGTAGCGCTTCATATACTGGGGGTTGAGCCCCACGGCTTCCAAGAGCTCTCGGACGCGGGCCTCGCGCTCCGAGCTCGTGCCCACCCGATGGACCACCAACGGCTCCCCAATGATATCCCCGATGGTCATTCTGGGGTTGAGCGAGCTGTAGGGATCTTGGAAGATGATCTGCATCTGGCGGCGCAGGGGCTTCATGGCCCGCTGCGACAGCTTGGCGATATCTACGGGCTTGCCGTCCGTGTAGAAGAGAATGCTCCCATCGGTGGGATCGAGCAGGCGCAAGATGGTGCGGCCGACGGTGGTCTTGCCGCAGCCGGACTCGCCCACCAGGCCCAGCGTCTCCCCCTCACGAATGAAGAAGCTCACGCCATCGACGGCCTTGACATAGCCCACGACCCTGCGGAAGACCCCCCGCCGCACGGGGAAGTACTTCTTGAGGTTCTTCACTTCGAGAAGGATGTTGTCGGTCTTGGCCATAGAGCTCACCCACTGAAGCGGGCCCAGCACGCCACCCGGTGCTGCGGGCGAATCTCCCGCAGCGGGGGCATCTGCTCCCGGCAGATCTCCATCGCCTCCGGGCAGCGCGGCTCAAACGGGCACCCCTTGGGCAAATTATACGGATCTGGCACCATCCCCTTGATGGGCTTTAAGCGCTCCTTCTTGCGCGTGAGCGCCGGGATAGACTCCATCAGCCCGATCGTGTACGGGTGCGTCGGGGTGCGATAGATCTGGCGCACGGGCGCCTCCTCCACCACCTTGCCCATGTACATAATCACCACGTCATCGGCCATCTCCGCGATCACCCCCAGATTGTGGGTGATCATCATGAGGGCCATGTGGAACTCGCGCTGGAGCTTTCGGATTAAGTCTAAGATCTGGGCCTGGATGGTCACATCCAGGGCAGTCGTGGGCTCATCCGCGATAAGTAAATGGGGATTGCAGCTGAGGGCCATGGCGATCATGGCGCGCTGGCGCATCCCACCTGAGAGCTGATGGGGATATTCATCCACGCGCTGCTCTGGGGAGGGGATGCCCACGGCCCGCAGCATCTCGATGGCGCGCGCGCGGGCCTCGCGCTTGCCCACCCGCTGGTGGAGCATGATCGCTTCCATGATCTGATTCCCAATCGTATAGACGGGGTTGAGCGAGGTCATGGGCTCCTGGAAGATCATAGCGATCTCGTTGCCCCGGATGGAGCGATACTCCTTCCCCTTGGGGTCGAGCTTGGTGAGCTCGATCGGCTGGCCGTTGCGCCAGTAGACGATCGAGCCCCCTACGATCTTGCCCGGAGGCTGCGGGACCAAGCCCATGATCGAGAGCGCGGTGACGGACTTGCCACACCCAGACTCGCCCACCACCCCTAAGGTCTTCTGGCGCTCAATGGAGAAGCTCACGCCATCAACGGCCTTGACGACCCCATCTTCCGTATAGAAGTATGTCTTCAGATCGCGCAGCTCGATGAGCGTGTTCGTATTCATAAGAGTTCCTAGCGGGAGGCAAAGTACGCCAAGAGAAACGCGAGGGCCATGAACGCCGCGGCGAGCACGGTGGTGGCCGTGCGTTTGGGGTCAGCTTCTTCCTCGCGGCCAAAGACGGTGTAGGTTGCCCCTGCGCCAAAGGCCCCGCCCAATCCCGAGTGCTTGCTCATCTGCACGAGGATGATCCCGATCAAGCCCAGGCTGACCAACACAAACAGCACCTTCAAGGGAATCTCCAGCGCTCTCACTATCTCCATAGCTCGTCCTCCAGACTTCCCGCTCTGGGAAGGGGACGGGAGTTAGGTCAGTATACCATATTGTCAGAGCTTCTTCAACTGAACCCTCCCCCAAAGAGCTTCCCCACCCATGAGACGATGGGCAGGAGCAGCGGCTGCAGCACCCCCGCAACCAGCAAGAGAAAGATCACAAGAAACCCAAACGGCTCCAGCAGCAATAAGACGCGCCGCAGCGGCTCCGGCGAGAGATAGAGCAAGATCCGCGAGCCGTCCAGCGGTGGCACGGGGATGAGATTGAAAGCCGCCAAGACCACATTGACCACGACAAAGTAGAAGAGAAAGAACCCCAGCAGCTGGGGAGGATGAGCGCCCCACCAGAGCCCAAGCCCCAGCCCCGCCAAGAGCAGATTGGTCGCGGGCCCAGCCAGGGCCACCAGCATCATCCCTTGATAGGGATGACGAAAATAGATGGGATTGATGGGGACGGGCTTGGCATAGCCCACGATGGGCACTTCCACCCCGGAGACCACACGCAAGCCCGCTAACAAAAGCGGCAGGAGCACCGTGCCCACGGGGTCAATGTGGGCCAGGGGGTTGAGCGTCAAGCGCCCGGCATCGCGGGCCGTGGGATCCCCCAAGGCATAGGCCACGCGGCCGTGCGCATATTCGTGACAGACCACGGCGAGGAAGAACGCCACGAGCGCGACGACAAACTCTCCGACCATCATCAAGGGCATAAGTCTCCTTTGGGGGTCACCAGCAGCGTGCCCTCTTCGTGCATCATGAGCACCAGCCCAGGACGACCCCCTCTGCGCAAGTACTTCACACGAGTATAGCTGACGGGGACCTTCTGTGCATCCCGCCCCTTGGAATAGTAGGCCGCAAGCTGGGCGGCCTGCTCGAGGACGTCGCGGGGGACCTCGCGCTGCGTGGGATTCTTCACAATGACGTGGGCGCCGGGGCGATCCCGCGCATGGAGCCAATAGTCCTCTCTTGAGGCGCGGCGCACCAGCTCGTCGTTCTCCTTGCTGGAGCGCCCTACCAAGACCCGATACCCCCCAATGAGAAACTCGCGCCCAGGCTTCGCCCCAGGCTTCGCCTGGACCGTACATCTTGCCGCCTGCGGCGGCAAGGCGTACAGTCCAGACGAAGTCTGGCCAGGCGAAGCCTGGAGATATCCTCGAGCGCGCAGCTCCTCACGAAGCTTAGCAAGATCCTCGGGGCTTTCGGCGCGTTCGAGAGAGCCCTCTACCCCCGCGAGATACTCTACCTCCTGACGGAGCTCTTGCGCGCGCGCGGCCAGCTTCTGTTGGGCGCGCTTCAATTTCTTGGCGCGCTCAAACTTCCGCTGGGCGTTCTCCAGAGGGGAGAGGGCGGGATCGAGCGCGATCGTCTTTTTGGTCCCATCGAGGAAGTCTTCAAGCTCCACGGCGGACGCGCCCTTCGGAATCTGGGAGAGATGGGCGAGCAAGAGCTCGCCCTCGTGCCTGAGCCGCTCGTACTCTTGAGTATTCTCAAGGTCGCGGGTGACGCGCTCAAGGGCGAGGCTCGCCTTCACGAGGTGGTGGCGCACATTCTTTTGTAACGCGAGCTTCTCTTGGTCAACTGTCTGTTTGGGCAGAGAGCACAGCTCATCGAGGGCCTGGGAGATGGTAGGGCGGCTCTCCCCGCGCAAGTGCTCATAGAGATTCAACGGGATCGGGGCGACGTCCACGGGCACATCGCCGTCAAAGTACAGATGGGGCGAGGGATGCTGAAGGGCGCTCTCGAAGAGGTGACACGCCGCCTCCCACAGCGCGGCGCGCTGCTCGGCAGAGAGCCGATCTACCGAGTGACTGGGAGAAAGCTGAGCGCGCACGGCGATCTCTTTCGCGAGGCGCGGCCCAATCCCATCGAGGATGCGCGCGAGCGCCCCAGCGAGCTCGCCTTGCTCGTGAGCCAAACGAGTGAAGAACTCCTCAGACGCGGCCGCGCGGGGGTCGAGCTTGCCTTGAGAGGGTGGGGCTTGATAGATCTCCCCCGGACGGAACGAGCGCTGCCCTACAGCAGATTTGAGCGCCCCGACGATCGTCCCATCGCGCAAGAGAATAATATTAGCGTGCTTGCCCAGCAGCTCCGCCCTCAGAATATACTCCTCCCCGTGGCGGACCACCACGTCGAGGATGCGCTCAAGGCCGGGCTGGCTCACCCCAACGACGACCCCATTGCGCAAGTGTTTGCGCAGCAGCATGCAGAACGCCGACGGCTGAGGCGGGTTGGCCAAGCGTTGCTGCGTGAGGTGGATGCGCGGGTTCTCTTCGGTCTCTATGAGCAAAAGCTGCTCCCCTCCGGCCCACAGCTCCAGGGTCACCACGCCAGGCCGAGGATGATAGATCTTCTGGATGCGGCTCCCCACGACGCTCCGGCTCAATTCTGCCGCCAGCACTGCTATCGTCAGCCCATCGAGATTCATCCCTCAATTATACCGGCGCTTGAGGGACGATGCTGCCCGTGATAAAATCAAAGTCAGGAAAAGCTCATATACAGAGAAAATCCAGCGGAAATCGCCCTGAAGCTGTCAGACTTCGGTGGCGATCGTGTATAATAAGAGCAAAGCAGAAAGGGGTGATCTGTTGGGGGGAAGGCAAGAGAAAGGCGCATCGCACCGGCTGCAGAACCTAGCTGAAACAGTGAAAGCTCTTTCACCAAAGGAGGCGAAGGAGAGATAGCCATGAAAAAAGTACTCGCGTTGTTGCTTGTCGTCGCCGTCGTAGTCCCCACGGTAGCGCTAGCGAGCTTTGCTCAGCCCAAGTGCATCCCCAATTGTTCGGAGAACCCCAAGGTCTTCGAGCGAGACTTTAACGAGGCCTCGGCAGAGTTTAAGGGTGGGCAAGTCCAGGCCGGTGGCCTCAAGCCCATCGAGCTTGACCCCAACCAAGAGGTGACCATCGGGCTGCCCTCGGGCACCAAGCAGGTCGTGATCACCGCGGGCGAGGGAGATCTGACGTACCGGCTCACCAAGGTCGTAGGCACGGGCGCGCGCGCCCAGCGCTCTGAGGTCGCCAGCGGCGCCGTCGCCGCCAAGCAGTCGGTGACCGTCAACGTCCCGCCGTTCGATCGGACCAAGCAAGAATCTATGGAGCTGTCGGTCACGGCCGGCTCCAAGAAGACCTCGGTCTCGCTGGTCTTCCAGGGCGCTCCCGCCGATGAGACGGTGCTCCCGAATCTGGCCGTCGAGCTGGAGATCGCCAACAACGGCCCAGCGGAGGTCACCTATGAAGTGAGGGACGCGCTCAATCGCCTCGTCAAGAACGCGGGCCAGGACGTGAAGGGCACGGTGAAGGCCGGCGAGAAGGCGGTTGTGGGCATCGAGGAGAGCCTCGGCCCCAATCGCGTCCTGCAGATCAGCACCAAGGGCGACGCTAAAGTAGACGTCAAGATCTACTTCCAGCAGATCCCGAAGGATACTGAGATCGGCAAGGGCATCTACGCCACGACTTCGATCGCCCGGCCGCGCACCCTCAACCCCATCACGTTGACAGACACGGCTAGCGCGTTGATCACCGATCGGCTCCACGATACGCTGCTGGACGGCCCGGTGGGCGCGGAGACTGGCGCGATCGCCGAAGCCTTCGAAGTGACCCCGGACCGCAAGACCGTCACCTACACTATCCGCAAGGGCGTCAAGTTCTCCGATGGCACGCCCATCACTTCCGAGGACGTGCGCTTCACGTTTGAGAACTTGATCTACCCCAAGGATATTGCCACCAGCACCCGCGATACGCTCTACTGCGCTGGCGGCAAGGACCTGCCCACCATCAAAGTCATTGATGAGCGCAAGATCAGCTTCACGTGCGACAAGCCCGCCGCGCAGGTGCCCTTCCCCACTACGGGCTTTGTGGAGATCCTCTCCAAGAAGAACATCTTGAAGCTCGTCCCCAACGTGGAGAAGAGCCCCAAGGACTTCAACAACGCCTTGGGCGTGAACACCAAGCCCGAGGACATCGTGGGGGCGGGGCCGTTTAAGCTCTCCAAGCTCGACCCCAACGCCGTCGCGGAGTTCGTGCGCAACCCCTACACCTTCCGCGTGGACGAGAAGGGCAATCAACTGCCGTACATCGGTGGGATTCGCATTCTGCTCGCGCCCACGCAGGGGCAGGAGCTGGCGTTGCAGCAGTTCCGCAACGGCCAGACGGACTTCATCAACCCGCGCCCCGCAGACATCGCCATCCTGCAGTCGGACAAGGCCGCGGGGAAGCTCCCCATCAATGACGACATCGACTCCGGTCAAGCAGCGTTCGGCACGGAGTTCTGGGTGGTGAGCTGGACGACCAAGAACCCCACGCTGCGCGCGGCGTTCGCGAACAAGCAAGTGCGCTTCGCGTTCTCCCACGCGTCGGATCGCGCCTCGATCGTGAAGAACATCCGTCTGGGCCTGGGCACGGAGATCTACTCCCAGTACTCGGTCCCCAGCCCCTATCACATCGAGCGCCCCGGCCAGAAAGCTGACGTTCTGGCCAAATGGGAGCAAGCGAAGAAGCGCTTCGACCTGAAGAAGGCCGCGGAGATCTTAGACTCCCTGGGGATCAAGGACACAAATGGCGATGGCATCCGCGACATCCCCGCGAACTTCGCCAACGACTTTGGGCCGCAGAATAATCCCCCAGGGCCGTTCAAGTTCGAGCTGAACACCAACGTCGGCAACACCCTGCGCGAGGAGATGATCAAGCTGCTCGCGTCAGACCTCAAGAAGATCGGCATCGAGGTCACGGCCGTCCCCAAGGACTTCGCCGCGCTTGTGGATCAGCTGACGGTCGGCGACTACGAGGCGATCCTGATCGGTCTGACGGGTGGCACAAGCCCCGCCAGCGGGATCAACGTCTACACCTGCGATGGCAACCTGCACTTCTGGAACGTCAACGCCGGTGCGGGCTGCGCCAACGCCACCGAGGACGAGAAGAAGCTGGACGCGCTCTATCGCCAGCTCGCTGAGGAGACCGACGAGGCGAAGCTCCGCCAGCTGGCTGACGAGGCCCAGTTCGTCTTCGCTGGCTTCCTGCCGTATATCCCGCTGACGGTCGGCAATGGCTTGGCGGCGTTCCGCACGGACACGATCCGCAATCACGGGCGTGCGCCGTTGGGCAATCAGCTTGTGCTCTTCTGCAAGGGCGGGCGCTGCCGCGGTGGCTAGGCTCTCAAGCAAGGTCGGTACGAGGGCGCGAGGTCACATCTCGCGCCCTCGCTTTTTTGGCTTGCGGGTCTATATTGCTACTACTGCTATGTCTGTTATCTTAAATATATTATTGTAGTAGTAGAGGGGGCAGAAACCTGTGGAAAACTTTTCGACTGACTAGTCAGTAGATGATTTTGATTTTTGATAAAATGAAAATCGAAAGATACTATACAAATGTCGGGCTGTGGAAAACCTGTGGAAAACTTGTGGAAAACCTGTGGAAAACTCCCGAGGAAAAGTCCGTTATTCGAAAGTTTTCCACAACTTATCCACAGGATTTCCACAGCTTTATCCACAGGTTTTCCACAGGACTGTGTCCCTTAGAAAAGTGATGGCAGCGATCACCATCCGGATGGGGTATAATGGGGTGATTGCCAAGCAAAGGAGGCGCGACGATGCTCTATAAGAACTATATTGACGGACAGTGGGTTGATTCGGCCACGGGCAAGACGTTCAAGTCCCTCAATCCTGCCGACACCAGCGACGAGCTTGGGGAGTTCCCCTCTTCGAATGCCCAGGATGTCGAGCGCGCCGTGCAAGCTGCGGATCGAGCATTCCGCGAGTGGAGCAAAGTTCCCGCGCCCAAGCGCGGAGAGCTGCTCTTTGAGATCGGCGAGCGCCTCAAGCGCCAGAAAGAAGACCTTGCCCAGATCATGACCCGCGAGATGGGCAAGGTCTTAAAAGAGGCCCGCGGCGACGTCCAAGAAGCGATTGATATGGCGTACTATATCGCGGCTGAGGGCCGGCGACTCTTCGGCTATACGACCCCCTCAGAGCTGCCCCTCAAGCATTGTATCAGTTTTCGTCGTCCAGTAGGAGTAGTAGGTGTCATTACGCCGTGGAACTTCCCCGTCGCGATCCCCGCGTGGAAGATCTTCCCGGCGATCCTCGCGGGCAACACTGTCGTCTGGAAGCCGGCAACGGATACGCCGCGCTGCGCGTACGAGTTCGTGAAGATCTTAGAGTCGGCGGGGCTGCCCAAAGGGGTGGTGAATCTCGTCTTTGGCGGGGGCACTGACGTCGGCATCCCCTTGGCCAAGCATCCCAAGGTCGTGCGGATCTCGTTTACGGGCTCGACTGAGACCGGCCGGGAGATCTACAAATACGGGGCCGAAAAGCTCGCCAAGGTCCATCTCGAAATGGGGGGCAAGAACCCGATCATCGTGCTCGAGGACGCCGATCTCGATCTCGCTGTTGATGGGATCCTCTGGAGCGCCTTCGGCACGACGGGCCAGCGCTGCACCGCTTGCTCACGGCTCATTGTCGAGGACGGGGTCTATGAAAAGCTCTTAGAGAAGCTCGTCGAGCGCACGAAGAGACTGCGCTTAGGGAACGGGCTTGACCCCAAGACCGACGTCGGCCCGGTGGTCAACCGCGCGGCGCTGGAGAAGATCGCGCGCTACGTTGAGCTGGGGGTCAAGGAAGGTGCGAAGCTCTTATGTGGCGGCCAGATCGCCAAGGACGGCGATTTGGCCAAGGGCTTCTTCTTCCAGCCCACGATCTTCGCCGACGTCACCCCGACTATGCGCATCTTCCAGGAAGAGATCTTCGGGCCCGTCTTGTCCGTGACCAAAGCGAAGGACTTCGACGACGCTATCGCGTTAGCGAATAACACGTCGTATGGGCTATCGTCGTCCATCTATACGAGGGATGTCTTTAAAGCCCATCGGGCGATGGACGAGATCGAAGCGGGGATCACGTATATCAACAGCGGGACGATCGGCGCAGAAGTGCATCTGCCCTTTGGCGGAATCAAAAACACGGGCAACGGCGGGCGCGAGTCCGGCTGGACGGCCATCGAAGAATACACCGAGTGGAAGACGATCTATGTGGACTTCTCCGGGCGCCTGCAGAAGGCCCAGGGGATCGACTAAGTGATTCACATCACATACATGAGCGCCGCGCGTTGGGTATAATGGAGCCCAAAGACGCTATGAGCTCTTTAGATTGTGCGATGCTGATCTGTGAAGGAGGTTTACCGTGAGGGCTCTCAGACGCGCGCTGCTCTTTGTGGGACTTGTGGGGTGGGGGCTGATCGGGGCGGCCGAGCCGCTCGTGCTCGATATCGCCGACTTCAACCAGGACATCACGATCTTCGGCGCGAACGCCAAGGATTTTCTCACAGACTTCAATTCGATCGC
>Ga0079997_116029_pt1 | contig 152376 bp, 137 predicted proteins | sample PerSpoCPS_CMetaG_FD_69200 | JGI IMG/M metagenome (GOLD analysis project Ga0079997, IMG submission 69200) | Archaeal communities from Yellowstone National Park, Wyoming, USA - Perpetual Spouter C (PS_C) MetaG (SPADES assembly) (version 2) | ecosystem: Environmental > Aquatic > Thermal springs >...
AATGCTGATTCACAGAATTTGGCGCCCCCAGGGGGATTTGAACCCCCGTTTCCGGATTGAGAGCCCGGCGTCCTAGTCCTGGCTAGACGATGGGGGCAAAATGAAAATAAAAACTAACAAAAAAAATCTAATCCTAAACAAAAAATAAAAATGAAATTCAAAAAAAAGAATATAAGTAAAATAAAAAGATAAAAAAGATTTCTCATAAATTCAGATTAAGATTTGATTTCTTCTTTCTTTTTTGAAAAAACAGAAGAAGCAAGAATAAAAATTATTGGCTCAACTGTATGAAATCTCCTCGGTTGGGCAGCATCAAGCGTCATTAAAAGAAATGTCCCGTACAAGAAGATAAAAAAGAGCAGTAAAGAAAATCTTGACTTTATCTTTATTAAACCTATAAACATAAGCGCAAAAGACAATATTCGCAAAACCCAAGCCATCAAATATACAATAAACCAGGGCAAAGGTAATAACCCTAATCTCTTTTCCTTTACTTCTTTAAAAACTTCTAATATCTTTCCGCGCAAAACTAACGGAACTATATATTTTGTTGTTTCAACTCTTGCTGGATTTATATCACCAGTTATGATATAATACAACATACCTATACCAACTGGTGGAAATGATTTCAAAAAACCTGCTACATGTATTTCAATTGGGTACCTTGCAATATTCTTCATAATCTTCTCTCCGCAAACTCTTCCTATCTGTAATTCCTGCGTCAAGTTCGTCTGATAACTCATCACCTCATCTATTGTATTAAATCTTAACCCCCATCCAAAACGTTCAGAAACTTCATTAAAAATATCTTTATCTCTATAATCTCCCAACCACTTTCCCTTTTCCATTTTCAGGTATATCTCACAAAGGAAAACATGCGAGCCGTGTCTGAAAATTATCTGTCTCCATATCAACCAATTCCTTATCATCCATGGTGCTATCGTCAATATCACAAAAAAACCTGCTATCAAAAACTTCTTATACTCCTCGTATATATCAAAACTAAAATCGGTGAAATCAAAGCAAAAAAATACCACATAGGATGCGTCAAACTCAAAATCCCTGCTATCATTCCCAAAAATGCTGATCTTACATAACTTACTTTACCAAAAAGTAGCACTAGAAAAATTAACAAAATAAAACCTTGCATGGTCTCCGTCATCAACGCTTGACTGAATATTATCGCTGACGGTGATATCGCATATAAAATCGCTCCTATATAAGGATTCCCCAATCCTATAACCCGGCTTATATGATAAATCAAAATTACCTTCATCGCATCCATTATATTCTGCGTAAATATCACTATCTCTGGTCTATATCCAAACACCAAATAATGACCAGCTATATACAACGGATATACAGGTGGTCTATAAATTTCTGGTTGGGTTGAAGGTATGCATTGTTGAGGGAACCAATCAGGAATTTTTTTTGGGCAATCGTTCATATATTTCCCTTTCTCTATCAAAGTTATTGCTGGGAACTCATAGGTGTAGGCATCTATTGTGTAAAAAGCTCTTTCAGGGTGTTTATATATAAGGGGGAAGAAAATCAAAAGCCTCAAAAAAATCGCTAACAAAAAAATAAAAAGTATTTTTTTATCAATCCTTTTCATCTTTCAATTTCGCCTTTTAATTCTTCTCATCTTCTAATTTCTTTATTTTTGAAAAAACAGAAGAAGCAAGAATAAAAATTATCGGCTCAACTGTGTGGAACCTTCTTGGTTGCCCAGCATAAGGTGTAGTTATCAAAAAAGTTCCATACAAGAAGATAAAAAAGAGCAGTAAAGAAAATCTTGGCTTTATCTTTATTAAACCTACAAACGCAAGCATAAAAGACAATATTCGCAAACCCCAAGCAATCAAATATATAATAAACCAGGGTAAAGGTAGCAAACCTCCCCTCTTCTCCTTTATCTCCCTTACCGCCTCCAAAATTTTACCCTTCAAAACCAACGGCACTATATGATAAGCTGTTTCTCCGCTCCCCGCCGGATTTATATCACCAGTTATGATATAATACATCATACCTATACCAACTGGTGGAAATGATTTTAAAAACCCAGCTACATGTATTTCAACTGGATATTTTGTAATATTCTTAATAATTTTTTCTCCACAAACTTGAACAACCTGGAGCTGCTGTGTTAAGTTCATCTGATAATTTACAACTTCATCCAATGAATCAAATTTTATTCCCCACCCAAATCTATGTGATACTTCATTAATTAACCCTTGATCATAAGGGGGATAATTATAATCTTTTCCGAACCATTTACCTTTCTCCATCTTCTGATATATCTCACATAAAAAGAAATGAGGATGAGCAAAAATAATCTTTTTCCATATCAGCCAATTCCTTATCATCCATGGTGCTATCGTCAATATCACAAAAAAACCTGCTATCAAAAACTTCTTAAAGCTCCTTGTACAAATCAAAACTAAAATCGGTGAAATCAAAGCAAAAAAATACCACATAGGATGAGTCAAACTCAAAATCCCTGCTACCAATCCCAAAAATGCTGATCTTACATTACTTACCTTACCAAAAAGTAGCACTAGAAAAATCAACAGAATAAATCCTTGCATAGTCTCCGTCATCAACGCTTGACTGAATATTATCGCTGACGGTGATATCGCATATAAAATCGCTCCTATATAAGGATTCCCCAATCCTATAACCCGGCTTATATGATAAATCAAAATTACCTTCATCGCATCCATTATATTCTGCGTAAATATCACTATCTCTGGTCTATATCCAAACACCAAATAATGACCAGCTATATACAAAGGATATACAGGTGGTCTATAAATCTCTGGTTGAGTTGGATTAACGCAATGACCAGCATACCAACCTAAAATTCTTTTTGGGCAATATCCTACATATTCTCCTTTTTCTATCAGTGCTATTGCTGGGAACTCATATGAATATGCGTCTATGTGATAAAATACTCTTTCAGGGTGTTTGTATATAAAAGGGAAGAAAACCAAAAGCCTCAAAAAAATCGCTAACAAAAAAATAAAAAGTACTTTTTTATCTATATTTACTTTCATCGGGGATCTCATTTATCACCGACAAGCTGAATTTTTCCATTTTCATATTTATATGCTCTACCACATTTTTGGCAAATAATTTCTCTACCAAAAAAATTTTTTCTTTTGAGGTTTTTTACTTTCAGAATTATATTACCACAAACACAAGCATATCCTAAAATCTTTGCTGGATTTCCGGCAACAACTGCGAACTCAGGTACAGATTTTGTAACAACAGCCCCAGCACCTATCATACTGAAAGCACCAATTTCTATTCCGCAAAGTATTATTGCACCCGCTCCAATAGTAGCGTATTTTTTTATAAGCGTTCTTCTCAACTCCCAGCCTTTTGCTCGGCTTCGTGGGTATTTATCGTTTGTAAAAACAGCACAGGGTCCAACAAAAACATGGTCTTCTAAGGTTATCCCATCCCACAAACAAACACCATTTTTTACCGTACAATAGTCACCTATTTTTACATCGTTTTCTATGTAGCAATGCTCTCCTATATTGCAGAACTTACCTATTTTAGCACCAGGCATAATATGGGTCCATGCCCATATCCTTGTTCCATCACCTATATCTGAGCTCTCTACAACTGCAAGCGGATGGATAAAAATATCTTTACTCATTTCTTTATACCCAGAGAGAGATAAATAAGAGGTTTTACTATTTTCCACCAATCAATTATTGGTCTTATTTTCGTGTATTTCCCTGAAACCGGATATATTTTTGATACAGGAACCTCTATAAATTTATAACCTAGTTTCAAAACTTTGTAATGTATATAGAATTCCAATTCGTATGAATCAAGCCAAGATTGCCATATATTTATCCTTTTATCTTTGAAGATTGAAGTTTTATATGCTCTAAAACCATTTGATACATCAGTTATTTTAAATCCTGTAAGCTTGCTCCACAAAAATGAATATAATTTTATTCCTATGTATCTTGAAAGAGGTAAATTATCCCAAGAGCCGCCTTCAAGGAAACGAGAACCTTGAACATAGTCGTAATCTTGCTTTACTATTGGATCTACGAGCTTTGGGATTTCCCTTGGGTCATCTTTTCCATTTCCTGCAAGGACAACAATTATATCAAAGTTATTTTCTAACGCATAATCTATTCCTGTTCTTATCGCTGCACCTACTCCTCTTCTTCTTTTGTGTTCCAAAATTTTTATATTCAAATTCTGAAATTTTTGCATATCTCCCATAGAATTATCAGTTGAACCATCATTTACAACAACGATTTGTTCAACAAACTCATTACTGAACTTTGATAAAACCTGTGATATCTTTCCCGCCTCGTTAAAAACAGGAATTATAGCTATTTTTCTCATAATTTTAAATCTAAAATTTAATAACTATTTTTGGTTTTCCATTTTTGTGTATATATTATGTTAGCTTATTCTGATCTTTGCCTTATAAAATTTTCACATTCTACAAGAAGCTTAACTACTTTCAAACCATCTTCACCGCTTACTTCCGGATCAGTATCATTCAAAATACTTTTCACTATACTATCTACCTCTATGGAAAGTGGTTCTTTATTATCTACCTTGACTATTCTTATATCACCAGAAATATAAGTTGGAAAGAATGGGTTTTCATCTCTTACAAAAGTTTCCTCAGTGTTCTCATAAATCTTTATCTTCTCAAATTGATGAACATCATCCCACCACAAAACTTTTTTCTTTCCTCCTATTATCATCTTCCTCACCTTCACGGGTGAAAACCAATTGACATATATATGCCCGACTATTGAACCATCTGCTATAAAAGATATATGTGCTATATCGTTTCTGTGCTTCCCAAAAAGTTTTGTCGCAAGAACATCTTTTATCTCTACATCATAACCAAAATACAACAAAATAGAAAAGTCATGAACTGCTAAATCCCAAATTACATCTACTCCTGTTCTGTAAGGAGCCCTCACTCTCTCTGAATCAAAATAGATAATTTCTCCAAGCTCTCCGCTTTTGAGTATATCATTTATTTTCCTCACACAGGGATTAAAAACGAATGTGTGATCAACAAAAATCTTAACTCTTTTCTTTTTAGAAAGTTCAATTAGTTCCTCTGCATCTTTTATAGATGTAGTAAATGGTTTTTCTACAAGAACATTTTTACCTTGCTCAATTGCAAGTTTTGCAAGCTCATAATGAGTTTCTGGTGGAGTAGCTATTACAACAAGATCTAAATCCTCCCTCAAAACATCTGCGAAATCCTTTGTCCATTTTTTTATCTTTGGATATTGTTTGAGTTGCTTTTCGATTTTTTCTTCATCTAAATCACATATTATCTCACAAGACACATTTTGATGATTATAAAAGTTTCTCAGAAGATTTGGTCCCCAATATCCAAGACCCACTATACCAACTTTTACCATAAAGAAATATTAAAAAAACGAGATAAAAAAGAGGAAAAAAGAAACTACATACCAGGTCGATTATTATTATTACCAGAAGAAAAAAATGGATTACTTACTCCTTGTATAAGCGAAGCTGAAATCATCCTAAAAATCTGCGACATAGAATTTATTTGAGCAATAAGTTGATTAGCTCTCCCCCACCTCTCATATAAAAACGCTCTATACTGCTCTATCTCCTCCGAAATTCTCTCAAGATCTTTACTTATACCTGTAAGCTCTCCTTGGAAGCGAGATTCAGCAGCTCCTATTGCTCCGGTAGATGTACCAAGAGAAGCCAAATTCGCTCTCAATCTTTCTGCAAAACCTTTATCAAAGCTCTGATCATTCTCGTCTTTTTTCAAGATACCCAAAAACTGCAAAAGCTTTCCTCCAGTACTATCTGACCAATCAGCCGGGTCAGTGATTACACCACTTATCTGAATATAATACTTCAATTTTCCATCAACAACAGTGGTTTTTACCTCAGCTATACTTGAACCAGCAGCAGAGTTGATTTTCGTTACAATATCAGAAAGAGAATCAGAACTTATATCTATCACAGAAGTTGTAACAGTAGCTCCACTTTGAAGCTTGAAAGTTATTGTTCCGGAAATATTATTAGTAGTATCAGGAGTTGAAGGATTTTGATCAACAACATTTTTCACAGGTTGAGTATCTGAAAAGAATGTATCTGTTTTGAGGATATAAAGACTTACTTTATTTTTTGTAATAAATGTAGATGATGAAGCCAATCCTAAATCAGATAGAACATTCCCAGAGACTTCTTTTAAATCTGGTAAACCACCTTGAAGGTTTTCTATGATAAGTTTGTATTGCCCAGAAACAGATTTTATATAAGCTCTTGCTGTATCAGAGGCAGAGTTTATTTTCTGAGCTATCTGACGAAGAGTATCACCTGGATCTATAACTACGCCTTTTCCGTTTACTAAAATTTCTCCTGAGATTCCCAAAGATGTATCAGCGGAAGAAAATCCGCTGCTTACTATTTTCTTTTCTATTGAAGATGTAAGAGCTCTTACTACACCTTCAAAATCTGCTTCAAGAGCGCTTCTTAATTTTGACGCATCCACAGATAATTTTCCTTCTTTATCCAACGAAAGTCCTAATGAACCTATGGAATATGTTTTAAAAGATCCATCCATCTGAGGAATTTCAATTATTCCAGAAAGAGCTCGTTTCATTGCAGATTCAACAGAAAGCAAAACAAATTCACCCGAAAGCGGACCGGCAGATTTTTTCTCCTCATCGTATCTTACTTGGTCTTTAATAAAATCAACAACTTTATTCCAAGATTGAGCAAGGTCCTGAAAATATTTTATTATTTTATCTATATCTCGGGTTATAGAAACTCGTACGACATCAGTTGATGCTCTCAAAGCAGTAAAGGTAACACCAGTAACACCGGTTTCTTCGGGAGTAAATGTGTTATCTTGAGAAGTAAAAGTATTTCCATCTATTGAGATTTGAGCATTTTGTCCTGCTGAAACGACATTACTGTAATTTTGAGCCAGAACCCCTAAGGTTTCAAGAACATGATTATTATCTGAGATACTTGTAACACCAGTTATTTTTAGTCTGAACATACCACCCTCTTCCAAAATGGTAGCAGTCGCACCAGAACCTGACGCATTTATAGCATTCTTTATATCTTCAAGCGTCATAGTATTAAGGTCTATTGATATTGGAGTTCCGTTTATTGTTATAGTTCCAGACGGAGCCTCACCAGATGCAGTATTAAGTCCTAAAAGAGAACCAACCTTAACATCTTTTTTCGTGAAAGCATCTGATCTGTATTCACCAGCAGGTAAAGTATCATATTTTCTTGAAAGAGTTCCACCTGTAAGTCCGAGATCTTGCAGAGCATTACCTGAAACATCAGCTAATGTCATGAACTCCCGACTTTCACCAGTTTTTGTTCCAGCAATTATAAGTCTGACCCCACCTCCTTCATTTACAAGATAAGCTGTAACTCCTGCGTTGAGCTCATTTATTTTGTCTCTGAGCTGTGAAATTGTCCAGTTCGGATCAAGCCTTAAAACCTTCGCATCCCCTCTATCAGTCCCCTTTATAGCTATTATCTCTCCTGTGGTCACACCTAAACTTGAAAGTGTGACAGAAGATGATGAAAAAACTGCACTACCAACCTTCCAAGCCTGGGCGAGCTGATTTACTTGGACATCAAAATTAGAAGCAACTGCATCCGGACCTACACTAACTGAAATTATGTTTGAAGGATTTTCTGACCCTGTAAGGTTTGTAAGAACTGGTTTGAACACTTTATAAGATATTTGAGAAGACAATATTTGCGAAGTAGCAAGAAGTTCAACAACATTATTTTTTAAAGTTGAAAGAGCTTCCTGTTTCTTTTCTATTAAACTCTTTCTTGAATTCAAAGGATCTGTGAGAATTTTTTGTCTGAATTTTACAAGGCTTTCAACAATTGCTGATACATCAAACTGGGAAAGAATGTTAGGCATGAAAATATTCCCTATTTCCGCCATACAAACTTACCCCCTCCTTTTTTAAATTTAGTTATCGGAATTTCGAAAAAGAAGTTTAGATAAATAAAAAGCATTTATAGTCAATCTATTATATATTTGGACAAAAAACGGAGAGATCCAGCCATTGATATATAAAAAGATTTGCCTGCATGGAAAGTTGTTAGATTAACTATAATGGATAAAAAAGCATTTATTGATTTTAAAATAAACAGGTAAATAGAATGTATTTTATTTTAACAAACATAGAGCCAAAAATTGTGAATAAGCCGGAGTATAAATTTATAACATCAGTTTTCTGGAAAACAGGAAAACAAGGCGGACTTAGAAAAAAAGGTTTTTTCAAACACTCATACATGAAAGAAAATGGAATATGGTATATATGCGATACTGATTATCTAAAATATAGACCTGCACCATCTGAAATTTGTGAGAAAATTGAGAAATTCTCCAAAGAAACAAACTGGAACTTTGAAAAAATTCCCCTCGTATCTTGTATTATAGCATCAAAAGATAGCGAAAAAAGCATAAAAAGAGCTATTGAAAGTGTAAAAAATCAAACATACCCAAACATAGAAATAATAGTCATAGATGGAGAAAGCAAAGATAGAACAGTTGATATACTTGAAGAATCCCAAATAGATTATTGGATAAGTGAAAAAGATAACGGAATTTATGATGCACTGAACAAAGGAATAATGCTCTCTTGCGGGGAATGGATTTTCTTTTTAGGATCAGACGACTTTATTTTACCGCACGCAGTAGAAAAATATCTCAAATTTTCGCTTGAAAAAGAAAGACAAAACCAAAAGATAGAATTTATTTCATCAAAAATGCTCATCTTGACAGAAATAAAAATACTTGGTTTCAAAGAAAAAATAAGTGAAATATATGGTAAGGAATGGAAATGGGAAGAATTCAAAAAATCTATGACAGTAGCTCATCCCGGGTCTTTTCACAGAAGAAATCTTTTCAAGGAAGTCGGACTTTTTGACGCAAACTACAAAATCGCAGGGGACTATGAACTTCTACTCAGAAAAAAAGATAAACTCAAAGCAGCATTTTTAGATGAAGCATTAGTTATAATGAGCGGTGAAGGTACGAGTAGAAAAAAACCGCTAAAAGGTCTTGAAGAAGCTGAAAAGGCGAAGGTAAAAATAGCAGGAATAAACCCTCAAAAAGCTAAAATTGAAAAATATATATTTTTTGCACGATTTTTACTCGGAAGAATAAAAAGAATTCTCAAAAACAAATTAACAAGATAAAAAATCATCACAATCAGGAAAGCGAACAATAACAAAAGGAAAGGTAAGAACTGATAAAAAATGTTAAAAAATCAAAAAAAGTTTCCTGAAAAAATTTTTAGGTTTACAAAAAATAGGAAAATACAAAATTATGGGTGTGAGAGAAAAGGTGATATCTATATCTAAAAACTCATATGAGGGAAAAATAAGAGAGATGACAAAGAAGGTACTTGACGGTGGAGAAATAACAAAAGACGACGCTATGTTTATATTGAAATTCCCGTCAGAATATCTTGAATTGCTTTTTGAGTGCGCAACACAAATAAGAGAAAAATTCAGAGGAAACAAAATAGATTTTTGTGCAATAATAAACGCAAAAAGTGGATTATGCCCGGAGGACTGTAAATTTTGCTCTCAATCTACAAAATGGAAAACTCAAATAAAAAGATATACCCTGATCAGCGTGGAAGAAGCCGTACAAAAAGCGAAAGAAGCCTATAATATGGGAGCTACAAAGTTCGGTATAGTGACATCAGGAAGAGGTCCAACAGATAAAGAAGTAGAAATAATATGTGAAATGGTAAGAGAAATAAGGAAAAATGTTCCCGGAATAGCTCCTGACGCAACTTTGGGAGAACTAACAGAAAAACAAGCGATAAAATTAAAAGACGCAGGAGTTGATCACTCAAACCACAACATTGAAACATCGCCGAGATTTTTTTCAAAAATATGCACTACCCACACCTACGAAGACAGAATAAGAACAATAAATACTTTGAAACATGCAGGAATAGGTGTATGCTGCGGTTGTATTTTTGGGATGGGCGAAACCTATGAAGACAGAATAGAAATAGCTTTTGAACTAAAAAAAATTGATCCCAAAATTATACCGATAAATTTCCTCAATCCAAGACCCGGAACACCTCTTGAAAATCAGAAAATAATTTCTCCTGATGAAGCAGCAAAATGCATAGCTATGATGCGATTTGTAAATCCAAAAAAGCAAATAAAAGTAGCAGGAGGAAGAGAGGTCGTTTTTGGAGATAAACAAGATTGGGTTATAAAGGCGGGAGCAGACGACCTTATGGTCGGAAATTACCTCACAACTCCTGGTCAAGATTACAGAAAAGATTGGCAACTTGCATTATCTTTGGGGCTTGAACTACCCGAGCATATAAAAGATAGAGCAAAATCAACGGTAAAAATACAAGCCCAGCTGAACTCATAAATCCAACAATAATCAAAATTCAAACCATAAAAAGTTTTAAAATTAAAAAAGAGAGCTAAAAAAATCAGATATACAATACACAACAAGAAATGGGATTATAAAATGGGAAACGAAGAAGAAAAAAAAGTTTCTTCCTTATCACATAATTTTAACTTTACTTTTCCCTCAGACGAAGTTTATTTTTCTCTATCTGAAAATAAAGATTTGGTTTTTGTAATAAAAGATAGGAAAAATAATTTGAATTTAGAACTTATTATAGATCTACAAGAACTTTTGAAAATATTGAAAGAGAACTTTGAAGAAGTTTTTTTGGAAGAAAGATACAAAGGTATGCAAGAGATGGTAGGATTTGTTATTCACGAAATCAAAAATCCATTTTTTGCGCTGAAAAATGTAATTTTATCTCATCATTACAACGATGAAAGTAAAGCAAAAACTATAAAATCTCTTTTGAGTAGAATAGAAACAATAATAGAAAATGTCACAATATTCATAAAAGGGAAAGAGATAGTAGGGAAACCAGAAAATTTGGAATCAATAATAGAGGAAGTTTTATCTGAGATTGAAGAGCTAAAAAACCATGTTTTCCAGTATGATTTTAAAATAAAGAGAGAATATAATTCTGATAAAGTTTTTGTAAGAGGAGATAGATTTCTGCTCAAAAGAGCTTTTCTGAACATTCTTATGAATTCGGCGGAAAGCCTTGAAAACTCAAAAGAACGAAAAATACTAGTAAGAACACAAGATACAGAAGATGGTTTCATAATATGCGATATAGAAGATTCAGGATGCGGTATCTCTCCAGAGAACCTAAATAAAATTTTCATACCTTTTTTTACAACCAAGACAAAAGGAATGGGACTTGGTATGAGTACTGCAAAAAAAATCATTGAGCTTCATGGAGGCAAAATTCAAATACAATCAGAACCGAAAAAAGGCACCCGTGTCTCTGTACTTATCCCTTACGATAAATAAAAACAAAAATAAAGCAAAAAACAAGCAAAAAATTACAATTTTGAAATTCCTCAAAAAAAACAACAAAATAAAATGAAATGCAAATAAAGGTAGTAGTAACTGGACCACTTGAAGAGAATTGTTATATCGTTTTTGATGAAGAGACAAACGAATGTATAATAATAGACCCAGGAGATGATGGAGAAGAAATAGAAAGCGAAGTCAAAAAAATATCAGAAGATGCAAAAGTAAAATATGTTCTTCTTACACACGCTCATTTTGACCATGTTGGAGCTCTAAAATATGTAAAAGAAAAACTTGGTGGAGAAATTCTAATGCATAGAGGAGATTTATTTTTGCTTCAAAGGGCTCATGAGGTAGCTATGATGTTTGGATTAAGAGTTCAAAAACAACCAAATCCGGATAGATTCATTGAAGACTCAGAAGAGATACCATTCAACGAAAAGATAAAAATAAAGGCTATTCATGTTCCAGGGCATTCTCCCGGAGGGATGGCATATTTATTTTCTTACAAGAACGAATTTCATCTTTTCACAGGAGATATACTTTTTGCCGGCTCAATAGGAAGAACAGATCTACCCGGCGGAAACTTTGAACTACTCATATCAGGAATAAAAACAAAACTTATGATTCTTCCACCCGAAACACGAGTTTATCCTGGGCATGGTCCAACAACTACTATCGCAAGAGAAAAACTTACTAACCCATTTATCCTTTTTTACTAAATTATTTCGTTTTTACTAAATCGCCTCATACAAAAACCGATTTTTTAACTTTTCTCCATCATCAAAACGAAAATCTTTATTGCTTTGTTTTTATTCTTGATAGAATATCTGATACGATATAACTTATTTGTTCTTTTTCAAGTGAAGACAATTTGTACTCGTCTTCAAAACTTATATTTTTCTCAAAGGCTTCAAATTTAATATATAGAGAAAAAGATTTTTTTTGAAAATCTGCCTTATTTTCTGTTTCCATCTCTACTTCTTCCTTATTCTTGTCTACTTCTACTCCCTTTATTTCTGTATAAATTCCAAATGGTGAGTTACACCCCCCACCTATATTTTTGACTATTTCTCTTTCAAGAATGCCTAAAAACTCCGTCTTTTTATCATTTACGATTTGAGTTATTTTTTCTGCCTCAGAGCCAGCGCGGGTTTCAATTGCTATTATACCTTGACCAGCTGGATAAAGAAATTCTTGTGGAGGTAGAATATCTTTTATAAAGCTATCTAATTTCATTCTTAAAACTCCCGCAAGGGCAACAATTAAAGCGTCGCACTCTCCCCTTTCTAATTTTTTTATTCTTGTATCAAGATTCCCCCTTATTGGTAAAACTTTGACTTTTTCCCCAAAAATTCTTTTTATCTGAAATTCACGACGCAAAGAAGAAGTACCTATCTTTACCTCATAACCTTTTTTGACTTTATCAAATACCTCCTCTTTTGAAAGTCCCAAAAGAACATCGGCTGGATTTTCCCTTTCAAGATATGCTGAAATTGTAAGCTGTGGAGGAAGCTCTGTGGGAACATCTTTTAAGGAATGAACCGCGATATCTATCTTTCCCTCAATAAGCTCATCTTCTATCTCTTTTACGAAAAAACCTTTTCCTGGAATTCTACTTAAAGGAGAGTCTAAAATTTTATCTCCTTTTGTTTTTATTATTTTTATTTCAAATTGAGGAGGGTTTTTTCCAAGTTTTTCATACTTTTTCCTGATAGACTCCAAGAAAATTTCTGTCTGTTTTAGAGCGAGCTTACTTCCACGAGTTCCGACAAAAAACAACATTCCGAAAGACTAGACTCCGAGAAATTGAAAATTTTACTTTTTCAGTTCAAACCCACTTTCTACCCAGTGCTTTATTCCACCAGCATTTATAACTTTTCTGTATCCTCTTTTGATAAGCTCTTGTTTTGCTATTTCAGACCTTCTCCCAGATCTACAATACAATATAATAGTGTCGTCTTTTTTAATATTAAGCTGTCCTATTTTTTCTCCTATCTCATCGTGCGATATATTTAAATCTGTTCCGGGAATATAACCTGATTCAAACTCTTCTTTTGTTCTTACATCTATCAAAACAAAGTTAGTTTTCCCTTCTTTTCTTTCTTCTATCATCTTTTTAAGTTGTTTAGGGGAAATATCTTGAGCAAAACCATCATATCTGAAAGGAAAAAAGAAGAATGAAAAGAAAAAAAAGATTATAGGTAAAGCCATATATGCAAAAAGACCACTGAAATTTTCAAATGATAATTTTGCTCCAAAACACATAATCTGATTATTTATTTTAATCAGTAAATTTTGTCAGATTAGATTTTCTCAAAATAAAAAATTCAGCAAAAAAGATTTCGTAATTGATTTTTTCATTACCAAATTTTCCATGGAGCTTCTCCTGATTCCCAGAGTTTTTCAAGCAGGCTTTTATCTCTTAACGTATCCATGCACTGCCAGAAACCTTCGTGTTTGAATGCGCAAAGCTGACCATCTTCTGCAAGTTTTTCAAGAACATAGGCTTCAAGACTTGTACTGTCATCTTTTATGTAATCAAAAACAGCGGGTTCAAAAACCATAAATCCTCCGTTTATCCATCCTTCACCTATTTGCGGTTTTTCTGTAAATTGAAGAATTTTTCCGTTCTCATCCGATGGATCAAAAATTATTCCTCCGAACCTTGCGGGAGGTCTTACAGCAGTTATTGTTGCTATTTTCCCGTGCCTTCTGTGAAAATCAAGTAAGGATTTGAGATTTATATTTGCAACTCCGTCCCCATAAGTTAGCATAAATGTTTCGTTACCTATATATTTTTTCAGCCTGAGAACTCTTCCGCCTGTGTTCGTGTAAACTCCGGTATCAATTAACCAGACTTTCCACTTTTCTCTGTTGCTATCAAAAAGGTAGTGCTGACCTGTTTCAAGGTCTAAAAATATATTTGAGTTTATGGCATAGTAATCTAAAAAATATTTTTTTATGACTTCTCCTTTGTATCCGAGTGCGATTATAAATTCGTCAAAGCCCTGTGCAGAATATATTTTCATGATGTGCCAAAGAATTGGTTTTCCCCCTATCTCAACCATAGGTTTTGGTTTTATTGCAGTTTCTTCTGAAAGGCGAGTCCCAAATCCACCAGCCAAAATAATAACCTTCATAGAAAAATTTTAGTAGTTTATCTTTAAAATTACAAAATCGTTTTTACAAATTTATACAGAGCATTTTTTACTGCAACATATTTTCAAACATTCACTTTACCCTCAGAAGATAGCCTCCCGGAGCGCATGTGATCAGGAGTTTATTTTCTATCTCTTTATCTACAACAAAATTTTTGTTGTGTTTTAGGAATTCTTTTACTGCTGTATATGGATTATTACCTTTATCCCATGGTCTATCTTTGAAAAAGCCTTTTGGAAAAAATTCAATTACTGTGTCAAATACAACAAGGTAATTTCCTTTTGTTACAAACTTTGAGTATATATTCAGCTCATTGAGAACATGCTCATGAGTATGTAGAGAATCTAAACATACCATAACTTTTTTGTGCCTTTTCACTATTTTCTCAACCCCTCTTACTACTTTATCATCTGTTGAAGACCCCTCAAACATTATTATTCTTTTTGAGAGAGGATGTTTTTCTATTTCTTTTCTGTTATGAGGTCTTATTTCAACATCTATTCCAACAACTTCTCCTCTTCCAAGGAGTTCAAGCATTGAAGCATAAAAAATGAGTCCTCCACCGTGAGCGATTCCAGTTTCAATAATCAAATCTGGTTTTGTCTTCCATATTATTTCCTGTAAAGCAATAATATCTTGTGGAACCTGGATAAAAGGTCTTCCCAACCAATCAAAATTATAGGAGTAGTTGTATCTAAAAGATTTAACTAAAAACTTTAAGGCTAATTCCTTTAAACTTAAATCTTTTTGCATCTTACGAATATTTTCCTTTCTTTCGGTAGCAAAAATTTCCTGAGGATCCATAGCAGTATAAAATTACTCTAATATTATGAAATTACCCTGAAATCCATATTTTTTAGCACAAGAAATTATTTCATCTTTGTAAGCCGGATTCATAACTATTATGTTTTTTATATTTTCCTCCATTAGAATTTGTGGAGATACTATTTTTTGCCCAGTTATAGGTACAAATTTATTATGTTTTTTAGGATTGATGTCTATTACATATCTGCATTTTTCTTGAGGTATATTCAGTCTATTTAAAAATGTAATTCCTTTCGCACCTGCACCCCAAATTACAAAATTATCTAACTTTTCTACCATATCTTTCCACTTTCTGATTTCGTTTCCCAAAAAATCAGAGATTTCCCCGAAAAGATTTTTCTGTAATGTTTTTCTTAAAAAGATTTTCCGTAATGCTTCTTTATCTTTTTCCGTTTCTGAGACTGAATTCCTTTCATTATCTCTCCTCATTTCTACTTGAAAATACTGACCTTTCAAACCAAAGTTTATAGTAATGCTTGTAAAACCGAATTGCCTGAATAATGTAATGACAGAGTCTTTTGTAAAGTAATTGCAGTGTTCATAGTAAAAATCAAAGAAAGCTTTATGTTTTACAATCCATTCAAGAGATGGAAATTCAAAATACATCACCCCCTCATCTTTCAAACATGAAACAATAGAATTTACGAATTCATAGGGATTAGGTATGTGCTCTAAAACATGACGACAAACAACAAAATCAAACTTTTCCTTCAAAAAGTCTGGACTAAAATACTTCTTTATAACTAAATTATCAATCTCTTCATCGTGATCAACATAAGAAGGATCAAATCCCTTAATATTTTTAACACCGCTTTGATAAAGTATCTTTAAAAATCCTCCTTTCCCACATCCCACTTCAACTACACTTTTATTTTTCAAATCATATTTTTTTATAAGTCTTTTCCCAAGTCTTTTAATATATCTCAAAAAATAATGTGAATATTCTTGGGTATTATCATAATCAGATGAATAATCTATATTCTCAGGGTTGAAATCAGCGTTAAATACAAAGCTACAATTTTTGCATCCCCAAAGAGTAATTTTTACTTTATTTTCTCTCAAAGCATCTTCTAATCTATCATAAATTTTATTTTGCATCGGAGCACTTTCAAGCTGATATATGAACTCAGTTTCTGAACTGCTACAAACAGGACAAATTTTGATACTTCTGTGATAATTTTCTTGCATTCTTGGTTTCTTAAAAATTTATTTTTCTTTTCTATTTTTTCTTTTTTGTTTTCACTCTTTAATCTTAATTTTAGATTCTCTTATTTTATTTTTCCACCACTCAATTGAAATATTCAAACCTTCATCAATAGTAAATTTTGGTTCCCATCTGACTTCATTTTTAAGCCTACGAACATCTGCAACTAAAAAAGGAACATCATCGTCGGAAGTTGAAACGGTACCAAGATTTATAAGATATCTTTTACCTAAAAAATCTGCAATCTTATAAATAATAGTTTTAAGAGAAATAGGTTGCCCCGAAGCTATATTTATAGGTCCTTGTACATCACTTTCAAGCAAGCTTACAAAAGCTGACGCTGCATCTTCAACATAAAGAAAATCACGAATTTGATTTCCATGACTACAGAACGCAGGTTTATCTTCAAGGAGAGAAGTTATAACATACGGAATTAACCTTTGCGGATTTTCGTATGGACCGTAAACAAAAAATATTCTCCCCCAAGCAAGACTTATATTTACCTGCTTACAAAAATGAGAAAGAATTTTATGTAGGCTATCTTTGCAAATGCCGTATAAAGTTTTTGGATTTGTAGGAGTAATACCTTCTGAAAAAAATCCATAATTCCAATCATATTCAGCACATGTTCCAGCAACTACTGCCCTTCTTCCCCCATTTTTCGCAAAATTTAAAAATAAATTCAAACTCGCCTGAACCCACTTTATATTCTCAAAAGATGTCCAGTATTCCCTATGAACTGTGTACCATGCAAAATGTAAAAGATGTGTTGGTTTTATCTCAGATAACAACTTTTCTTGTTCTTCAAAATCTAAAAGATTACAACAATGTAAAATCAAATCCTTATTTTGAATAAATTCTGGAGGATGAGAATAATAAACGGCATGAACTTCATATCCTCTGTCTATTAAAAAAGGGATTGTATGCCTTCCGATAAACCCACTTGCTCCAGTAAGCAAAATTATTTTCATTTGAAAACCAAAATCTAATACTTATTTTTTTATTATTATCTTAATTTGTTATCTCCTAATCTCAGAATTTCCCCAGGAATTCCACAATGGCCAGTTTTTATCTTTTTCTGAAATAACAGTGGGCTCCAAAGGCCACTTTATATTAAAAAACGGGTCATTCCACCTTATCCCCCTTGCACATTCTGGATGGTAAAATTCAGACATCTGATAAAAAACTATTGTGTCATCTTCTAATGTCTGAAATCCATGAGCAAAAAATTTGGGAACATAAAGCATACGAAAATTTTTATCGTCAAGCTCAACGGAAATCCACTTTCCAAAGGTTGGAGAATGAGGTCTCAAATCAATTACCACATCATATATTTTGCCTTTTATACAACTTACTATCTTCGCCTCAGGATATGGCAAATCTTGGTAATGCATACCGCGAATTGTTCCTTTCTTTTTATTATAAGATATATTGCACTGAACTATGTTAAATTCAATTCCAGCTTTTTTGAATTCTTCCTGACAGAATGTCCGAGCAAAAAAACCTCTCTCATCTTCTATTGGCTCTAACTCAATAATATAAGCCCCTTTCAACTCTGTCTCAATAAATTTCATTTTTTTTTGTAAAAATAAAACTTTACCATACCATTTCTTATTTCTTTGACTAATTTAATAAACTTTCAATTCAGGTATAGGAACTACAAACTTTCCACCCCATTCTCTAATGTATTTGAGTTGCTCCATAATTTCATCTTTTATGTTCCAGGGAAAGATTATAACATAGTCTGGTCTATCCTCCTTTATTTTATCAGGATGTTTTATGGGTATATGGACACCCGGAATGAATTTGCCTTGCTTGTGCGGATTTCTATCTACGGTGTAGTCAATAAAATCAGTTCTTACTCCGCAGTAATTGAGGAGTGTTGATGCCTTTGCAGGAGCTCCATACCCTACTATTTTTTTCCCCTCATTTTTTGCTTGTATAAGAAATAGCAAAAAAGCTCTTTTTGTCTCCTCTACCTTTTTTCTGAAATTGGAATATGTTTGCAGATCAAAAAGACCAAAATCTTTCTCCTTTTCTAATAACTCCTCTACTCTTTTTGTAGTAGCTAAAAGTTTGCTATTTGCTCCTTTGTGTTTTGCGTATATGCGAAGAGACCCCCCATGAGTTGGAATTTCTTCAACATCAAAAATTTCAAGTTCATGCAAAGAAAAGAGTTTTTTGACCGCATAAAAAGAAAAATAAGAAAAATGCTCATGATAAATTGTATCAAATTGGTTTTCCTGAATAAGTTTCATCAGATGCGGAAACTCCATAGTAATAATCCCACTCGGTTTTAAGGCAATTTTCATAGCTTCAACAAAATCATGCAAATTTGGATTATGTGCCAGAACATTGTTGCCAATAATAAGATCTGCCAATTTTCCTTTTTCTCTCATTTTTTTCGCATATGAAGTATTGAAGAATGTGATATCAGTTGGAATACCCCTTTCTATCGCCGCCCTTGCAACATTTTCAGCAGGTTCAACCCCCAAAACCGGAATATTATGCTTCTTGAAGTATTGAAGAAGATATCCATCATTACTCCCCACTTCTACGACGAAAGAATTTTTGTCAAATCCAAACCTTTCTATCATCATTTCAGCGTAGTTTTTACAGTGTTTGAGCCAGCTTTCAGAGTAAGATGAAAAATATGGATAGTCAGAGGAGAAAATTTTTTCAGGAGCTTCAAACTCTTCAAGCTGAACTAACCAGCAGATTTGACATACATATAAATCCAAAGGGAAATATGGCTCCATCTTATGTAAATCTTCTCTTGTCAGAAGCGAATTGGCAACTGGAGACTTCCCAAGAGATAAAAAAGGTTCTTCTAAATTAGCCCCACATATTCTACATTTCATTTTCAATTTTCCTCCTCAATTCAATATATTTATTTATATGCTCAATTCTTTGATTGAAAATTTTGTCAGAACTCATATCATCAACTTTGTATTCTTCTATCGCAAGTTTTATGGTTTGCTTAAAATCTAAAACCGGATACCACCCCAATTTATTTACTGCTTTTGATATGTCAAGGTGCAAAATTCCGGCTTCCTCAGGAGCGTTTTCATCTTTTATTACAATGTACTCTCCCCTACCCCACTGTTTGATTACTTCTTCAACAAGCTTGCGAACAGAAACCATGTTTTTAGATAGTGGTCCAAAATTCCACGGACCTGAAAACTCCTTACCTTTCGTATACAAAAGCGCACCCAAAAGTAAATAGCCGTATAATGGATCCAAAACATGTTGCCAAGGTCTCACAGCATCTGGGTTTCTCACAACGATAGGTTTCCCGGAAAGTAAAGATCGCATGCAGTCAGGGAAAATCCTATTTTCTGCCCAATCGCCTCCACCTATAACATTACCTGCTCTTACAGACGCAACATTTGGGGTTCCATCACGAGAAAAAAACGAACGAGTATAAGATGAAATAACTATTTCTGCTGCTCCTTTTGACGCACTATATGGATCCTTTCCACCCAGAGGGTCAATTTCCCTATATCCATAAATCCATTCTTGGTTCTCATAGCATTTATCACTTGTCGCAATAACAGCAACTTTAACAGATGGAGTATTTCTTATTGCTTCAAGCAAATTCACAGTCCCCATAACATTAGTCTGGAATGTATAAAGCGGATCTTTATAAGACTCTAAAACCAACGATTGAGCTGCAAGATGAAAAACTATTTCAGGTTTATACTTTGAAAAAACTTTAAGTAAAAATTCATAATCTCTTATATCTCCATCAATATGAGTTATTTTTTTGTCTAACGCACAAATTACGAAGTTATCATTTTTATTTTTTGGTGGGAGAGCATAACCAATAACATTTGATCCAAGATGAAAAAGCCATATCGCTAACCATGACCCCTTAAAACCGGTATCACCCGTCACTAAAACGGTTTTTCCCTCATAAATGTTTAAAATTTGTTGATCATCCATAAGCACTACTTGAAATCACACAAAATTGATTTATTTTTATTTTAATTTTAAGATTTTCTGTCTGATAGATTGGGTTTTTGAGAGATTATTTCAGAGATTATGTTCTGGGAAGATATTTTTTGAATTTTTGAGAAAAAGAATAATATTTAAATTGAGTTCGTATGCTTATTTTGAGATTTATTCTTTCGCTTTCGGTAGGGGCTCTTTTTTTCTTTTTCATAATAAAACCAAAAATGGAATGTGGAACAAAATCAACATATACTATGGTAGAAAAAATATTTTCCGAGGCAAAAATGCTTGCTTTGAAATATAATGAGGTAAAAGTGAGTTTTCAGGATGGAAAAGCAATAATAGATTATGGTGAAGGATCTCGTCAATATAAAATATTTGCAAAAATTTCGGCACCAGATGTGAATGTAAGAGCTTGCTCAAATTCTCCCGGAACACCCTCAATAAAAACAACTTTCAAATTTTCTCCAAAGGGACTAAAAGACCTATCTGGCACAATTTACTTCAAATGCGGAAATGACTTTATAGCCTTTTCTGTTTTATCTCCAACAGGAGGAATCACAAAATGTATCTTGAAAAATAACTTTTGGGAAACTATTGAAGAATGAAAACAAAAAAGAATAAAATAGAAAAAAAAGAACAAAACAGAAGAGAAAGAGGAACAAAAATCAAATCAAAAGGAATATAACCAGTTTTTAAACCATTCCCAACTTTTCAGATTTAAAAGCTCTTCTTTTCTCTCCATAAGTCTGAAAAAATCAATACTCTTTACTTCATCTAATGTAAGATTTAGCATATTTTCAGGGGCACCTTTTTTTACAATTGCAACTCCGTGATCGCAGTTCAAAACTGCGACGAAAAGATCTTTGAAAAAAGTCCTAAGGTAAATTATAGTCTTGTAAACATCGCCACTCCATGCCCCATCAAATTCGGGATGTTTTATTGCTTCTTCAAGGGAAGGCAAAGAAGATGGATAATTTTTCGGGAGGCAATCGTGCATTATTATGAAACCATTTGAAGATAAAAATCTCAAAGAGTTTTGAACATCTTTTAAAGATTGCTCAAATGTATGAAGTCCGTCTATAAACACAATATCAACTCCTTCCTTAGGCAAAACTTTCTCTGCAAATCTTTCAAAGAATTCATCACTTGTCATTTGAAAAAATTTCTCATTTTCAGAGTCCTTGAAACCCCCAGGAATCTTGAAATTTGGATCAACTGCAAACTTTTTTTGAGCCTGAATCTGAAAGAAAGAGAAGCCAGTTTCAACTCCTATTTCAAGATAGCTTTTAAAATTGAATTTGTCTATAATACTCTGTATAACAACAACCCTATTTTGAAAATTGTTTTGCACCTGAAAATAGACGATTTCTCTTATCTTTTTACTAAAATCTTCCTCAAATCCCATTATTTTGTATGGAAGAATAAAGTTTCTGTATATATCTTGAAAGAGCATATCATCGTAGTTTTTTATATTCAGCGAAAAAGAGAAGTTTCTAAAGTTCTCAATCGCTTTATATATTGTTGCAGCAAAAGCAGGAAAAAACATAGGGTTTATTTCCAAAGAAATCTCACTCCCTCCGTCTGATATGATCTCCAAAATAATTTCGTTCCCCAAAAATTCAATTCTCTTTATACCTAAAACTCTCATTTATTAAATTCTCAAACTTTCACACAATCCTGAATAAATTTTCAAACCTTATAAAATTTAATTCTAAAAATCTTCATTTGATTTTCATCGTTTGATCTGAAAATTGATAAAATCTAATATAAAAGAGACGATAAAATAATAATATAAAGCAAGATTAAAAATTAAATAAATAAATAAATAAATAAATAAAATGAAAATATCAGTTCTTATTCCGACCTACAAGAGACCTTATTGGTTGAAACAATGTCTTTTAAGTGTAGTAAATCAAACTCTAAAACCTTATGAAGTAATAATTTCTGATAATGACCCTGAGAAAAACACAGAAACAGAAAAAATAGTATATGAATTCGCAAAAGAGTATAAGTTCATAAAATATGAGAAAAACAAAGAAAACATAGGCTCCGTAGAAAATTTCAGAAAGCTTCTTGGTATGGCAAGCGGAGACCTTATCCAATTTTTACCAGACGATGATTTACTTACACCTTGGGCGTTAGAGGAACTATCAAAACCTCTTATGGAATATGAAGATGTGAAAATCGCAGTTGGAAAAGGAGCTTTTGTAGATGAAAATTTGAATGTTATACCACAGTATGCACTTTTCATCCAATTTTATTCAAGATATCCCGGAATCTTTAAAGGAGAGCTATGGAATTGGGACGATTTTATAAAGGAAATACTGATAAATGGAAATTTCTTAACAGGATTTCCTCTTTTTAGGAGAAAAGATTTAGATTTTGATATATTCAGCTTCAAAGAAAGAGAATTAAAATCAACTGTTGATCTTTTCACAGGCTTAGGACTTGCAAGGAAAGGTGGAAGAATCTTCATTCCAGAAAAAATAACATATATCATGAGGAATCATAGAAAAAATTACAGAGAAGAAATTACCTCACACCCGACAGGTTTTGAAGAAAGATTGAGGTTCTTAGAATATGATACAATTGAATTCTTCAATATAAAACACAAAATCAATCATCATGAACTATTAAAACCTTATGAAATATTAATTTTAGAAATAGCAACCTACGCAGAACAACTTGGAAAAGAAGAGTACAAAAAAATTTTGAAGAGTGTTTTTGATAAAATAAAGAAACAGGCTCAAGAACTTGTTATAAATAACCTTGAACTCAGAAAAACAAGAGAAAACTTTTCTATAATCATAATCACTTATAACTCAGAACAGACAATAAAAGAGTGTTTGAGAAGAATTTTAGAAAATTCAAAAGACCAAGATGAAATCTTGGTAATAGATAACAACTCAAAAGATAAAACCCCTCAAATCCTTCTTGAATTCCAGAAAAAATTCCCTAATATGAAAGTTATCTTCAACAAAGAAAACATAGGTTTCGCAAGAGCAGTAAATCAAGGAATAAAAGCTTGCAAAAATGAATTTATCGTAATCATTAACCCCGACGCAATTGTCATAACTCCTGACTGGCTTGAAATATTCTACAAAGAATTAAAAGAAAGTGATAATGTGTGTGTAGTTGTCCCAATTTCCGATGTAGCACCACATTACCAAGATTTCCGAAAATTTACATCAATTGTAGGAGAAATAACCCCTTACCTACTAAGATATTTTTACAGAGATTACGCAGAGGAGTTAGAAAGTTTTTTTGGATTTTGCTTTGCAACGAGAAAATCAAAAATACAAGAGCTCGGACTGCTTGATGAAAACCTAATACTTGGTATGGAAGATTTTGACATATCTTTGAGAATAAAAGAAAAAGGATATAAAATAGTACTAAAACCAGCTGTTTTTGTCCAGCACATCTATCATGTAAGCTTCAATTCAGATAAAGAAAATGCAGAAAGATTGAATCAAATTTCAATTTGGAACTTTGCAAAAAAACTCATCAAAAAATATGGATATGGAAATGTACCAACCCCTGATATTCTTATTTTAGGAAAAGAAGAGGAAAATCCACGAAATTATCTTGCCTTTAACCTAAAAGGAAAATATAAGTTCTTATTCAATTTCTCTGGTAATCCAAAAAGTAAAAATTTTTTCAGAGAGAGAGCAGTTGAGCTTATGTCAAAACCTCAAATCTCCTGTATCACAGTAAATTATTTTTCCTCTGATGATGTTTTTGAACTTGCTGATTCGCTAAAAAATTCTGAATATGAGAAAATTAATCTTGTGGTAGTAGATAACTCAGAAGATGATGCGGAATTTAAAAAATTACAAGATGGACTGAAAGAAATAATCCCAGGAAGATTTTTTGTTATAAAAAACGAAAATAATGGATTTGCCGGAGGTGTAAATAAAGGCATAAGGTTCGCAAAAGAAGAACTCAATCCAAAATATATCTGGATATTGAATCCTGACATGATTTTAGATAAAAAAACCCCTTTTGAACTCCTAAAAACTCTACTTTATACAGATTCTCTTGTTGCAACATGCAAGGCAAAAGACCTAAAAACAGGACTTTGCCTTTATGATGGACTAAAAGCTTCTGAAATTCCCTTCAAAGAAGCAGATATTGGAATAATTCCTGCTGTGTTTTTAAGCGGGGGGAATTTTTTTGCAAGAGCAGAACTTTTTGAAAAAATAGGATATTTGACAGAAGATTTTTTTCTCTACTTTGAAGATAACGAATTTATGGATAGAATGAAAAAAGAAGGTATAAAACTTATTTACACGCCATATACTCATATTTGGAGAAAAGTAAAAGATAGAGGTTTTCTTTTCAATCCAACAAAACTTTACTACTTTACCAAAAACTTTCTTTTCTTTTATTCAGAAAAAAGCAAAAACAAAGAGGAATTTGTAGGATTTTTACCTAATATCCTCAATTCATTTGCACAATATTATAATCAGCTTATAGGAGAAGAAAAAGAGAATATAAAATGTATAGTAATTGGAATAATTCACTATTTGGAAGGCAAAAAAGGAAAACAAGATTGGCAAAGAGACTTAGATAATCTGAAAAATCAACAACAAAACAAAGATTTCAACTCAAAAATAAAAGCTGAAATTTATAACTTGGCTTTTGATCTGATAGAAAAACCAGAAAATTCCAATAAATTCCAAAAACTACTTGAAGCTCTTTATTCTTACGAATTCTCAAAAATGGTCGGATTCGAGAATGCAAAGGAACTAATACCACAACTTGCAAACCAATAAATAAAAAAACAACCTAAAAACAAAAACGAATCTGTGAAACAAAAACTATGCAAAAGTGAAAATTCTTTAATCTTTCATTAAAACTTATCTATATTTTTATGCAGAAAAAGGTAAATATAAAAGGAGAAGTGAATATATCGGGAGTTTTACATGAAACAGAAGGTGAGAAAAAAGGAGTTGTAGTTGCATTGCATGGATTTGAATCGTTCAAAGATAGTCCAAAATATGTAATGATGGGAGAGGAGTTTGAAAAAAATGGCTTTTACTTTATAAGATTTGATTTCAGAGGTTGTGGAGAAACAGAAGGAGATAAATACGACCTTGAAGGAAGAATAAAAGATGCAAAAGCAGTAATCAAATTCGCAAAAGAAAATCTAAACGAAAACAGAATTTATCTTGTCGGTTCAAGTCTTGGAGGAACAATAGCGATATTACTCGGAGAACATGCAAGCGGTGTAGTGGTTCTATGTCCGCCGAAAGTAAATATAGGAAAGCTAAAAATTGAAGAGGCTCTCCGAAAAAATCCTCCCATACTTATAATTCACGGAGATAAAGACGAGACCGTTGATATAAAAGAAGGATTAGAAATTTTCAATTTAGCAAGACCACCAAAAGAGTTCTTCAAAGTTGAAGGTGGAGACCACAGATTTACAAATCCGGAACATCTCAAATTAGTTATTGAAAAAACAGTTGAGTTCGTGAAAAAATTAAACTCTCAAAGGTGATTTATATGCTTTATGGTGAGAAAATAAGAGTTGGATTTGTTGGATTACCATCAAGCGGTAAAACTACAATTTTCAACCTTCTTTGCAAAACATCAGCCGAAGTTGCTCCCTATCCCTTTACTACAAAAAGCAAAAATCAAGGAATCATGATAATGTATGAACCAAGAGCAGAAATAATAGGAAAAATTCTTAAATCATCTGAAATAAAATATCCAGCGGTTGAAATAGTTGATGTAGCCGGTCTAATAAAAGGCGCTCACGAAGGATTAGGACTTGGCAATGAATTCTTATCTTATATAAGACCTCTTGATATTGTCGCTTATGTTCTAAGATTTTTAAAATCTGTCCCACATGTTGAAGGCGAGGACGACCTCAAAAGAGATTTTGAAATTTTGAGATATGAGATTTCCATGAGCGATCTTGAAGTTCTTTCAAGAAGAGAGGAAAAAATTAAAAAACTTGCATCAGTGGGTCAAAAAGACGCAGAGGAAATTCTCCATGTTTTAGAGAAAATAAAAAAAGCAATTGAACAATTTGCTCAAAACGGAGAATTTAAGATAGATTTTGAGAAAGAAAAAGAGAAAAAAATAGCAGAGGAAGAAATAAAATCACTTCAACTCATAACAGCAAAACCATACTTCATTATAATAAATACAGACTTAGGAAAAGATCAGTGGGATAAACTTACAAAGGAACTTAACAGAGCTGATACTCTTATATGTGATGCCATGTCTGAATTTGATCTTACAGAGGACGAAGTCAAGGAATTTGGTATAACTCCATTAAGGCAAATATTAACTGATTTCATAAAGAAAATGATGGATTTGGTTATATTCTTTACCGGGTTTGAAGGGAAAGAGCTACGAAGTTGGATAGTAAGAAAGGGGACTCGTGTTTTTGAAGCAGCAGGTATGATCCATTCAGATATGCAAAAAGGTTTCATATCAGCAGAGATTGCAAACTTTCAAGAATACAAAAATTGTAAATCAGACGCAGAAGCTTATAGCAAAGGTATTTTTAAAGTAGTAGGAAGAGACTATATAATTCAGGATGGAGATTTAATCCGGATAAAGTTCAAAGTATAGAATGCTTTGAGAAGAAAGAGAAAATCAACATCTAAACCTTATCTAAAATCTCAAACCCTCTTAACTAAAATCTCAAACCCCTGCGAGTCCTCCTCCCTTGACTTACGGATAAAATTAAAGATAAAAAAGAAAAGAAAAGCGATATAATTAATCCACCGAAAAGGAATTTTAAACTTGCAGATAGAAAATTCAATCTTCTTTCCAAATCTTCAACCTTACCAGATAAATCAGGTCTTGACTTTAAATTTATAACTTCCTTCTCAATATTATCTAAAACTTTCTTGACATTTCCTATATCAGATAAAACCGAAGATACAGAACTTTCAAATGTCTGAGTTTTTAGCTGATAATCTTTAATTTTCTCATTCATGCGTAAGATAGATTGGCTCATATCAGAAACATCTTTATTTATTCGCTGTATATCTGAGCGAATACTATTGAGAACCTCTATAATTTCCTTTTCTCTCTGATTCCTTTCCTGAGATAGACCTGAACCCGGATATAGAGTAAAGATAATTAGATAAACAGAATGGAAAATCAACAATAAAAAATAGTAGAGAGGATTTTGACGGTTTCCCATCTTTAACTTAAATTTCCACTTTTTTTAGTATTTTAAAATTTCAAGGAGAAAAATTCAAATCCAAAAACAAAAACAAAAAATATTTAAAACCGCCGGAAAAACAAAGTTTCAAAACCCTGCTCTGTAGTACCTCTCATAAGAACAACTTGAAGTCCAGACTGAACTCCATGAGATTCACAGAAAATTTTGACCGAAAATATCTCCGAACCTACATCAAAAATCATTTCAGGACGCAAATTGAAAAAATTTTCAGGTAAAAGAGGAACAAGCTTTGAAAGAAAAACTAAAAACTCAGAAAATGTCTTAAAAGGATTATCTTTTCTTTCCTTCACAATTTTATCAGCAATATCAAGAGCGTCGTCTTTATCTATGAAAGAAGCTATAATTTCTTTTGGAGCAGTATTTACATTTATTTTCATAGCACCGGCGTATGGCCAAAAAGTTGTGTATGGATATCCAGTAGCGTCTGGTCTCCCCTCAAAATAATCTGAAACCAAAGGACTTATATCTATTTTTACAAGATTTGAAACAAATAATAGCTCCTCTGGATAAGGTATAAACCAGTTCCGAGATTGCTGATGAATTTCGAAGATACCTTCGGAGTCAAAATCTATCCAGTCCTGAATATATCCTGCAAATCTTTCATCTAACCTCATAATTTTTAGGAATTTCTGAAATACTTTTAGATAGCTCTGCCTTGCAACAGCTTCTGTTTTTCCCTGAGAATCTACAAGGGAATTGACATTAAGCTTTGCGTTCTCATCTGTTATTATAACTCTAATCTTACCATAAAGCACATCAACAGGTAAAATATATGTTTTAGACCAAAGCTCCTCTTCACTTGCAAAGTTCTCGGAATAAAAATCATATCTTCCACGAGATAGGTCATCTTGGAGAATCCTTTTAACTATGTCTAATGCAGAGTCGCACAGAGAATCTGCGAGAATAGAATTTTTCACATCAGATAAAATTACACCTGACCTTGAAACAGAAGATATCATCTGAGTCACAACAGCTGTGAGGAAAGAAACAGAAGATAAGACGACAAGAAGAAAAAAAGCCTTTTTTAATCTATTTTTAGATGTTGTAAATGCATTTTTACTCATCAAAGCATCAAAGCATTTTCAGGTCAAGAAATTCCCCATAGACTTCTTTTAATGTATCAATTATTTCGCCTTCCGTAGCATACTCTTTAACCGCATCTTTTATAAATGGTACAAGATTTTTACCTTGCTTGGCAGCAGACTTTAAATCGTTTAGTTTCTGCAAAACAGCTTTATTATCTCTCGATGATTTTACATACTTTAAGAATTTTATCTGTTCATCTTGGCATGAAGGATTAAGTCTAAATTTTGGGAATTCAAATCTCACACCGTCTTCTTCTTCAAATGCATTAACTCCAATTATTATTCTTTCTCTCCTTTCAACTTTGCTTTGGAATTCAAAAGAAGCCCTTGCTATCTCCTTTCTGAAAAATCCATTCCTTATTCCTTCAAGTACTCCTTGATAAAAAGAGCCGTTGCCCATTTTGAGTATCTTTTCAAAGTATTTTTCAGCTTCTTCCTCCATTTTATTCGTAAGCCATTCAACATAAAAAGAACCGGCGAGCGGATCAGCAACAGATGCTACACCACTTTCATAAGCTATTACCTGCTGTGTTCTAACAGCAACTCTTGCTGCGAGTTCAGATGGCAAGCAAATCGCTTCGTCAAATGAGTTCGTATGTAAAGATTGAGTACCTCCAAGAACAGCTGCGAGAGCTTCAATTGTTGTCCTAATTATATTGACCTCAGGTTGCTGAGCGGTAAGGGAACACCCAGCAGTTTGAGTATGGAATCTAAGAAATAAAGAGCGAGGATTTTTCGCTTTATATTTTTCTCTCATATATTTTGCCCATATTCTCCTTGCAGCTCTGAACTTTGCAATTTCCTCAAAAAAATCTATATGACAGTTGAAGAAAAAAGAAATCATAGGAGCGAAAGTATCAACATCTAGCCCTCTTTGAATACAAGCCTCCACATAAGCAAAACCATCGGCAAGGGTAAAAGCGAGTTCTTGAATTGCATCAGAGCCAGCTTCCCTTATATGATATCCTGAAACGGAAATTATGTTAAATTTAGGAGTATGAGAAGCAGAGTACTCAAACATATCTACTATGAGCTTCACAGAAGGTTCTGGTGGAAAAACCCACTCGTTTTGAGCATGATACTCTTTTAATATATCGGTCTGAATTGTGCCTCGCAAAATTTTCGTATCAATTCCCCTTTTTTCGGCAAGACAAAGATACAAAGAGTAAAGCCAAATAGCAGGAGCATTTATTGTAAATGAAACCGATATTTTATCAAGTGGAATTCCATCAAAAAGTTTTTCAAGGTCAGCCAGCGTATCTATCGCGACACCCTCTACTCCAACCTCGCCCTCTGCCAAAGGATGATCTGAATCTAATCCCATAAGAGTTGGCATATCAAAAGCTGTTGAAAGTCCTGTTTGTCCCTGCTCCAAAAGAAATTTCCACCTTTTGTTTGTATCTTCTGCCCTCCCAAATCCAGAAAATTGTCTTATCGTCCAAAGCTTCCCTCTATACATATTCTTATGAATCCCTCTTGTGAAAGGAAATTCACCCGGATGCCCAAGTTTCTCTTTGTAATAACTCTCATCTACCTTTACATCTTCCGGGGAGTAAAATTCTTTTAATTTTATTCCAGATAAAGTTTCATCTGATGCGCAATTTGGAGGTGTAAAATCAACCTTCTCTTTTAAACCTGTATTCTTTCCATTTTCGCCCGTAATGTTTTTGTTTTCGTAATCTGATAGTTTCAATTTACTCATATTTTAAGTTTAGTATGCAAATTTTTAAAATTCAAGTTTATCTGCAAGATTTAAATCCCAAATCATGTAAGACTGATTTTCAGATATTTCGTTTATCTCATTTTGCTTGAAATTTAAAATTTACAACGAGAAGAATTTGAAAATTTCATCTGCTTGTTTCTTTGCATCCTCGTAGCCAAGTCTTATAAGTTCGGAGGTATAACTCGGTTCAAAAAATATATAGCTTATAACATCGGAATCAACTCGTGGGGAGAGCTCCAATATGAATTTTATAAGAGCTTTGTTGCGTGATGTTGGTAGTCTGGCATATTTTTTTGCACATTCATAAGCTATTTTTCCTATATCCTCCGAAGGTCTTATATAAAGCAGATCTGCTATTTTCAACTCATACCCTCTTACTTCCTTCATCTTTTTACTTATTTTTTCAAATTCTTCCTCTCCTACTGAACTTTTCACTGTATCTATGAGCTGGTTCATAACTTCAAGGCGGGAAAAGTCGTAGGCTATTCTATCAAGAAATAAAGCATTCAAGATTTTTCCTATTATGTAAAATATATTTGGATAAACCTCCTCTCTTTCTTTTCCGGCAGAAGGTTCATAGTATCTCAGGGCAACCGAAAATATTTTATCTGCTCCAAGTCTTATAGCTGGTGATAAAGGAGTGTTAAGTCTTACACCGCCATCACAATACCATTCACCATCTATTTTCACAGGAGGAAATATTATCGGTATGGCAGCAGATGCTAAAACATGTTCTGGACGAAAAGCCACCTGCTTGAAATCCATAAAAGGATCCTTTTTCCACTCAGATATGATTTCCCGAGAATTTATAAAAGCTCTTGTGATACCGGAAGCTATGTGTGTTGCAAAAATACAAACTGAATGAATTATTCCATCTATAACATTTCTGTTTATCATTTCCCAATTTATTCCTTTTGATATTATTGTATTGAGATTTGAGACATCAAAGAGAGCCCTTTTTATCATATTGATATTATCTTCATCAATTTTCCTTTTACCACCTCTGAAAACTTCAAAGATGAAAGAGAAATTTACTTTCATATAAGTTTCCATCTTCATTTTTTCCCATATTGAAATCAGAATTCTGATATTTTCTTCTATCTGCCTTATGTATGATGCAAGAAAAGCTATGTGTATAGCTCCCACGCTTGTTCCACAGAATATATCAAAATGAGGTTTTATTCCTGTCTCGCGAGGGAAATCTGAAAAAATGTATTTTAGCACTCCGACCTCGTATGCTCCCCGAGCTCCCCCACCAGAAAGAACAATAGCAAACCTTTTTTCTCTGTTTTTATTTTTACCAAATTCCACTTCTAAATTCTAATTTATAATCCAAAATTGCATAATTATAATATGCAAATGGAGAAAATTAAAAATGTATCTGACTCATATTTTGAGAAACTTATCAATTTTCTTGAAAGAGAAAGAATAAGAGTTGTTGATGTTGAACCACTAACACCAGACGCATCATCAAGAAGATATTTCAGACTTTTCTTTCCTGATAAAACAACAAAAATTGCTATGGTTATGGGAGATATAGATCCACGCATCATATTTGAGGAAATTCTTGAAAAGCAAGTGAATTTTAAAGAACTTCCATTCATAAACATAGCAAGATTTCTCTCAAAAGCAGGAGTCAGAGTACCAAAAATATACCAATACGACGGAGACAAAATCCTTATACTTGAAGATTTCGGGAGAACACCGCTTGATGTTTTTGTGAGAGAGAATGGATTTGAAAAATCAGAAGTTTTTTATTTTGATGCAATAGAGCAGCTTTGCATTATGCAAAACGCAGAAAAAGACGAGAATTGCTATGCGTTTGAGCTAAAATTCACAAAAAATATGCTTATGTGGGAGTTCAATCACTTCTGTGAGTTTTTCATGGGATTTACAATAGATAGAGACAAAGAAATAAGAAAGGAATTTGAAGAAATTTCTGATGTTTTATCGCAAACACCTTATGTTTTCACTCACAGAGATTTTCACTCAAAAAATCTGATGTGCCTTGATGGTGGCAAAGTTGGAATACTTGACTTCCAAGACGCCTTACTCGGTCCGTATGTTTATGATCTTGTATCTTTGACCTGCGATGCCTATGTTGACATTCCGGAAAACCTTGAAGATAAAATAAAATCTTTATACAAGCAAAAAAACGAAGAGAGAGGATTTAAAATGCCAAAAGATTTTGAAGTTCATTATGCGATGTGTGGGATACAAAGGACCTTAAAAGCAGCGGGTAGATTTATGTTCATCTTCAAAGAAAAGAAGAACAAAAAATTTATTCCTTATGTTATACCAGCAGCAAAAAAAGGTTTAAAACTTATGAAAAAACTTGGATTAAAATCCTCCGAAAAAGTTGAGGGAAAAATAGAAGAAATTATTAGTTCTAACTCTGACCTTTTTTCATTTTCTCTTTTATAATTTGGAAGACAAGAGCAAAAAAGAATATTATAAGCAGTGAGGCAACTGGAAAGAGAGCAAATGCTCCGCGCAAGTGCTCATCTTGAACCTTCCTACCAAACATCAAAACTATAAAGACTAAAACGGAATATAGAAAAGCCAATACAAAAGGAACCTTTATGTAATTTATCATCTTCAATAAAACCTCTTTCATAAATCAAACTTTAACAAAAAAATAAAAAAATAGAACAAAACTTAAAAAAAGAAAAATCAAATAAGAAGAGAATAAAAATAAAAACAAAGGAAAGGAGGAAATAAACAAGATGAAAACGAAAATAACAGTTGTAGGAGCAGGAATGGTAGGGGGTACGTTGGCTCAAAGGCTTGCGGAAAAAAACTTTGCAGAAATAGCTTTAATAGATATAATTGGAGACCTCGCTCGTGGTAAAGCTCTTGATATAGCCCAAAGCGCACCAATAATGGGATACGACATAAACATTCAAGGTGGAGATTCATGGGAATTAGCACAGAACTCAGATATAGTCATAGTAACGGCAGGAGTTCCAAGAAAACCGGGAATGTCAAGAGAGGAACTTTTAGAAATAAACTTCAAAATAGTAAAAGATGCATCAGAGAAAATAAAAAAGTTCTGTCCAAATTCAATAGTAATAGTTGTGTCAAATCCACTTGATGCCATGACATATACAGCATACAAAATAACAGGATTTCCAAAAAATAGGATTATGGGAATGGCAGGTGTTTTAGATACTTCAAGATTCAGAGCTTTTCTTGCTATGGAGTTGGGGGTATCACCAAAAGATATAAATGCTTTTGTTCTCGGAAGCCACGGAGACACTATGGTACCAGTTTTGAGCTACACACAAGTCGGAGGTGTCCCAGTGGAGAAATTGCTACCAAAAGAAAAACTTGAAAAAATAATAGAAAGAACAAGAAATGCGGGAGCAGAAATTGTATCTTTACTTAAAACTGGGTCGGCATACTATGCGCCATCTGCTGCTGTTCTTGAAATGGTAGAAGCGATAGTTTTTGATAGAAAAAGGATTCTTCCATGTTGTGTCTTATGCGAAGGAGAGTATGGAATTAATGGTATATTCGTTGGTGTTCCCGTAATACTTGGCAAGAATGGAGCAGAAAAAATAGTTGAATTTGAACTCAAAGAAGAAGAAATGAAAGCACTCAAAAGATCGGCAGAAGTAGTCAAATCTCTCCAACAAGATATAGATAAATTGATCGCAAGAAAAGAGTAAGTTACAATCCAGAAAAAGGCTAAATTTTTATTTTCACTTTATTTTATATTTTCAAGGATATTTTTTGCAGTTTTAGCTTCTGGACTGTTCGGGAATTTTAAAATTACAGCTTGCAACATAAGTCGGGCATTCTTTGTATCCCCCAACCTCATAAAAGCTTGACCTAATCTAAGATATGTTCTTGGTAAAATATCTGAATCTTTTCCTATCTTATCTTCGTCATTTACTATTCTCATCCACTCCGTAACTGAACCTTTGTAATCACCTTTTCTGAAAAGTGCATCTCCGAGGGTAAAGCGAAGCTCATAAGAATCATATCCCGAAGATACCAATGAGTTGATAATATTTATGGCATCATCAATTTTGCCATTCACTATGAGCTCTTTTGCATTATCTAATTTTGCCTTCGCTTCTTTTTCCTCCAACTTTTTATTATTACTACCTAATTTCTCATCTTTTTCCTTCTTTTCCTTACCTTCAAATCTTGATTCAAGCATACTTAACTTGACTTCAATCAAGCTTAACCTCCTTTCAAGTTGCGAGAGATCTAATTTAAGCTTTTCTACATCAGAAGATGCAGCGGATTGTTTTGAAGTTCTTTCATCAACAGCAGAAATTTTAGCCTCCATATCAGCAAGAATTTTCCTTATCTTTTCCAATTCTTTCCTCGTGTTCTCAACATATTCTTCGGTTTTCACCTGACGAGCCTCAATATTATCAATCCTTGTATTTACTTTCTGAAGCGTATAGCAAGATGGGGAAAAAACTGAAATAAAAGCTAACAATAAAACAAGTTTGAAAAGATAAGGATGGATAGCGATAAAGCTATTTTCTTTCTCCCGTCGCATTACAGATAACATTTTAAAAAAATAAAAAATCAAAACAAGAAAATCTAAATTGAAGACCTTATTAGCATTCTATTGTTAAAATTGCTTTGTAATTTCAAATAAAAAGGAGGAATTTTCTGGGATTGCCCATGCAAAATCTGGTGGTTCAAAACAAATCAAAAAACTTTTAGAGATAAAACAAATGATATAAGTCCCTCAAACAAAAAAAGTAAAATTAACTAATAAACAAGATACTTTAATTTTGTACTAAATAAGTAAAATACAAAATTTTAGAATGAACAATAATAAAAGAAAACATAAAAGAGAAAAAAGAGAGTATAAGCAGAAAAGAGAATTAAGAAGGTTTGACATAGTTTTAAAAGAAATCTTCTCAAGGGCAGTAGGAAAAATTATCTCAATAGCAACCGGTGAGAAAATAAAGGAAAAATTTGAAGATATAAATCAGGAGTTAAAGCTCCTCAAATCTCTCAGACCAGATATGCTTTTTAAAGCCGGAGAAAAAATTTTTCACATAGAAATACAAGCTCAACAAGACAAAACCTTACCTAAAAGAATGTTGTTGTATTCTGTTGGGATTGAAGAAAAGTTTGGTAAAGAACCTGTTCAGATAGTCTTGTTTGTGGGAAAAGGAAATCCTCCCCCTTCTTATTTCAAGTCGGAATTTAAATTCCTCAAATTCAGAGTTGTTGATTGGAAAAAAATAGACCCTGATGAGTTTTTAAGAAGCTATAAGCCAGAAGAAGTGGTCTTGGGAATTTTAGCTGGGAAATACAAAGAGAAACCAGAGGTATTCAAAAAAGTAATAAGAAAGATTTCAAAAATTATCAAAAACAAAAAAGAACTTTTAAAATATATGGAAGATATAAGTTTTTTAGGTGGTTTATTTGATGTCGAGATAAAAGCGGAACCTATGCCAATACAAATAGATATAAGAAAAACTCTTTTTTATAAATGGGGAGAAAAGGAGGGAGAAAAAAGGGGAATTGTAAAAGGGCTTGAAAAAGGTGAAAAAAGAGGAATTATAAAAGGTCTAAAAAAAGCAATCCTGTTGGATGTTCAGTTGAAGTTTGGTAGCTCAAAGGCAAGACAAATCAAAAAACTTTTAGATAAAATAAATAATATAAACCGCTTGGAGAAAATAAAAAAAGAAGTAATAAAGTCAGAAAATTGGGAAGATTTTGTCAAATTCTCAAAAACTCAAATTCAAAAAACAAAAACTCAAGGTGAAAATGAATGAATAATTATAGCTTTCCACATTTCTTTTTCTTCATCTTCTCCCTAAACCGACCATAAAAAATTAGTGTAGAAGCAGGAATGAGAAATCTTGAAAGAACACTCCCCACTGAACACTCATAAGATTTAACATTTTCTTTTTTTCCGCTTGCAATTGCGGAACCAAAATCACAATCTTGACTTGCAGAATATAAATGCGGAGCCGATGCCAGAAAGTCTTTTAACCTCTTTTCTTCTTATCATTTTTTTCACCTCCTTTTTATTTGTTTAAAAGTTAGCTAAAATTATAATCTTTTCAAAAAGACTCTGTTAAAAATTGAGCAATTTTTAAGTCCTCATCGGACATTGGGAAGAATTGAAATACTAAATTTTTAACTTAACAACTGAATGTTAGCTCAAAATAATTAAAGCAAAAAATAAGGAACTTTAAGATAAAAATTTTAAAATCAATTTTATTGGGATGTTTGAGAGTGAGTTCATAGTTTTCGAAAACTTCCCCCGCCTCAAAAGACTTCCAGCTTACATACTTTCTGCAATAAACCAGAAAAAACAAGAACTCAGAAGAAAAGGAGTAGATGTAATAGATCTTGGAATGGGAAATCCAAATATCCCAGCACCTCCACAAGTTGTAAATAAAATAAAAGAAGCAGTTGAGGACCCAAGAAACCACAGATACTCAATCACATACGGACTTCCAAAACTCAGAGAAGAAATAGCAAAAAGATACAAAAATGTATGGAATGTAGAACTTGATCCAGAAAGCGAAGTAGTATCTGTAAACGGGACAAAAATGGGATTTTTCCAGCTTATGTTCGCAATTCTATCTCAGGGAGATACAGTTCTCGTTCCAGAACCAGCATATCCCGCTCACCTTTATGCTCCAATAATAGCAGGAGCAGATGTTAGAACATTTCCGATGAATGGAGATTTTTTTGGGAACCTCGAAAAAGTTCTGAAAACAACTTATCCGAAACCAAAAGCAATCGTAATTTCGTTTCCTAACAACCCAACTACAAAGTGCGTAGATTTGGAATTTTTCAGAAAAATAGTAGATTTTGCAATCTCTGAGGGAATATGGCTCATTCACGATTTTGCATACGCAGATATTGTTTTTGATGGATATGAGGCACCATCAATACTACAAATAAAAGAAGCAAAAAAAATAGCAATAGAGTTTTACTCAATGTCAAAAGGATTTTGTATGGCTGGATTCAGAATAGGTTTTGCACTCGGAAATCCAACACTTATTTCTGCGCTATCAAAAATAAAAAGCTGGATGGAATACGGAGTATTTCAACCTATACAAATTTCAGCAATAATAGCTATGAGAGAGGCAGCAGATTATCCTAAAAAAGTAGCTCAAATATATCAGAAAAGAAGAGATGCAGTAGTAAGCTGGCTCAAAAAAATTGGATGGGAAATTGAAGCACCGCAAGGTTCCATGTTCGTTTGGGCAAAAATACCTCAAGATTTCCAAAAACTTGGCTCAATAAAATTCTCTGAACTTCTTCTTGAAAAAGCAGAAGTCGCAGTAGCACCGGGAGTAGCCTTCGGTCAATCAGGTGAAGGTTACATAAGAATAGCTCTCGTTGAAAATGAAAACAGAATAAAACAGGCTATGAGAAACATAAGGAAATTCACAGAAAATGGTAAAATATAGGAAAAGAAAACCAAAAAATAATAGGAAAGGAAAAAATAAAAACAAAGAAAAAATAAAAACAAAGTAAGAATCTACTTTTACAAGATGGAAAATTTAGGAGAAAAAGAGAGTTTGAGCGAAAAAGAAAATTCAAAAGAAAAAGAAGATTTGAAAGAAAAAGAGAACTTGAAAGAGAAAGAGAATTTGCGAGGAAATTTAAAAAGAATTCTTGAAGAAGCTCTGAAATCAGCAGAAAATTCTGAATGGATTTTCTTAATTCAAGATAAAGTAGCAGAAAAAGAACTGCAAAAACTAAATGAAAATTTTAAAAAAATCAAAGGAGAGATATTTTGGATAGGTATAGGAGGTTCATCGTCCGGACCCCGAGCTATATTCAAGTTAAGCGAAATTGATGTGAAATTTTTTGAATCACCAGAAGATAAATTTGATCTGCAAGAGAAAATTAAAAAAAGCAAAAATTACACGCTTTACATCGTATCAAAATCTGGTGAAACTTTTGAGACAATATCTTTAATGAAAACAGCTGAAAAATTGATCAAAACCCAAAATCAGAAAAAAAAGAGAAATTTTGATATTTTAGTTATCACAACACACAATGAAAACACTCCTCTTTATAAATTTGCTCAAAAAAATCAAGCAAGAATAATTCATTTTCCTGAAAAACTATCGGGAAGGTTTTCAACTTTCTTCATATCATATCCTCCACTAACACTCACAAAAGAAGATATACTCAAAAAAGTAAAGAGAGGAATAGAAAAAGTAAGAAAAAATATTTTTGACGAAAATTCCCTACACTTTAAACTAACTGAATTCCTTTTAGAGAATATAGAGAAGAGAAAAAATCAGGATTTGTTTTTGTGTTTTTATTCAAGAAAACTTTTTGAGCTTGGAGAAATAACTTCACAACTTATAGGAGAAAGTCTCGGTAAAGATGGAAAAGGGATAACCCCTATACCAATTCTTGGACCACACTTTCAACACTCAATAGCTCAACTTATTCTGGCAAATCCAAATCAAAAATGCGCAATTTTTATTCTACCAAAAAACAAAGAAAAATACAAAGAAAATTTAAAGGAAGCAGAAGCTACATTCAAAGTTTTCTCCGCCAAAATTCCAGTTATGAAAATTGAAATAGAAGAAACACCAGAAGATATTTCCTACTTTCTTTTTTCATTTAAGATATCAATAGCTCTCTCAGGAAAAATTATGGGAATAAATCCTTTTGACCAACCCGAAGTAAAGAAAATAAGAGATATTCTGCTTGGTAAAAATTGAGCTGGCGAAAATTAATTAAAAGCAAAATATTTAAGCGAAAAAGCTACAAAAACGCAAAAACAGTGCATTTTTAACTAATTAGATACCGAAAACAATTAGAAGAAAGAAAAATAAACTGAAAGAATAATGATAAAAAAAATAATAAAAAATAAACTGAATTATTAGCTTAAAAATAAAACAAAAAATTAGGAGGTGGAAATCAATGATAGGAATAATAGGAGGCACAGGACTTTACAAAATAGAGGGATTGAAGGTAAAGGAAGAGGTAGAAGTTGAAACCCCGTTCGGGAAGCCATCAGACAAAATAGTCATAGGAGAGCTTGAGGGAAAAAAAGTTGCTTTTCTTCCAAGACACGGGAGAAATCATACTATTCCTCCGCATAAAATAAATTTCAGAGCAAATATATTTGCACTAAAAAAATTGGGAGTCCAAAGGATAGTAAGTGTGTCAGCAGTAGGTAGCATGAAAGAACATATAAGACCCGGAGATGCGGTAATAGTCTCACAATTTTTAGATATGACGGTTTCAAGACCAAGAACTTTTTTTGAAGAAGGAATAGTAGCTCATGTTGGATTTGCTGAACCGGTATGTCCAGAAATTTTTGAAGCACTTGCAGAATCATCAAAAGAGGCAGGAGTAGTTACGCACAAAGGTGGAACATATATATGCATAGAAGGACCGCAATTTTCAACAAAAGCAGCAAGTTTGCTATGGAGAAAATTTGATGTAGATGTTATAGGAATGACGAACTTGCCCGAAGCATATCTTGCAAGAGAAGCTGAAATATGTTACGGAACTTTGGCTTTCCCAACAGATTATGACTGCTGGTACGAAGGAGAGGAAGTAGTTACAGCTCAAATGGTTGTGGAAAATCTGAAAAAAAACATAGAAAAAGCAAAAAAGATTTTGAAGATATTCCTGAGAAAAATAAAAGATGAAAGAAATTGCCCATGCAAAGATGCTCTCAAATTCGCAATCGTCACAGAAAAAGATAAAATCCCAGAAGAAACAAAGAAAAAACTTGAACCAATAATAGGGAAATACCTGAAATGAAAGATATAGAAAACTAAAACAAAAGGGGAGAGAATCAGAAATGAAGATTGCGATTTGTGGTATTTTGGGAAAGATGGGGAAGGAAATTGTGAATGTTGCTTATGAGAAGGGAGTTAAAATATGTGCAGGAATTGAGAGAAAAGAATTTGAAGGAAAAAGCTCAAAAGAATTCTTCCCTTTTATTCCTTATGAGTTTCCAATAATATCAAGCGAAGAGGCTCTAAAAAAAATTCATGAAAGAGAAAAAATAGATGTGATAATAGACTTTTCACACAGAGGAGTTATAATTCCGTATCTCAAATTTGTATATGAAAACAAAATGGATATAGGTTTCGTTATAGGTACAACTGGTTTTTCAGATGACGAGATAGATTTCATAAAAAAGTGTTCCGAAAGTATTCCCGTATTCTTTTCTTACAATATGAGCAGAGGGATAAACTTACTTCTGAGAAGAATACTACCTGAAATAAAAAAGAGTTTGCCAGATTTTGATGTAGAAATTGTTGAAATACATCACAAGCTGAAGAAAGATGCTCCATCTGGTACAGCATTGAAGCTTGCAGAAGTTCTCGGAGGACAGAAAATTTTCGGAAGAAGCGGCATAGTTGGTCCAAGACCCGAAAATGAACTTGGTATATTTGCGGTAAGAGGGGGAGATGTCGTAGGAGACCACATAATATTTTTTTTAGGAGATGGGGAAAGAATTGAGATAGTTCATAGGGCATCGTCAAGGCGAGTCTTTGCGGTCGGAGCAATCAAAGCAGCAGAAATAGTCTTTGAAAGAAAAGAAAAAGGACAAAAAGGTCTGATAACCTCATTCTTTGAATAAAATCAATTTTTGAGTGAGTAAAAACACAAATTCAAAAACTCAAATAAGTAAAACCATTTCCTGAGCTTCAAAAAAGATATAAAAACAAAATTATAGTAGAGAAAATGAAAAGGCAAAAACATAAAAAGCAAAAATACAAAAAGGAACTGAAAAGGTTTGACCTGGTTTTAAAGGAAATTTTCTCAAAAGCAATAGGAAAACTTATCTCAATATCCACCGGGGAGAAAATCAGAGAAAAACTTGAAGATATAACTCAGGAAGTAAAGTTCCTCAAATCTCTCCGACCAGATATGCTTTTTAAAGCCGGTGATAAAATTTTCCACATAGAAATACAAGCTCAACAAGACAAAACTTTACCTAAAAGAATGTTGTTGTATTCCGTTGTAATTGAAGAGAAATTTGGGAAAGAACCTGTACAGATAGTTTTATTTGTGGGAAAAGGAAAGCCTCCCCCTTCCTATTTCAGGTCAGAATTTAAATTCCTCAAATTCAAAGTTGTTGATATGAAGGAAATAAACCCTGATGAGTTTTTAAAAAGTGATAAACCGGAAGAAGTTGTTTTGGGAATTTTAGCCGGAAAATGCAAAGAAAAACCAAAGGTATTCAGTAAAGTCATTAGAAAGATTTCAAAAATTATCAAAAACAAAAAAGAACTTTTAAAATATATGGAAGATATAAGTTTTTTAGGAGGTTTATTTGATGTTGAAATAAAATTAGAGCCTATGCCGATCCAAATAGACATAAGAAAAACCCTTTTTTATAAATGGGGAGAGCGGAAAGGTTTTGAGAGGGGTTTAAAAGAAGCAATTTCGGGCATTATCCAAGCAAAATTTGGTAGTCAAAAAGTAAAACTAATCAAAAACATTTTAGATAAGATAGACGACATAAACTACCTAAAAAAGATAAAAAAGGAAGCAATAAGAGCAAAAACCTGGGAGGACTTTATAAAAATTCTCAAAAATCCAAATTCAAAAAGCAAAAATTCAAAAGGTAAGTAGTAGTAGAAAGTAATTAGGTAATTATTAGTCTCATCAGCTTTTAGCAAATTTTCTTTTATTGTTCGTCCAAGAGAAATCAGAATTTAAGTCCTAAGAGATGAGAGAAGGCTATTATTGTGCTTGCGACTGTCCAACCAGTTGCACTCGTCAAATTGTAAGTACCTTTACCTCCAAAACCGTAATCCCACCATGTTTGCTGTATAACCTCTGGTATAATCCCCGGAACAGAGCCGTTATTTTTATAATTTGTTGGAACAACTTCTGAAACAGCATAAATCATAGTTTGAGAAAATTTTTTGAGCTCGTCTTGAAAATCAGGTTCAAAAGATGAAAACTCTGAAACCAAAGAAGGAAAAAAGAAAAGATAAACATCTACATGAATATTTTCAACACTAACTGACGATAAACCTTGTGTTTTCAGACCAATCTTGTAAAAAAGCTGATTTGGATTGAAAGGAACATTCCAAAGATAAAACCACCACAGAGCAGCAAAAAGAGACCTTCTCGCACAGGTAAAATACTTTTCCTGATTTACTTTTTTCCATACAAGATAGCAAGAAATAAACGCCCACATTGCCGCTTCTTTATCTTCGCTGTTAGCATCAATAGTTGATCCGTAGAACTCAAATTTTTCAGCAAGGTTCGAGATAAAATCAGCAGACAAAATAGCTGATTGAAGAAAATCAGAATTTCCGGAAATCTCGTAAGCTTTGATGAACACAGGTGCGGCAAAAAGTGTCCCAGCAGGAGATGTATCAAATTCTTCGCCTGAAAACTTGTAAGCTCTCGCAAAAGAACCATCTTTCCTTTGAAGCTTCATCATATTTTCTGCTCCCTTTATGAAAACATCTTTTACTTTGAGAGCAAAATCATAGTCTTGTGGTAAAATTTCGGTCTCATACAAATATGCAAGGTAAAGAGCGAGTAAAGATTCAAAATTTCTTCTTGAAAAGAAAGTATCTTTGAAGAAAACAGGTCTGAACTCACATTTAGAATTTGAAGTTGTATCAAAACAGTCTATAAAAAATCCATTTTCCATCCCATGCTCTATCCAAGATAAAATAACTTTTTTTCCTTTATCGATAAGGTCGCTATCTTTCAGGTATTTTCCCAAAAGTATTGAATTAGATGCGTTCATAAGAGCCATTCCTGTAAAGCTTGCTTCAATCCAAGGTAAAAATACATCTCCTGTTTCTGTACGAACGAAAGAGAAAAATCCTTTTATTTTTTCTCCGTCATAAAAGTATCTCCTGAAAAACGAAGATAAAACACTGAGCTGATAATCAAAATTCAAGTTTGGTGATTTTCCAGAAATAACTCCATTTTTCTCATATAATTTATACACAACTTTCCAGAGCGTCAAAACTGCATCCGCAAAGTTTTTCTCTTCAAGCTCAACTATGAAAATGTCAAAAGATTTTTTAGATGAAAAATTGTAAAGAGCTTTTTTTGAAGGTAGTTCGTAAAATGACTCAGTAGAAAGTTTTCTCCTGTAAAATACTGGATACTCTTCAAAAGGGAAAGTGAAAATTATTTTTTGAGAATCATAATCAAAGCCAATTCCAAAAATATCTGTATCTACCAGAATTTCTTGGGATTCCGAATCTATTTGATTTTGGTCTGTAAAATCATATTGAGCAGGAAGTTTCAGGAGAGCTACCAATTTTTGTTTCTTCTCATCGTATGCAACTGATATAGGAACTGGTAATCTATCTTCCCTGAAAATCCATTTTTTTGACTTCAAAAGAGAATAAACTTTGTTTTGAGAGAAATTGTTCCCTTTTATAAAAACTCCTGGAACAAAAAAAGTTATAGAATCAGGAGAAAAAGCAGTATCAAATTCAATCTTGATGCGAGATTTCGTATTTTTTATGGGTTCAACCTCTATTTTAGCATGATATAAATTCAGTTTCCCAACTTTCAAACCCAAATCTTGAACATCTTTCTGTTCCAAAGTTATTTTGTATGAAAAATTAAACTGTGTCTCCTTTTCAAATGATATGCTTATTTTTCTCAAAGTCTCAATTTGTTCCTTTATTCTTTTGCACCCGGAGGAGAAAACGGAAAAAAGCAAAACTAAAAAGAAAATTAGAACTGGCAGTAAATATATGAGAGCAAAACTAAAAAGGCTTACGCTTACATTTTTCTTTTCTCCCCCACAGACCCTCCTTGAACAATAGCTCATAAAATAAAAAGTAAGGAAACACTATAAGAAACTTCTATTTATGAAATTTTGAAAATTCATGAAGTTCAGAGTATATGATTAAGAAAAGTTTTCTTATTTCTACTTGTAGGCCTTAAATTTATTTCATCTATGGTCTCTGAAAACTTTGGAAAAATCCTCCCAAGTTTCTGATATTATCACTTCTTTTTTTATTTTTTCCAATCGGTTTATATCGTTTATCTTATCTAAAAGGTTTTTAATTTGCTTTACTTTTTGACTACCAAACTTCAATTTAATATCTACAAGGATTGCTCTTTTCAGACCTTCTTTCAGACCTTTCTCAATTCCCCTTTTCTCTCCTTCCTTTTCTCCCCACTTATAAAGAAAGGTTTTTCTTATATCAACCTGTATTGGCATGGGTTTTACCTTTATTTCAATATCAAATAATCCTGCTAAAAAACTTATGCTATCTATATATTTTATGATTTCTTCTTCGTTTTTCAAAATTTCTACAATTCTTTTTTTGACCTTTCTTATTATCTTGGGTTTATCTTTGAATTTCCCAGCCAAAATTCCCAAAATAACTTCTGCGGGTTTTTCGCTTTTTATAAAAACATCAGGATCTATTTTCTTCATATCCAAAACTTCATATTTTAAAGTTAGCTTTGGGGTTTTGTACTCTGATGGAGGAGGATTTCCTTTACCAACGAATAAAACAATTTGCGTAGGTTCTTTTTTGTATTTTTCTACTATCGCGTAGTAGTAGCGAAACATCCTGCGTGGCAAATTTTTATCTTGTTGAGCTTGGATTTCAACTTGGATTATTTTACCATCAGCTTCAACTAAAATGTCAGGACGGAAAGTTTTTACCAATCTTATCTCTGCTGATATGACCTTTACTTTTTTACCTATTTTTTCACCAGTAGCTAAGTAATAAATTGTTCCTATTGCTTCTGAGAAAATCTCTTTTAAAATTGGGTCAAACCTTTTGAGCTCCTTTTTTATATCTTTCCTTTTCTTTCCTTCCACTTTACTTCCTTTCCTTCTCTTTATTTCTTTTTCTCTCTTTTTGTTTTCTTTCTCTATTATTCCTTATTTTTTTTATTTTTCACACTAACTTGTTTTATCATTTCTGTTTTAAATTAGAATTTTACTTATCTGCGGACCAGATTAAAGGGAATTCCGGCTATATCCTATTTAGGAAAGATTTGCTTGTACGGAAGGTTGATAGATTAACCATATTTGACTAAATATTTATCCTCTCGTGATTAACTGATCTTGTAATTGGCCGATCTTTCGAAAAAATAAAAAAAAATTTTCAGAAAGAGAGTCGCAAAGAGAACTCAACTGAATATATAGATGGTCTTAAATTTGCTGATGCTGGATTTATCTTATTTACAAAAGCTGCCGCCGCTCTGCCGGGAATAAAAAATATGTTAGCAAAGTCAAACCTTAAATTATCTGCAATAGCGTATCTGAAAACTCCATCTATTTCAGCACCAATAAAGTTTGATTTCAAAGAATTCTCACCAGAAAGAGTCAATCCTACACCACCTATTGGAATAAAAGAAAGATGGGAAAAAAGAGAAAATTCACCCCAGACATCAAAAACAAAAAATCCAGGTCTCATAAGCCTAAATTGAGAGAATCTCTCTCCCATATTAAGATCAAGGTTATCTGATTTGAATATTATCTCGTCTTCTGTAAGGAGTAATGTTCGGCTCATTGATTTTCCCGAATAAATAAAACCAAAGTTCTGCCCCTCTCTATAAGTCGGATTATCTGGACTTAAAACCATAATATCTGAACCAAATTTTATTTCACCCTTTTTTATAATTGAAGCCTGTAAAGCTCCTGCAAGATGATTTTCATTTCTCAAATCAAAAGCCGATTTCGTAAATACCCCCGATTGACCAGCAACACCACCTATGAAAGAAAAATCATCAGTCTCATACCTATAACCTAAAATCAAAGTAGAAACAAAAGAAAACTTTCTTATAATTGAATTATCAATTAAGTTGTAAATTCCCCCGAAAAACCCTTCACCAACAAATGGAATTCCGTCTTTTGGTACAAATCCACCGGAAGCATACGCAATTGAGAAAACAAATGTATCATTCACAAAGTTATTTGAGAAAAGCTCAATTCCTTCATAGGTTTGTTCAGGAACCTGACCCAAAAATATCTGGAAATTTTTTGATTCAAACCTTGCTCCTCCTATCCAGTTCCTCAAAAATATTTCAAGTGGATCTGCAAAGTATTGGTATCCGACTTTAACTCTGCTTTCTCCTATTTTTACATCAGAATAAATCTGTCTTGCAAAGATGAAAAGCTGTCTCCCTGCTCCTACATCAGGTCTTGCAAAAGTAAAGTTTCTGCTCCACAAATTGAACCCCCACAGAGTTTCAATTACAAATTTATTTTCCCCTATGAAGAAAGAGAGTTTTGGTTCAGCATATGTTCCAAGAACACCGGCAGTTTGTCCCCATGGTTCATAAAAAGCGGGAGATTTATCAAAATCGCTATCTGTTTTGAAAATAAAGAAGTTCTGAAAATACCCTGAAAAATCAACTTTTTTCTCATTTCCACCATCCTCAGCCCACACCTCTCCAAAAAACAAAAACAAAAAAACAAAAAATACAACAAAAAACATATCTTATCACCTCCTTTTTCTTGAAACTATGACATCTTCTTTTACAAAGTAATCCCAATCATCAGAAATTTTTCCTTCTATTGGTGGTCTTATCACTATCTTGTGAGTAAATCCGGGTTCATCAACTTCGTGATACCAATATAGCTTGAAATTCTTGTGATCATACATAATATAACCATCTGAAATCCATACAAAAAATCCATCTGGATAGTATATGTAATACGGAATAAATATTTCTGTTGGTTCGTCTGTTTCTTTGCTCTCAAGTTCAAGAGTGAATTCTCCAGCAGGATTTGGAATTCCTTTTTCAGGATCAAAATAATGTAGCTCTGAGAAAAACTGCAAAGATTTCAGTTTCCCTGCAAGGAAGTTTGGATGAGGTCTTGCATAAGCTTCATACCCTCGCGGAACAAGATAAGTTCCATCATTAAGCTTGACAATATACGGGTCATCATCACAGCTTCTGGCTTTTTTAGAAACCGGTTTGCATTCATCTGGATTTCGTCTTTCAACAATTGAGAAATTTTCAGCATTCCAACCTTCACCTCTCCAATCATCGTTTTCCCAAGACCAACACCAAATTATTCTACCTATACCTATATCTTCAAGGGCTTCATATTCGTCGTTTATGATGTATTTTGGTATTATGTAATTTTCTGAACGAGCATTTTCAACTGCTTTCTTCCAAATTGAATTCTCGCCATTCGAACCAATATTAGCGGGTTGAGTGCTCAAAGTAAAGTAAGTCCCATACTCTCCCAAAACAACAGGAATATTTCCCATATTCTTCCTTGCAGAAGAAATATGAGTTAATATTGAAGTCAAATACTCTTTCTTTTTTTTCCTTTTTTCTTCAACTTTAAAAACTCTGTAAGGCATATTGAAGCCTGGGAAAGGATAAATATCAGGATACCAGTGGGGAGCATAAACAACCTGTGGGAGTTCAGGTCTTGAATACGGAACATTAAAAACAGCTTCACCTTCTCCACCACCAGTAATGAAAAGAAGTAGGTTTTCAATAGATGAAATTGTTGGTTCAACGAAAATTATAGCATTCGGGTGGTTTTGCAAAATTGCTCGCCCCATCCTCTCATGAAAAGGCATTATGTAGTTTCTATCAAAACCGTAGTTTAGTCCCAAAATAGCCAAAAGATTTGCTTTATCAAACCCCCACAATTTCATCTCCTGCTCTCTTGTTTCAGGAGTGACATCTGGTAAGAGTCCAATACCTATAAGTATATCAACAAGGTCTTCGGCAAATTTTCTATCTGCAAAAATAGTATCAATTAAATTAATAATTCCTTCTTTTGAGCCTGTCTGAAAATAAGCGGCGATGATGGTCATCAGAAGGAAAAATCCGCTTGGTTCGTTCATAATATCGTATCCTATGACATTTGGCATATCTGCAACAGCTTTCGCAACCTCACCCCACATCTTCTCATAAGCAGATTGTAAATACTCCTGAATATTTACCAGTTCACCGCCCTTCTTTACTTTCAAACCAGGAAACACATCTTTTCCTGCAAACAAAGCTGCCCAAGCTCTCTGAACATCAAGAGAAAGACCTGCATTCAAACCCCAATTAGTCAAAGGCAACATATCTGTTGTTTGTTTTATTATATCTTCTCTTGTTAGCTTATTTATATCTACTCCCGGAATTTCAAGAAAACTTTTTACCTGATCTTTCAGACCAGAAAGAGTATTAGCTATATTCTTATCGAATTTTGAAACAACATTTACTATTTTTTGCCAGTTTTCATCTTTTTCTATAAATTTTCTCAACATAAGAGTGATTCTTGGATATCCCCAAAGTTCTCCGCCGACATTTTCCTTTCTTTCATAAAGTATTTCCTGAACAGCCCATTTTGGCCACATATTACCTCTGACGGCATTATTATAAGGAGTATTATCTTCATCTTTACCTTTACATTTATTTTTGCCTTTTTGAGGCAATAAAGCACCAACTAATCCTGCAATATCAAATGATACCGGACTTTGACCTCCACCCCCTAAACCACCACCTGCAAAAGCAAGAAGGTTTCTCAAATTTTGAACTATTGGAGATTCTGTATCATTAAAGCGTGCGATAAAAAACCTTGAAAATATTGCATCTGTATGTGAGTCCAAAAGAACATATATGTCGTGCTCCCGCGCTTTCTCAACAATCTTTCTTATGTAATCTATGTATTCATAGTTTATCTCATCCGGTGAATTCGGCATAACACCTTCTATTGATATAAGAAGCCTTATTGTATTGAACCCAAGATTTTTTATCTGCCTGAAAAACTCGTCCGCTTTGTCAGGAGGAAAAGGTTTTCCAACATAATTTGGAGTTCCTTCAACTTTGAATGTACAAGGATCTTCATTCACAGGGAATTTATTGCTTCCTGAAACATTTACTCCATGTATGAAAACATATCTTCCTTTTTCGTCTTTCATATATGGGAGCCAATCTTTGCAGAAATCTTTCCAACCTTCTGCTGGTGGAGGACAATGCGCACGATCGTCAGGTCCAACACAGCAAACAGAAGCTCTCCTTATATTCTTACCTTTTTCACTAACATTTTTTCCTTCTTTATCAACATAATCTTTTTTTCCGCAAAAAATAAATCCAACCAGAACCAAAAAAATAAAAACCGCAAACGCTCCAAAAATAAAAATGTTTTTCCAGGTAAAAATATCCCTATTCATATATCTGATAATAGTAATTCTACTTTTGATTTTTTTCATATGGATTAAAGTTTATTTTAAAAAACAAAAAAATTTTTTTCCTTGAAATTAGCAAACTCAGGTAAAATCTTTACTCAAAAAATAAAAAGGGAAAAAATGTAAAAGAAGAAAAAATGTAAAAGAACAAAAAGATCAAATAAAAGAACAAATAAATAATGAAGAAAAAACAAATAAATTTGAATTCACAAATCAAATAACTAAATTCTAAATATGTGGAGTATTGAGTCTTTGATTTTGATAATTCCGATAGTTATTTTTTCTTTGTCTGTTCACGAGTTCTTTCATGCGTGGAGTGCTTGGAAACTTGGTGATCCAACTGCAAAAAGATTAGGAAGACTTACTCTGAACCCACTCGCTCATCTTGATCCTTTTGGGATTTTGTTTGCAGCAGTTTTCGGATTCGGATGGGCCAAACCCGTTCCTATAAATCCATATTACTTTAAAAATCCTATGATACATTTTGCAATATCTGCATCAGCTGGACCGCTATCAAATTTCGGACTTGCGGTTCTGTCTGCTATAATATACAAGCTAATTTACTCAATCTTTGGTATGACAGAAACCTTGCATAATTTCTTCATAACCGCCTCTTTTATCAACCTTGCTCTCTTTTTCTTCAATTTTATTCCCATACCACCACTTGATGGTTCCAGAGTGTTTTTTGCTCTAATACCAGGAATGACCGTAGAAAAGTCAGCAAGATACGAACTCTTTGGTTTTATTGGAATTTTGGTAATAGTTTTGTTAGACAAGTTAGGATTACCAATATTTGAAATTGTGGTTACAAAACCAGCGAGATTCGTTATGTCTATTCTTTACGGATTTTAGAGGTCTCTTAATTAGGAATTTCTTAATTTTCACAAAATTTGAATTAAAAATCTAAACCATAAAAATAATATTCCTTACTACTTGTAAGATAAGACAATCTATAAAATGGCAAAAGAAATTATAATAGAAATGAAAAAAGAAAGGAAAGAAAACGAGGGAGAAGCAAAAACAAAAAAGTATAGGATTTTATCTGGAATGCGTCCCACAGGAGCACTACATGTAGGGCATCTCAAATCTGTAATTGAGGAGTGGATAAAATTTCAAGAAGAAAAACACAAGTGTTTTTTTCTCGTTGCGGACCTTCACGCACTCACAACAGATTGGGAAAACTCAAAATCAATAAGAAAAAACTCGTTGGAAATGGTAAAAGACTGGCTCGCAGCTGGGATCTCTCCAGAAAAATCTGTCATATTTTTACAATCTGATGTCCCAGAGCATACGGAACTTTTCACAATATTAGGAATGATAACACCTATGGGGCTACTTGAAAGAAATCCAACTTACAAAGAAGCTCTTGAAGAATTTGGAGATAAAGAGAGACTTTTGAATTTGGGCTTTTTTTCTTATCCTGTTTTACAAACCGCTGATATTCTTCTGTACAAGGCTGAAAAAGTACCGGTTGGAAAGGACCAGATACCGCACATAGAAATAGCACGAGATATAGCTGAAAAATTCAACAGAATTTTTGGAAATGTATTCCCACTCCCGGAACCGGTACTATCTGAATCTCCCAAAATTTTGGGGTCAGATGGACGCAAAATGTCAAAATCATATAACAACGCAATCTTTCTAACAGAAAACATAAATAGAATAAAAGAAAAAGTAATGACATATATGACAGATACTGCGAGGAAAACAAGAAAAGATCCAGGGGAACCTGAAAGGTGTCCTCTTTATACATTACATAGAGTTTTCTCACCAAAAAATGATAGAGACTATGTTGAATCTGGATGCAGAACGGCACAAATAGGATGTATTGACTGTAAGAATGTTCTTTTAAAGAATATGATCCCTGAAATAGAGAAACTACAAAAAAAGAGAGAAGAAATAGGAAAAAGAGACGATTTCGTTATAGATGTTCTTAAAGAAGGGGGGAAAAAAGCAAAAGAGTTTGCACAATCTACTATGGAGGAAGTAAGGAGAGCAGTTTTTCCTTTGTATGATTGAAGAGAAAGAAAAGAAAAACGAACAAATAGAGGTAAAAAAAGAGGAGAAATTAGAAAATAAAAAAAAAGAACAAGAAGACGAAAATCAAAAAGGAGAAGACTTTGAGATAACAAAGGAGGTAATAATAGAACAACTTGAAGAATTAAGGAGAAGATTAATAGTCCCAATAGTATCTTTTGTATTGATATTTTTGATTTCAATACCGTTCGCAAAGAAAATAATGGATATATTTTTGGGTCAATTCAAAGAAATAATACCAGAGTTCATTTTTACGAAACCATTTGAATCATTTTGGGCTCATATAAAAATTTCCGCTTACATATCGGCACTTATTAGTGTTCCCTTACTCATATGGCAGATATGGCTTTTTATATCACCCGCATTATATCCAAAAGAAAGGAAAATAGCGAGGTTCATAATAATAAGCTCTTCTTTGCTTTTCATAGCAGGGTCATCATTTTGCTTTTTTATTGTCTTACCTGCTTCACTAAAATTCCTTATAAATGCTTTTTCATCCGAGAAAATAAAAGCCCTAATAAGTATATCCGAGTTTCTATCTTTTGCGTTGAAGTTTTCATTAATATTTGGTTTCGCATTCCAAACACCTCTTGTTGTTTTAGCATTAGTAAAAACAGGAATTTTAGATCTAAATACGGTATCAAAGGCAAGACCTTATATCATAGTTTTAGCTTTCGTTGTAGCTGCTGTTGTAACTCCAACCCCTGATGCTTTTACTCAGATTTTACTTGCTATCCCGCTTATAGTACTTTGGGAACTTGGAGTTCTACTTTCAAGAATAATCTGAATGAATTTTTTATGCATATCTAAATTTTTTATTTATGTATATCTATCTTCTGGTGGTATCTATTTTTTGGATTTCCGCTTGGCTTTTGATGACTCCTTTTTTTCTGTCTTTTTTGTCTTCAGTGCTTTCGCTTTTACCTTTTTTTCTTTTGCTTTAATTTCCTTCTTTTTTTCTTCCTTCTTTTCCTTTTCCATCTTTGAAGTTTGCTTCTGTGCTAACCTTTTTCCCCCAACTTTCAACTTACCCTCATCATGCTTTTTAGCAATTTTCTTTTCTCTTTTCCTTCGAGCTACTGGCTCTTGCTCCTCCTCTTCTCCCTCCGACTCCTCCTCATATTCACCAATTTCTTTTTCAACTTCTTCCTCTATTTCTTCTTCTAACTCCTTATCTAATTCTTCTGATATCTCAATATCTTTCAATTCACTCTCAACCTCTTCTTCTTTCTCTCCCTCACTCTCTTCCCCTTCTTCACCTTTTGCTTCTGCAGGTTTTTCCTCCTCCTCTTCTTCAACTTCTTCCAAATCAGCAGAAGAATCATCAAGTGAGACCCTAACGGGTGCAGAAGCTAATGTTTCCTCCTCCACTCTTGAAACTCTTTCCTCAAGCTCAACTTTTTCCTGACAATCTATACAATACCTTACATAAGGTACTTCTTCTAACCTCTCCCTATCTATTTTTATTCCGCATATCTCACAATATCCATAAGTACCACTTTGGATCTTATCAAGCGCTCTTTCTATAAGTTTTAGTATATCAGTATCAATAGAAGTTACTATGCTTTCCACATCTCTCAACTTTTCAACAGCTGTAAGATCTATTATATCTGATCTTTCCTCTTGCGGTATAGATGTAGAAGTCTTTATTTTAGACAATATACTTGCCCTCATACTCTCAAGCTTACTTTTCATTCTCTTTTCAAATTCAGTCATAATCCTAAAAAACCTCCTTATTCAACAAAAAAAGAATAAAAAGAATAGGAAAGAAAAACAAAACAATCAAGAAAAACAGGAAAATTCAAAAGAAAAAGGGAAATCCGCAGGAATTAAATTACAAACTTTTTCCTTCCTCCCTCATACCTTCCTTTTTTCTGGTTTCATTAGAATTTCCATTATAATATGACAATAAAACCTTGTTTATATTCATAAATATTTGAGGATCTACATCAAGACCTGCAACTTTTATACCAAAATGAAGGTGAGGTCCCGTACTTCTACCAGTAGAGCCAACACGACCTATAATCTGCCCCTTCCTCACAAAATCCCCCTCCTTTACATGAAACTTTGAAAGGTGAGCATATATTGAGAATACTCCCGTACCGTGATCTATTACCACAAGATTCCCCTCAAGCGTAAATTTCCTCGCCACAACAACTATACCTGAAGCTGATGCCAGAACAGGCGTTCCAGTATGTGCAGATATATCTATGCCCTTGTGCTGACCAGCCAAATACCCATTTATCTCCCTTTTGTATCCAAAATTCCATTTTATATTTTTGTAAGTTTTGACAGGCAAGATAAAGTCTCCGTCCCACATTCTCTGAGACACACGGGTATATATACGAGATAAAAATTCCTTTTCATTCTTTATCCTCAAAGCTAAATCTTCATCACTCCCTGTTTTTACACTCCTTCTTTTCTTTCTGATAAAAATCCTTTCCACAGGAAAATCTTTGTCGCATATTTCAACCCCGTTCCAAACACGCGAAGCAGTAAGTGGAACAGGATAAAAAAATATTTTTCTTCCATCAAAATCAAAATACAAATCAGATATTTTATCAAAGGAAAAAATCATTCCCCCAGGCATAACACAATCTTGGCTATCATAATCATCATCAAAAAATACAAAATTGTTTGCATAAGATCTGCTATGAAAAGAAAACAAAAACAGAAAAGAAAAAATAAAAAATTGGACCGTTAAATAAAACAAATAATATTTTCTTATCCAAAACATCTAGTAGAATAAATATTAACAGCCCATTGTTAAAAAACAATGGGTTCGGGGAAGGTTTATTTGCTATGAGCCGGAAAGCTCATGCAAACCTTACTTCCCCCAGCCACTGCCACAGCTTCTACCCGTTTTACCGGGCTACCTTTCTTTTTTCCTTCTTTACCTTTTTCCTTTTTTCTTTTTTCTTTTTCTTTTCTTCCCTCTTCTTTTTCTCTTTCCTTTTTCTTTTTTTTCTATTTTTTATCCCTTCTCCTTCCTTCCCTCCTTTAATATTTTTGCTTGCCCTCACCAGGCACGAGGGAAGGAATAAATAATTATCATCTTAAATTCTATTGATAATTATAGAAATAATTTTGTTAATCTTCAAAAATTTTTAACAATAGACTGTTAAAAATTTTTTCAAAAAGAATATAATTTTTAGAGTAGAATTTAAGCTAAAAGCACCCACAAATTATGATGAAGCCAAAAGCAACCTTAATGATTAAGAAAGCGGTCAGAAATATGAAAAGAGATATGAAAAATTTACTTTTTATCCCGCTCATCATTCTGCTCCTGTGTGGAAAAGCAAACGGAAATAAGTTAAGCGCAATTTCAAAGGCACTTTTATATTTTGAGAAAGGAGAAAAAGAAAAGGCATATAACTTAATAAAAATATACGAAAACGAAGCGGAAGAAAACCCAATAATATCCACAATAATCGCTCACAAGGAAAAAGATGAAAAAATACTTGAAAAGGAATTTAGAATTTTATTCCCGATTGAAGAGAAATTCAAGGATAGAATTGCATTTGAAAAGGCAAAAATACTTTTTGAAAAGGGGCAATTAGAAGAATCAAAAAATATTCTTGAAGGAATAAAAAACAAGTCAGAAATGATAAAACCTTCAATATCTTTCATCTTAGCAAATATATATCTTCTTGAAGGACAAAACGAAAAAGCAAAATCAGAAATTTATAGCATACCAGAAGACGAAGAGGATATAGATAAAGTGAAAATCAAAAAACTTAAAAAGCTAATAAGCGATAAGGCAGCCGAAATATATTTCAAAGGAGGAATAGATCTGAACTCTTCCTTCTCAACAAAAGGATACCCAATAGTTTTTGAAGGCGAAGACCTCCAAAAAAGCTGGGATATAGTATCAAACATCCTATGGAACGCAAGATTTGAATTCCTAAAAAGCAAAAAATATAATCCTTTCGTTGAAATAAAAGGAGGAGGGGAATTTTACTCTCTGACCGAAAACCTTGAACTTAATGCAAGAACCCCGATGTTCTTTTATCAAAACTCATCAGCTGGACTTGAAATAGAAAAATTTGGAGCAAAATATTCATTCATTACAGCAATAAATGACCTTGAAGTTTTTTCAGTTTCTCATAGATTATCTCCTTATTTTTTCCCTACTAACTTTCTCGTAATAGGAGCTAACTTTGAATTGGAAACACAAAACAAAATAGAAGGAAGACAAGGAACAATAACATCTTTGGATTCAGCAGCAAGATATACACATAAATTCAGAATTTACACTTTTAGCATATTCGGATACATAAATTTAGGAAAAAGATTCGCAAAAGATGAAAGATTCTCCGAAACCTTCATATCACCTTACACAGAAATAAGCTTCAAGATAAAGGATGTTGGAATTTCATTAGCAGGGTTCTCATCAATAATGCTATTTCCTCAAGATTTCTCCGGAAGAAAAAACAATATAATATGGTTTATATCCCCTGCATTATACCTTCAAAAAGATTTTATCTTGTGGGAAATAGTAAAAACTTACTTTGAAGGAAACTTCTCAAACTCACCTGATTTCTCTTGGAACAGAATCAGAATAGGAACAAACTTCAAAATATATATGTAAAATGAAAAATGTAAAGTGAAAAAGATATAAACAATTGCAGCATAAATCAAGTTTTCAGTAAATAACTTGAAATCCCCGTAGGAAATCTCTTCTCAAAACAACTCCTGTTGCAGGATCTTTTATAGGCATATCTCCAAAAACAGAAAAGAAAAAACTGTTAAGAGAACAATACTTGAAGGAGGAAATACCTAATGCTTTAATTTCTTCTCCGAACTGCCCCAAAGGATACAATAGCACAATCCTTAAACTTTGTGTGTTTATAATTCCAGCAAAGTCAGATACATTCAGGTCAGAAACAAAAAATATATGTCCATTTGAATATTGGGAATCTATTATATCTCCTATGGCTAAAAAGAAAGCTCTCTCCCTCTGCTTGACGAGACTTGCCCCATCAAATCTATATTCAATAATACCAAATGACCTCAAACAATAAATCTTTGTATCACCATCTGAAACAACATCTTGACAATCAACAGCAAAAAATCCAGCTCCTTCAAGACCATCGGATTTCTCTTTGAGAACAAATATACCAGAACCCGAAAAAACAAAAAAGTAATTCCCAGAAGGATTATAAATTATTCTCCTTGCTTGCGGAATTCCAGGATAGCTCAAAAAGCTACTCCAACCTTTCTTTGAAAACCAAAGCCCACCGCCACCCCCCACAAGAAAGAAATTATTGCCAATAGCCAAAGTTCTCGGATCGCTACCCTCAAAATTTATCTGAAAAGAGCGAGTAAGGTCTGAAAGATAAAAAGAAGAACCTGTTTGGAAAAGAGCGTAAGATTTTCCATCCGGACCAGAATCTAAAAGAGCGACCACACCAGAAAAGAAATTTGCTGGTCTTGCGCCTCCGCTTCCCTTAAATATAGGAGAAATATCAAGTTCAGCTACACTCCCACCATCTGGAACGAGAATAGAAAACTCAGAGGTATCACAGCTGATCTTATTGAAAACTGGTTTTGCAGTCTGAGAAATTCCCGAAATTACCCCTGTCTTTTTTTCACTTGAAGAGAAATCAAAAAGTGAAACAAAGTTTGCTCCAAAAACCAAAACTTTGCTTTCACTTAAAAACACAATTGATCTTGGTTCAAAACCTATCTGAAATCCCTCAACAGAACCGATGGATTTTCCCTCAAAAGTGTCATAAAGTTTAATGTAGTATCCTCCGTCTTCTTCATTCCTATAACCTATTGCAACGCGAGAGATAGCCTGTGGTGAGACCTTCAAAGCTAAAACCTGAACCCTTTTCCCAGCAAAAACATCAAAAGATGATACATTTGAAAACCTTTCGGGACCAAAATAGAAATTGAATAAACTTACTTTGCTTTTGTAATTGAACTCAAATGATGACCAAACTCCGACAGCATAAGTGCTTTGATTATCCCACTCAAAATCAAAGAAATCTAAAAATAGCCCGCTTCCTGGCTGAAATTCTGGGGGTTGATCAGAAGGAAAATCGCATACATCAGCAGAAAAGTTTATTTTGAATGCTGAAATACTTTGCGAGTACTTGGCGAAAAGATGCCCATTTATAAATTTTATCAAACTTGCTCCGGAGCTAATTTTTTTCTGGCATATCGGGTTATGGGCTTCATAAGATGAAACATCATAAACCAAAATATCTCCGGGTGCTCCACCTGCAAAACTTCTCACAACAGCCAAATATTTTTTTCCTCCTAACGAAAATACATCAAAAGCTACTGAACCATAGAGATTCGGTTCAGATATAACAGTTTTTTCTTCACCAGAAAAAGATGTAAATTTTATTATAAAATTTGCTCCACTTTGAATTAACGCCCAAACTCCATCTCCATCAATATCAGAGTAAAGCATATTATCACCCATAAGAAACCTTTTCTTTACTGCAAGCTCTCCCTCATAAGATAGCAAAGATATAAAAGGTTCAGACTCAAAAGCAGCTGTTGCACCATATAAATAAGAACGCCGAGTTTCTCTCATGTAGTACGACATAATAGGATTTGATAAACCATAAGAAGCTAAAACCGATGTGCATGTAAGCTGTGACGCCCTACCGCACCAAGATTGAGCATAAAAACATATAGACCAATCACCATAGCCTGGAAGTGAAATAGATGTATCGCAAGCATTCTGCAAAACCGGATTTCTATTACACTGAACTTTCTGCAGGTTCTCGTACCCTAAAAAGAAATCAACTTTCTCCAAAGGCAAATTCAAAATACGAAAAGTGATACTAACACTACCACCTACTGATTGTAAAGAAAAAATATCAAATTGAGGAGCTGGACAATAAAAAACGATAGATGACTCTATTGTAAAACTCTTTGAGCAAATTCTATTTTCTTCACTCCACCAAAACTTGAAAGTATCTTTGAAATCTCCAACAGATGAATAAACCAGGTTATATGAGAAACTTTTAGTTCCACTTTCCTGAAAGTCTTTGATATCAATGTCATCAAAACCATCCGCTCCAAAATCAATTACAACATAAGTTATTCCCTTTGAGTTTTGACCCTCAAATTTTACATCAACAGTTACACCCAAAGGAGATTCCCCGGATACTTTTTCAGGATAAAAAGAAATTTTAGAACTACACTGAGAGTTATCTCCACCGTTTCCGCCATTATTCCCTCCTCTATCTTGTTGCTTTTTATTAGAGCAACCTGAATTCAAGAATAAACTAAAAAGCGCGACAATAAAAAAAAGTGCCGAGAGAAAGCGAAAAAAAGTAAGGTTATTTTTTCTTTTATGAAAAACATCAGCTATCATATATCAATTTAAATTTAAACAAAATTTTAACTTTTACTTATGGAGAATAAATTTATCTCAACATGAAATTTTCAAAAAAAACAATAATCTATATTTAAGATGGAAATTCAAGAAAAGTACGAAGGGAAAAAATTTTGCATAGCAACTATTATACCGAAAACTAAGCCAAGAACAGAAAAAATAGAGTCGTTTGAGGAATTCAAAGAATTAATAAAAAATCTCGGCGGAGAAATATTAGAAGAAATTATACAGAAAAGAGATAGACCCGATCCAAGATTCTTTATAGGAAAAGGTAAAGCAGAGGAGATAGCCCAAAAAAATGACATAGACATACTAGCAATAGACGATATTTTGAAACCAAACCAAATAGCAAATCTGAGGGAAATAACGAAAAAAGAGGTTGTTGATAGAGAGTATATCATAATAAAGATTTTTGCAGAAAGAGCTACAACAAGAGAGGGAAAGCTTCAGGTAGAACTTGCAGAACTAAAATACAGGTTAGCAAAACTTATCGGAATAGGAAAGGAGATGTCACAGCTTGGAGGTATGCCCGGAACACGAGGTCCCGGTGAAACAAAAACAGAAGAGATAAGGAGACATATATTTGCAAGAATAAGGGCAATAGAAAAAGAGCTTGAGGAAATCAAAAAGACAAGAAAAATCCATAGAGAAAGAAGGAAAAAACAGGCATTTCTAACTTTTTCCCTTGTAGGATACACAAATGTTGGAAAATCAACAATACTACGGGTTTTATCGGGTGAAGATGTTCAAATTAAAAACCAGCTCTTTACAACACTTGAAACAAGAGTAGGAACACTAAAAGGACCTACAAATGAATACAGCAGAATACTAATATCTGATACAGTAGGATTTATAAGAAATCTTCCGCACTCACTTGTTTCAGCTTTCAGATCTACACTTGAAGAAATAGTTTTTTCAGATGCTCTAATTTTTGTTCTTGATATAAGCAAAGATTACGAAAAGCAGTTCTCAACAATAATATCGGTATTAGAAGAAATATCAGTAGATGAACAAAAACCCAGGATAATAGTTTTTAATAAAATAGACTTGGTTAGCAAAGAGAGAATCATTCAAGCTCAAAGTAAATTTCAAGAAGCGGTTTTTATTTCGGCTCTGAAAAAAACAGGTCTTGAAGAACTTAAAGAAAAAATAATAAAAATAAGTGAGAGAATATGGAACCAAAATCAAAGAGAAAAATCAGAAGAGATATCAAAATCAGCAATATAAACCTTATAGCAAAAAAAATAAGCTTTATTTTTTCTATCTCTACTATAACTGTAACGCTTTTACTTATACCATATCATAACTTGAAGTCTCAGACAGAAGATGAAAAAAATATCAGCCAAAAGAAAGTGTATCATCCAGATGAAATAGAAAGATTTAATGTGGTCTTGCTTTTTGAATCTCCACCATCCTACAACGAGATATTACAAAAAGCAGCATCAGTTGGATTAGATAAAGCCCTTGAATTACTACCTTTCACCGAACAGAAAAAGGAAGAGATAAAAAGAAAAAAGATTAATCCATCAGATTTCGTAAAAAAATTTTCAATAGATGGTAGGTCAGAAAAACCCGAAGGTGTAGAAATATCAGCTTCCCTGAACTTTGATATGAAAAGGCTAATAAGAGTAATTTCAAACGAAGAACCTGAACCGAAATATTCAATTGATTGCTCTTATATTGAGCCAATAATAAAAAGTGTGCTTGAAGAGTTTCAGTCATCAGCGAATATAAAATGTGAATTTAACGAAAAAAAAGGAGATTTCATTCAGCCATCTTATCTTGAACTTAAAATAAAAGGTGAAATCTCAAACAAGGGAAAAATGGAAAGATTAGATTTTTCAAAAGAGTTCTTCTTCTTTTCTACCCCACCATACGACAAAATAAAAGAAGAAATTAAAAATTATATTTCAAGTAAATTTAGCAAAACAAAAAAAATTGAAGAGCAGAAAATTTCATTAGTAGCGAAGAAAGATAAACTAAACGAAATCATTTCTTCTCTGAGAAAAAAAGCCTTCGTATATTCTGTGATACCATTTTATGTTTTTAGAGAAGGAGAAAAAATAAAATCTGAAATAGTAATAAGATACTTTTCAGATATACCTCAAGAGACAATTTTATCCATGACAAAAGACATAGTAAGTAAATCAGGTGGAGAAATCGTAGAATGAAATAGAATAAAGTGAATATAGGGAATATAGTGAATATAGGGAATATAATAGAACAAATCTTAAATGAATAAATCTGATGAATAAATATTAAATAGAAGTGATAACACAGATATCACAAACTCCCGATATAAGATTCTATAACACGAGGATGATTCAGAACTTCTTGTGAAGAGCCTTCCGCGACTTTAATTCCAAAATCAAGTGCAACAACTCTGTTTGCAATAGAACTTATAACCTTTACATCATGTTCTATAACAACAAGCGTTATTCCAAATTTTTCATTTATCTCTTTTACATAGTAGAGGAATTCAGATTTTTCTTCGTATGTGAGACCAGATGTAGGTTCATCAAGAAGAAGAACTTTCGGCATCTGAACCAGAGCTCGCGCTAACTCAACTTTTTTTCTCACACCCAAAGGTATATCACGAGCAAAAAAATATCTATAAGGTTTCAAATCAAGAAAATCAATCATTTCCTCCGCAATCTCTCTATTTTTTTCGTAGTCTTTTCTATAAATCCCTGCTATTACGCTAAAAACTCCTGCCTTGAAATAAATGTTTCTTCCTATCAGAATATTGTCTAAAACCGTAAGGTATCCAAAAAGCCGTATGTTTTGAAATGTTCTTGAAATCCCAAGTCTTGCTATCTTATGTGGAGGCAAACCCGTAATATCAATAAGATTTCCATCTCGCTCAAAGAAAACTTTACCGCTATCCGGTTTATATATCCCAGTTATCACATTAAAAAGAGAGGTTTTCCCAGAACCATTCGGACCTATTATTCCCAGAATTTCTCCTTTTTTCACCTCTAAAGATACGCCTGATAATGCTCTAACTCCCCCGAAACTCAATTTTATATCCTCGCATTTCAAAATCATAGCTGAAAAAAATTTTTTAAGTTTTTATCTTTTTCTACCATTATTCAAAGTTTAATCTTTCTTTTTCTTCTTTTAAGATTCAAGTTTTCTTTCAATAATACTTTTCACAAACTTCGGGTCAGCTTTCTTTTCTAATTTTTTAACAACCTCACCGATAAAAAATCCAATAAGTTTCTTTTCACCCGATTTATACCTTTCAACTTCTTTTGGATTCTCGTTTAGAACTTGCAATACAGCGGACTCAATTAAATCTTCGGATAGATCTTTTTTCCTTTTTTCTATGGCTTGTAATATATCAACTTTTGATGAAGTTGCTTCCCTGAAAGCCTCTTTTCCCGCATTTCTTGTGATAACACCATCAACTATACTTTTCAAAACTTGCCTTGAATAATCAAGCAAAACTTTTCTATCTTCTTCTTTATTTATGTCGAATATTCCCTCATTTATAGTTCTCATAACCTCTTCAAGTACAAAGCTTGAAACTAATTTTTTATCTTCAAAATCTTTTGCTAGGTCCTCAAATAATAATGCTATCCTTCTATCAGAGGTAAGGACATCGGCGGCATATTGCGAGAGACCATAAACATTCATAAACCTTTTTTTCATATCGTCTGGAAGTTCCGGAATCCCCGCTTTTGCTTCTTCTATTATATCGTCTGAAATATATAAAGGCAAAATGTCGGGTTCAGGGAAATACCTATAATCATGAGCGTACTCTTTTGAACGCATAGTAAAAGTTTTCTTCTGAACAGAATCATAACCTCTGGTCTCTTGCTCTATTTTCCCTCCTGATTTTATTACAGAAATCTGCCTCTTTATCTCATACTCTATAGCCTCCTTTATGAATCTAAAAGAATTTACATTCTTTATCTCAACTTTTGTTCCGAATTTTCCAGATCCACGAGGTTTCACAGAGACATTAACATCACATCTCAAATTCCCCTCCTCCATGCTTCCCTCAGTAACATCACACCAAACAAGTAATTTGTGAAGTTTTGTAAGAAAAGCATAAGCTTCATCTGGCGATGATATATCTGGTTTTGTGACTATTTCAGCAAGTGGAGTTCCGCTCCTTGAAAAATCAACATAACTTACATCTTCTCCGTGAACCATTTTACCTGCATCTTCTTCCATATGCAATCTTTGAATACCTATTTTCTTTTTGATTCCATTAACTTCTATTTCAAGAAATCCATCCTCTGCAAGAGGAATTCTGTACTGCGATATTTGGTAATTTTTTGGTAGGTCAGGATAAAAATAGTTTTTTCGTTCAAAGAAGCTTTTCTTGTTTATTTTCATGTTAAGTAATAGAGAGGCTCTCACAGCCAAAATTACGGCTTGTTTATTAGGATAAGGTAGAACACCTGGCAACCCAACACATACAGGGCATATGTTCAAGTTTGGAATGTTCGTAAATTCTCTTGGGCATGAACAAAATAGCTTTGTTTTTGTTTTGAGCTGTACATGGATTTCAAGTCCGCATACTGGCTCAAAATCATCAAAGTTATGAAACTTATCTGAATTCAAATCCATGTTTTAAAAGTTTATTCTCAAATTAAGATAGTACAAGTCTTTCCAAAATACCTGGGATTCTATGAGCATCTTCAATATAATCAACGAGCCCTGTTTCAGCAGCAGCGCGTGGCATACCGAAAACAACTGCACTCTTCTCACTTTCTGCAATAACTTTACCGCCGAGTTCTTTTACTTTTCTTATACCCTTCGCCCCGTCGCTTCCCATACCCGTCAATATTACAGCAATAGTATCTTGTCTGAAAGCCTCAGCAGATGATTCCACTGCAAGATCAATTGAAGGTTTATATACTGCATCTGGGAGCTCATTTACTATTTTTATTGTTCCACCTTTCATAACTTTTATATGCTTGCCTCCGGGAGCAACGAGAATTTTTCCTGCCTCTAATTTATCACCTTCTTGTGCTTCTTTTGCCGGGAAACCTGTTCTTTCTGATAATCTTTGAGCGTAGGTTTCAGTAAAAACAGGTGGCATATGTATTACGACCAAAATAGCAGCCGGCAAAGGTGGCAAAACAGATAATATATCAAGAACGGTATTCGGTCCCCCAGTTGATGCACCTATCACTATGAGTTTTTTTATAGTTTTGTCATACACCCTTTTCTCTTCAATTTTTCTTTCTTCAACTATTCTTCTCTCCTCTAACTGAGGTCTTATAGGTTCTGGTTCTCTAAATTCAGGCTTTACCTTGATTTTGACACGAGCTCTTGCAGCATTTTTCACCTTATCTATTATTTCTTTACCTTTTCTTATAACCTCTAATGTTCCTCTTTCTATATCTTTTGATATAAAATCAACTGCCCCTTCTTCAAGACACTTTAAAGTTATCAAAGCCCCCTCCTTTGTATAAGATGATATCATAACAATAGGAGTTGGTTTTATCTTCATTATTTCTCTTATAACCTCTATTCCGTTCTTTTTTGGCATCTCGTAATCCAAAGTTATGACATCAGGTTTTAGCTCTTTGAATTTCTCTATTGCCTCTAATCCATCTTTTGCCTCTCCAACTATCTGAATATCATTATCTCTCCTCAATATATCTGTTAATGCTTTGCGTATAAACGCAGAATCATCAACAATAAGAACCCTTATTGCCATAATAGAAAATTATTTTTACTGATTCTTTTTTTATGGGAAAATATAAAAATTTAGGATATAAAAATCTTTTCGCACTTTCAACACAAATTGATAAATGAAGTAAAATTAGAGTAAAAGAGCCATACAACAATAAGGAAAAAACTAAAAAAAATGAGACAAGCAATAGAATACACAGAAGAAGAACAAATCAGAAAAGTAGAAGAGGTAGAACTAACTCCCAGAGAAATAGTAGATTACCTTTCAAAGTACATAGTGGGTCAAGATGAGGCAAAAAAAGCAATAGCAATAGCTTTAAGAAACAGAATAAGGCGCATGAAACTACCAGAAAGGTTAAGAGAAGAAATAACACCAAAAAATATCCTCATGATAGGTCCGACAGGAGTCGGTAAAACAGAAATATCAAGAAGAATAGCAAAGCTTGTTGATGCTCCATTTATAAAAGTTGAAGCAACAAAATATACAGAAGTCGGATATGTCGGAAGAGATGTTGAATCTATAATAAGAGATCTCGTTAATGTCGCAGTATCAGAAGAAAAAATCAAGGCTAAAAGACAGGTCAGAGAGAGAGCAAAAAAAATAGCCACAGAAAAAATCATAAATTCAATAATGGAACAAAAAAACATACCTCCCGAAAGAAAAGGAGAAATCATACAAAACTTTTTTGAAGGAAAATTTGATAATGAGATGATATCAATAGAAACAGAAGAAAATCAATTAGTTGATGTCATAGCAGCCCCGTTTGCTCCCGGGATGGAACAAATAGAGGAACAAATAAAATCTGTTATGTCCTCTCTCCTACCAAAAAAGAAAAGAAAAAAAACAGTAAAAGTTCAAGATGCGCTAAAAATTCTTGAAGAAATAGAATCAGAAAAAATGTTAAATTTAGATGAAATAATAAGAAAAGCTTTATGGAAAGTTGAAAACAGAGGAATAGTTTTTATAGATGAAATAGATAAACTTATAAACCCAAAAGGACATGGACCTGATGTCTCCGGTGAAGGAGTTCAAAGAGATTTGCTCCCCATAATTGAAGGCACATCGGTAAATACAAGGTATGGCCCCGTAAGAACAGACTTTATTTTGTTCATAGCAGCAGGGGCGTTTCATGTTGCTTCTCCTTCGGAACTTATACCAGAACTCCAAGGTAGGCTCCCAATAAGAGTTGAACTCAAACCCCTTACAAAAGATGATTTTGTAAGAATCTTAAAACTCACAGAAAACTCACCATTAAAACACTATCAAATCCTTTTAAAAACCGAGGAAGTTGAGGTAGATTTCACAGAGGATGCAATAGAACAAATAGCAGAATATGCAGCAAAAATAAATGAAACCCAAGAAAATATCGGAGCAAGAAGACTTTACACAGTGGTAGAGAAAGTCATGGAAGATATATCTTTTGATGCCCCATATCTTAAAGGAAAGAAAATAACGATTGATTCTAAATATATCAGAGAAAAAATTGAGCCACTTTTAAAAGATGAAAACATATCAAAATACATGCTTTAAACATACCAAATCAAATTCAAATGGACAACAAGGTCTATATTATAATACTTAACTACAACAACTGGTATGATACAATAGAATGTTTAGAAAGCGTTTTAAGAAATGATTATCCTAACTATCAGGTTATTGTAGTAGATAATAACTCACAAAATAATTCCGTTGATTACATGAAAGCCTGAGCAGATGGTATGCTTGATATATGTGTTGATCCAAAAAATCCCTTGAGGAATCTCTCTTTTCCTCCTATTCCATATGTTTGCTATACGAAAGAAGAAGCTGAAAAAGGTGGAAATAAAGATTTAGAGCAAAAATTAATGAACAATATCCCCCAAGGTATAACAACCAAATACCCAATTATTTTTATAGAAAATACTAAAAATTTAGGATTCGCAGGTGGCAATAACATAGGCATAAGATACGCATTAGCAAAAAACGATTTTGATAGCATCATCCTTCTAAATAACGATACGGTAATAAATAGAAATACGATTTCAAATCTGGTAAGCGCAAAGTTGAAACTTGGTGAAAAAGCAATATATGGAGGAAGAATTTTTTACTATTCCGATCCCGAAAAAATATGGTATGACGGTGGAAAACTTAAAGAATGGAAATGTAGAACCGGTCATTTCAATATAGGAAAGTATAAACATGAAATAAAAGATATTCCTGAAACAAAAGAAGTAGATTACATCACTTTTTGCTGCGTTTTAATACCCAAAATCATTATAGAAAACATCGGTTTGATTGATGAATCTTATTTTATGTTTTTTGAAGATGTGGACTATTCATATATAGTCAGAAAATCTGGATATAAACTGTATCATATTAGCAATGTGAATCTGTGGCATAAAGTTAGCGCAAGTGTCGGAGAAGAATTACATAAATACTTAAATTATTTAGGAACAATAAGCAGAGTAAAGTTTATAATCAAAAGACTACCCCCATTAAAGAAAATAACCTCCTTCATTTCTGTTCTATCATCTAAAAAAAATATTATGATTCTGCTCAAATACCCTCTCAAAAGATGGAACTGATATAACAAATCAATAGTTCAACAAGCAAAGAAAATAAAATTTTCGCTTATCACAAAACATCTCGTAAAAAATTAGTTTATAAAAAATAAAGCTTCATAGAAAATGAAAATTCTTTATGACATAACTCAACTTTTTGACCACATAGGGAGAATAAATGGTACCAAAAGACATATTTTTGAAATAGCTAAAAACATGATAATTTCTGAACCGCAGAATGAATATATATTTGGTGTCAGACCATCAAGATGGAAATTCCTGAAACAAAAAGATGATTTGATAGAAAAAATACTACAACTTAACCCTAAAATTGTAAAAATGCTTGGATTCTCACATTACATGTGGCTAAACGAAAAAGTAGATATATATCACGCAAATAACAAAGTCTACAAGACCTTTCCTGCAAATCCAAAAATAGTCCTAACCATTCATGACCTCAACCCCATCTTATTTCCTGAAAACGAAAGAAAAAAACAAAAAAACCTAAACTCAACCAAAAAATCAATAGATATAGCAGATGCAGTTATCACAGTATCAAACCATGTGAAGAAACAGATATGTGAAATTTTCAATGTAGATGAGAAAAAAGTAAAAGTAGTATACAACGGATGTGGAGATGAAATAGCTAAAAAAAGTTTTGAAGAGGTAAACGAAGTTCTAAATAAATTCGGAATAAAAAGTCAATACATTCTATTTTTAATATCGAGCAGAGATGAAAAACATATAGTGAATTTTGCAGAAAAGCTCGCAGAAAAAATTAGTTCTCTGAACTTAAACCTTGATATCATAGTCGTGGGAGATAGATTCAGAAACAAAAATAAGATAAAATTTTTAGGATATGTAAGCAACGAAGAACTTTCTGCACTCTATAGCGGAGCTTTCTGCCACATTCTACCAGATATAAAAGAAGGATTTGGTCTCACAGTACTTGAAGCACTAAAATGCGGATGCCCAGTAATAACCTCTCCAAACTCCCCTATGGAAGAAGTAGCAAAAGATTCCGCCCTATATGCAAAAACACCAGATGAAGCAGCAACTTTGATAAAAAACTTACTTGAAAATAATAATTTGAGAGAAAAATTGATAAAAAAAGGTATGAAAAGAGCCCTTGAATTCACATGGGAAAAATCAGCAAAAGAAGTAATCAATATCTACAAAGAATTAGTTTCAAAAAAGCAATGAACAAATAAAGCAATGAACAAATTAAAAATATTGAACTTGTCATCAAAAGGCAAAGGTGGATTAGAAGCATTTGCCAAAAGTCTTCACGAAGAACTCAAAGATGAATTTGATATAAAAACAATAGCAGGAGAAGAAAATTTATTGAAACTATGGAAATTAGTAACTGAAAGCAACATAATTTTCACGCACAAAAACTCGTTTATAAAGAAAATTTTTCCAGCACTAATAATCCCTTCTTTCATAAATCCAAAAAAGCAAAATAATAAAAGAGTGATTGCTTTCCAAAATTTCTCACTTATTGGAAGTAAAAAAAAAGATATTTTTCACAAAATACTATACTCAAAAGTAGATAAGTTCATTACAATAAGTAAAAAAATAGAAGAGAGAATGAAAAAAAATTGGGCAGTTGATCCCCAAAAAATAATAACAATATATTACGGAGTTGATAATGAAAAATTTTCTTTCTCACCAGAAATAAGATATAAGCAAAGAGAAAATCTGAAAATACAAAAAGATGAAATCGTTTTTGGAGTTGTAGCAAAATTTTTACAAAAGAAAAATCAAGAAATAATAATAAAAGCTATTTCAAACTCCGAAAAACTAAAAAATGAAAAAATAAAAATAATATTTGTCGGAGCCCCCGAAGACAAAAAATACTACAAAAAAATAAAAGAAATGATAAAAAATAGTAGGATGGAAAACAAAGTTATTTTTCTACCCTTCACAGAAGAAATAAATAAAATCTACAACGCTTTTGATTTCCTTGTCATAACATCAAAAGATGAAGCTTTCGGACTCGTAGGTCTTGAAGCTCTCGCTACTAAAATCCCCGTAATATCTCCTGATGAAGCAGGAATATCGGAAATTTTGGAAGACGGCAAGGACTCTTTCATATACAAAACAAACAACGAAAAAAGTCTTGCAGAAAAAATTGAAACCGCTCTCGGAACCTCGGAGGAAAAAAGAAAAATGATGGGAGAATATGGAAGAAGAAAAATTGAGGAAAAATTCACGATGAAAAGATGTACATCAGATATAAAAAAAGTAATTTATGAACTTATAAATGAAAATTAATCATACCTTGCTTATACCTGATTATCATATTTCCTTTCTTCTCTTTCCAATATTTTCTACTTTTTCTTTCCTAAGGAATAAGGCCAAGGTTCTGGAATAGCTAAAAACATAAGAGCAGACGACATCAAACCCATGTTCTTCAAAAAATGAATCATCTGCATCATTCTCATTTGCATATCTTGTTCAGCCCAGAAGTTGTGCATAATGAAAGTGACTGGCAAAAAGAAAACAACCAAACTCAAAACTCCAAGATATGGCAAAAACCCAGTAATTATTGTGATACCCCCAACGAGCAACAAAACACCTGAAACAATAATAGCAAGTTCAGGTAGGGGAACTCCTTTTGATGCTGTAAATTGAGCCATTTGTTTCAACTGGGTAAAATGATTTAATCCCGCACTAATATAGTAAAGACCTAAAATAATCCTTCCTATCAAAAAGAGAATATTTTTTACTTTCTCCACAATTTTTCACCTCCTTTCTTAAAAAATTACTTTTGGAGAAATTAACCTTCTTCAATCTTTTCTAATTTTACCTTATATCTTTTGCCGTTTTCATAAATATAAAGTTCATCATCTTTCTCATCTCTTGTTTGCTTATGCTTACCCGAACAGTAAGGCGGATTATCGGTAAGCCCACATCTACATATCCACACACTCTCCCCTCCTACTTTTATTTCAACAGGAGTTTTATCTTTCCTTATCACAACTCTTGCCATTTTTTTTTACACCTCCTTTTTTATTTTTTGTTATGAAAAGATAATTTTATCATTCCAAGATTTAATTTCAGTGATATATATCACAATTTATCTTCAAATTTATTATCAAAGAAATTGAGATGAACTACGATTTTTCTTCTTGATATTTTAATTATACCATCTTGCTCCACAAATTTCAATATTTTAGATGTACATTCCCTTGAAGCTCCTAAGAAAGAAGAAAGCTCTTGATGAGATAAATTGAGTTCAACAAATCCATTTTTCCTTTTTCCTAATCTTTCTGCAAGATAAAGGATTGTCGGTTTTATTCTTTGTTCAAGCGGCAAAAAAACAAGCTCCTTTATTCTCTTTTTTAGAAAAGAGTTCCTTTTTGAAAGAGCTGAAATTAAACCTACTGCTATTCCATTTTTTAAATCTTTTAATTCCCATTTTGATATAAATATTAATTCGCAATCTTCAAATGTTTCTGCAAATTCTTCAACTTCACCATCCAAACTACCAAAAACATCATTTTTGATTAATATTTCAAGCGAAAACTCTTTGCCATCTTGACTCAAAAAGTATGTTCTAACTTTACCATGTTTGATAACAAAAATCCCTTCTACATCGTCCCCAGGTTTATATATTATTTCACCTTTTTTTAACTTGAATGTTCTCATTTTTAATATTATAATTAAGGTTCAAAAGAGAGAAGGTCCAAAAGGTAAAATATTTATTGGCAGATGAAAAATCAAACCAGCAAGATATATCCTTTTGTGCTTGTGATGATGCTTTTTATATTTGTTTCAAAGGCAGAAGGGGAATATTCTATGTATTTGATAGGGGAAAGTTTCACATGGTAGCAGGACGAGAATATGATTTGATCAGTTTCTACTTTCATCTCTTTTATTTGTAGAGATCCGAAAAACAAAAATAAGTAAAAAAGCCGGCAAGGCAGGTAAAGACACAATAAACCAGAATTTTCTGGGATCATGATGAAACAAATCAAATACGAATCCACCAAAATACTTTCCAACAGACCATCCAATAGCTTCAGAAAACTCAAAAAATCCAAGATATGTCCCCTTTCTATCTTTTGGAGCAAAATTCATCGCTAAATCCATAGAGAATGTCTGAAAAATTATCTCTCCCAAAGTTAAAATAAAAACACAGAAAGAATACCAAGCAAAACTTTGGTAAAACCCAAAAAAGTTGAAAGCAATAACATAAAGTAAAAGCCCCAAAAATACTGCTGAAATTTTTCTACTACTGATATTATTATTGGTAATCGCTTCTTCTCCGATTTTCATATCACCACTTACGAAAAACCTCGTTATGAACTTCACAAGAGGTATTTGCAAAATTATAACTGAAAATCCGTTCTCAGTGAAGAAAAAACCTATTTGACGATTTGAAAAATTTTGGGCTTTGGCTATTATAGGCAACGAATTCAAAAACTGAGATATAATAACTCCACCAAAAAATACAAATAATAGAAGAATTAAAAATTGAGCATCAAGAATGGGCGAAAAAACATCCTTGAACGAAACTTTTTCGCCAACATTTCGTGATTTTGCAATCTCCCCATCTATCTTATTTTTTATTTTTATTACAAAAATCAAAAGCACAAAAGATAAAATCCCCGATATCAAGAACAAAAGAGGAAATGAAAATTCGGAAATAAAACCCCCCAAAAGTGGTCCAACTGAAAAACCTATGTTTATTCCAATCCTTACGATACTAAGAGCACGAGTTAAATCAAGCTCACGGAAGTATAAACTTATTATTGAATTAGAAGATGTGATGAGGAATGAAAAGCCAGCAGAATTGAGCAAAAGCAACGGGAAAAACCAAATCAAATCAAAATCATAATACATAAAAACTGCAATCATAACCAGAGCAAATCCCCTCAAAAAAATACCAAAAATGAGAACCCGTGATGATCCCAAAATATCAGAAAGTAAACCGGAAGGAATCCTCATAGCAGAGCCTACTATTGTTGATATACCTGTAATCAAGCCTACATAAGACATGCTATATCCTCTTTCAAAAAAGTAAATGTTGAGAAATGACAAAGATATAGCAAATACAGCTGCTGAGATTCCCCTTATGATAGCTATATAGTATTCCATATGATTTTAAGCTTTTAAGATTTTATAGAGTTCAAAAGCATCGGGTTGTCCGGGAGCGCTTCCTTCACTTCCTAACCTACCATAAACAAAAGATGAACCAAAAACAGGTAAAACAATTCTTGATAACAGAGAAACTTTTGGATCACCCATACACATAATGCATAACAAAGTAGAAGTTTTTTTAAAAGATAGCTTTCTTGTAAATAAAGCAAGATTTACTATGGCTGATGTTTTAGTAGCAAAAACCGCAACCTTGAAAACATCCCCTCCCTCCATCTCACATTGCTCAAACTTCTTCTGAAGAACATTTTCAGATGGAACCCCTTCAAAATCGTGAAAAGATAAAATAACCTTTTTCTTTTTTGATTTCGCAGTTGCAACCACATCTTTAAATTCAGGAAGAGAAGATAACTCTACATCAACAAAATCAACTTTATCAAGAAAAGAAAAATACAAATCTTTTCTTTTAGGTATATATACTCCTCCCTCATTTTCAGACCTTGCGGTAAATATAATGGGTTTTATTTTTGAAAATTTTTCTACCGCATCTTGGGTTCTATCTTGCAGGTAATCTGCTCTCACCTCTAATATATCCACATACTTTTTCAGACTTCTTATATAAGCGGATTGAATAGGAAAATAAGTTATGACTCCAACTATTTTTACATCCTTCACAGAAAAATCTTTTTATACTACCAAAAAATGAATTATCAAAAACAAAAATAAAAATGAAAAACTAAAATCAAAAATAAAATAAAAAGGAGTAAAAAGAAAAGGAAAGAAGAAAGAATTGAAACAAAAATGTTGAAACGAAGCATAAAAATGAAAACAGAGTACGCTGACGATCTACGAGTGGTAGCAGATCTACCTGCCTTTATATTCTTTACGATATCGCTCGGATTTTTTATAATCTTACCATTACTCATATCAGATTATTTTCTTCACATTTTAACGCATGTTGTAATATACTCAATAGGAGTTCTTGGCCAAAACTTACTCATAGGATACACCGGACTTATATCTTTTGGGCAAGCAGGTTTTATTGCTGTTGGAGCATATTCCTTTGCTCATACAGTAAGTAAAATAGGCTTAATTCCTGCAATAGTAGTCTCCGGAACTATATCTGCACTAATCGGAGCTATTGTTGGGATACCATCTTTGAGAGTAAAAGGACCTTTTTTAGCTATAATAACTTTGGGATTCTCAATCGCAACATTTCAGATAATCCAGAACACACCTCAAATATCTGGTGGAAGAATGGGAATGCACATACCAAAATCATGGGGAGTAGACTCAGATTTAGAAATATATTATCTATCTTTGATTTTAGCTTACGTTTTCTTTTTTGTGGGATATAGAATAGTAAAATCTCACATAGGGAAAATTTTTGTAGCTATAAGAGATAGTGATATAGCAGCTGAAACTTTGGGTATAAATGTAGCAAAATACAAAATATTGAGCTTCGCAATAAGTTCATTTTATACGGGGGCTATGGGTGGTCTTTATGCCTACTTTATGGGATACCTTGAACCAACGATGTTCCAGCTCACAGAATCAATATATATGTTTGCCGCAATTGTTATCGGAGGGATAGGTTCAGTCTTCGGTTCAATTTTGGGTTCAGCATTTGTGATATCAATTCCACAGATATTCGTTTTTATGAAAGAATATACACTGCTTATATTATCTATACTCATTATAGTTGTAATGATTTTTGAACCACTTGGATTGTACGGTGTATGGTTAAGAATAAAACTTTATTTTATGAATTTCCCATTCAGGTAAAAATGAAAACTAATAGAGTTCTTATGTATAATGAAGAAATATCAGAGCTTGCGGAGAAAATAAAGAAATTAAAAGATATTCCTCACTTTATAGCTTTCGAAGGAGTAGAAGGTTCAGGAAAAACAACCCAAGCCAAAAATCTTGGAAAATTCCTCAAAAAAATAGGATACAAAGTTTTAATCGTGAAAGACCCTGGAACAACAAAGCTCGGAGAAGAAATAAGAAAAATTTTAAAATCTGAAACGAAAATAGACACGATTGCGGAACTTTTTCTTTTCCTTGCAGCAAGAAGGCAACTCGTAGAAGAAATAATAAAACCAGAAATACGAAAAGGAAAAATTATAATATCAGATAGATTCACTCACTCCACATTGGCATATCAAGGCAGAGGAAGACTCACAATTCCTGAAACACTCCCTATGCTATGCTTTATCGCAACAGGCGGAGTAGAGCCAGAACTTACAATAGTATTAGATATAAATCCTGAAATAGGACTTGCAAGAGTAAAAGAAAGATACCAAAATCAGAAAACAAGAGAAAAGGAAGATAGATTTGAAAAAGAAGATTTAGAGTTCCACAGAAGGATAAGAGAGTATTATATTGAACTTTCAAGCTACGATGAAAATGTAGTTTTAGTTGACGCAAGCCAAGACGAATATGAGGTCTTCAAAAACATAATCTATAAACTATATGATCTTTCAAAATCAAAATATGGGGAAAGGTAAAAGATATGTAAAAAACAGCGGATAGAAAAAGAAAATAAAAGAATAAAATAGCTTTTATTTTACTTGCAAATTTTTTGCATCTAAAAATTTTTTGAAATTACCACAACCAAAAAACAAATGAATAATGTAAAAATGAAAAATGAAACAAAAAACAACGGAAACAAAATAAACAAACAAACAAACAAACAAAAAAGGAGGTGAAAAAATATGGTAGACGGAAGCATAAAGGAAATAAAAGTAGGACAGAAAGTACCAGACTTTAAAGTAACATATTATGATCCACAGAAAAAAGGCTTTGGTCAAATGAACCTTTACGACCTTTTACAGCAAGGTAAATGGGTAGTGTTCTTCTTCTATCCAGCTGACTTTACTTTTGTATGTCCAACAGAGCTTGCAGATGTTAACGAAAAGTATGATGAGCTCACAAAAGCAAATGTAGAAGTTATAGCATGCTCAACAGACACGCAATATGTTCATCTTGCATGGTGCAAAGACGAACCTCTTATGAAAGACTTCAAATGGAAAATGGCAGCAGACCCAACAGGAACAATATCAAGAACATTCGGAGTATACGATGAAAATACAGGTCTTGCTTTGAGAGGAACATTTATAATAAATCCAGACGGAATATTGGTAGGATCAGAAGTAAATCACTACCCAGTAGGAAGAAACGCTGATGAGCTTGTAAGAAAAGTAAAAGCCTTCCAGCATGTCTACAAACACCCAGATGAAGCCTGCCCGGCAAAATGGGAACCAGGTAAGAAAACATTAAAACCAGGAGCAGACATAGTTGGAAGGGTCGGAGAAGTTCTGAAATAAAATTGAATGGGGGGGTCATCATTACTATTTTTCATGAGCGAGGACTCCCCCATCCTCTAAATCAAAAATTACAACTTCAACATTATTGTTTCCAGAAATTTCTTCTAATTTTTTTTTGGCAAGCCGAGCAACTTTTTTGAAAATTTCAGTTAATCCGAAAGACTTTGTAATTTCAGCAAACTCTCGTGCAGTATTTGCCTTAGAAAACAATTCTAAAATTTCTGGTGACGCATACTCCTTTGCTACTTCCACAAGGAATTCAATATCTACACTTGATTTTTTAGCGTGAGTATATTCTTCTCCCCTTGCGATTTTAGAAATTTTACCTATGAAACCAGCAAGAATAATCCTCTGAATTTTTTTCTGCGAGGCAAAACGAACTGTAAAGCCTATAAAATCGCCAACATCAACAAATGCAACATCAGGAAGTTCCGGGAACAATTTTTTAGCAAGTTCTTCACTTTGTCTCCCAGTTGTGCAAACTATTGTATCAACTCCACTTTCCTTCGCAACTGAAATCTGCTGGCCAATAGAAGCTTTCCAAGCCCCCGTAGAATATGGAACAACTATCCCCAAAGTTCCAAGAATTCCTATACCTCCGATAACGCCAAGACGCTCGAGCATAGTTTTCTTTGCTCTCTCTTTTCCATCAGGCACAAAAATTTCAACTTCAAAACACAAATCTTCTTCTTTCATCCCCATCTCCAAGGCAGCAGAAACGACCGCATTTTTTATCATTTTTCTTGGGACATGAGTTATATCTGGCTCACCTATTTCAAGTCCAAGTCCAGATTTTGTCACTCGTCCAACCCCTTCACCGCCCAGAATTTTCACACCTTTTTCCTTTGCGAATCTTACTCTGGCTCCTATTTGAGCACCGTGAGTGACATCTGGATCATCTCCTGCATCTTTTATTGTTAAAGCGAATGCCTCACCATTTGATTTTTCAACTCTGAATATTTCAAGACAAGCTTTCTGATCTTTTATTGGTAATGAAACCTCTACTTTTTTGATTTCAGATATATCTTTACCTAAAAGAGCATATGTTGCCGCTTTTGCTGATACTGAGGCGCAGGTGCCAGTTGTCCATCCGTGTCTTAACTCTCCTCTTTTTATTCTTTCACTTCTCTCGCGGCGATCTTCCATCTATGCAAATAAATATATTTAAAGCAAATATTAAATAAATTTGAATAAATCTGTTTTCTGGGTTATCTTATTCGGATAAGATTCTAATCTGGGAAGCTTTGTCGCAAACATATTAGGGCGGCCCTGCAAAGCTATCAGGACCTAACCTTTCCACTATCCCCTCCCACTTCCCTTGCATCATCACAAGGCGCAAAGGAGTTGGCTTAAAGCGGAATTTTGCAAAATTTTTGAATTTAGGGGAGAAATTATAATTTTAGATGATTGCGACAAGGCAAATTTAGGATATAAATTCTGGGATTCTCATAACATCTATGACTGGGATTATTTCTTTTTTCCCTTCTTCGCCTATAACTTCTATTACGGAGGAAACTCCTTTCAGGTTAATTACACTTTTATCCAAATTTTTCATAACGGTATCACTTATATCTAATATCTCATCTGCAACGAGTCCTATATCAGAGTATTTACCCTCCTCTGATTCTATGATAAATATATAGAATCTTTCAGGGAGTTCTGACTTGCGACCCTCAAATGTTTCATCAAGAGTTATCAAAGGGTACTCTCTTCCTGATATTTCAGCAATTTTCCTTCCTTGCATAATCTTTACGACAATATCTTTGTTTTCAGGATAAATTTCTGTCTTCCTTATGGCAGAGAGAGGTAGAGCAAACTTTTTACCTCTCCACCTAAATATAACTGTCTCAACGACTATTTTAGCAGTAGGTATTTGTATAGAGAATGTGGTTCCTTCGCCCAGCTCTGACCTTATAGATATTCTACCTCCAATAGATTCTTCAATTTCTTTTTTCACTTCATAAAGTCCCGCACCTCGCCCTGCACCCTTATCTGCTGAATCCCTTGTAGAAAAGCCTGGGATAAAAAGTATCTTGAAAATTTTTTCCTTATCCCATGAGCCATCTGGCAATTTAAAATCATTTTCTGTTTCACCAAGGTCAAACTTCTTTGAAATATTTGGGTTACTTTCTCTCCACGCAAGATACTTCCGAACAACCTTAGCTGGATCAATACCTCTTCCATCATCAGTTATCTCTATAATTATATTTCCTCCCCTTCTTCTTGTTTTTATTGTGATTTTTCCAAATTCACTCTTGCCTAATAATCTCCTTTCTTCTGCCGGTTCTATTCCATGAGTTACGGCATTTCTTGCTATATGTAAAAGTGAATTTCTTAGCTTACGAGCTATTTCCGTATCAACCGTTATACTCTCTCCCTCTTTCCTTATCTCAATTTTCTTACCCATCTGATTTGCAGTGGTTATCAGATCCCTCTCTAAAACCTTTAAAATATCATCTAACGAAAACATTCTAACCCCAAGAACAATATCTTGAAGATCTTTTATCTTCCTTTCAATCTCGGACATGTTATCTCTTATTTTCTGTATTGTTTCTTGTTGCTGAATTCCAAAGGAAGCAAACAAAGATTCCATAGAAGTATAAACGCTATTTTTTATCGTAACGAGATCACCGATTATATTCATTATTTTTTCTATTTCAGATATATCAACTTTAAGAGAGACTTTTGCAGATTGCGGAGCAACAGCAGCCTTCGCAGAAACTTTCCTAGCAGCAGAGAAAAGTTTTTGAAAGTCTATAACTTTCTTTAATTCTTCTATGTTAGCCTCATCCTTTGTAGGAGCAATTATAAAACAGAAAACTATAAATTCTCCCTCTATTTTCGTGATTGTAGATAATATCTCAAAACCTTTTTCTTTTATCTCTTGCATCACACTTTTACCTTCTTTGTCGTAATCACTTTCAAAAGATAATTTTAAAAAACCGAGATACAAGTCTTTCCCCCCATCAATATATTTTTTCAGTTGCAGAACTTCAGAATCAGATAGTTCGTCAATTATAGATTTATCAGCAACCTTTTCTTTCACTTTCTGCCTTATCAGTTCTTTCTCTGATACCTGAATAAGATCAACTGACTGTGAGGAAGGCTGAGCATCATAATCTGAAACAAGCTTTGACGGAGCACGAGAAGATTCAGAAGTTTTGTATTGTCCAGCAGAGCCAATTTCAAAATCGATATCTAAGTTAGAATCCTGTGGTTGTGGATGAGATGAAATATCCATCAAAAATCCCTTCAATCTCTGTACTACCGAAATAATATAAGGAATCATTTCTTCATTTAGTTCTTCTTTGCCGTCCCTTATATTTACAAAGAAATCTTCAAGCTTATGAGCTAGATCGCCCACCTTCATAAAACCTACGCTGTAAGAACTCCCCTTTATGGTATGAAACTTTCTCAAAATCTCGTTTACAATCTCGGCAGAAAATCCTTCTTTCAATAAATCAATATCATCAAGAATCTGGTCTATAAGCTCTTCGGTCTCGTTAAAATAGAGTCTGAGAATATCGTCCATATATAATAAAGATTAATTCGGAAAAAATAGCAAAAAAAAATTAGCGAATTGAAGAGATAGGCTCCCCTATAAGGTCTGGGCCGTCAAAATCCAAAATCTTAATATCGTAGAAGGAATGTTCCAAAGAACCAAAAGATACACTACCTTCCTTTTTCAATATAACTTCCCCATCTATTTCAGGAGCTTGGAAATAGGTTCTAAATTTTCCATCACCTTGATTTATGCACCTGAAAACTTTTCCTACTCTCTCCTTTTGCTTTTCTAAAAGAATTTTTGTCCAAAGTCTCATAAGTTCTTTTTTTCTTCTTTCAACAACTCTTTTACTTACAGGGTTTTTCTTCCAAAGATCAAACGCAGGTGTTCCAAATTCAGGAGAGAAGGAAAAAACACCAAGCCAAGAAAATCTATACTTTTCAACAAAACTCAAAAGCTTTTCAAACTTTTCTTCCGTTTCACCGGGAAAACCCACTATAAGTTCTGTTCTTATTTCAAGGTCCGGTAGCATTTCCATAACCTTATCCATTATTTTATTTATGGTTGCCTCCATAGTTGCTCTTCCCATCGCGCGCAAGATTTCATCATCTACATGTTGGAATGGCATCTCAATATATCTGACTATCTTCTTATTAGAAGAAATGTACTCTATAAGTTTTTCAGCAAATGTATCTGGATAAACATAAAAAAGCCTTATCCATTCAACCCCGTCTATATCTGATATTTTATCCAGTAAATTAAAAAGTGCTTCTCTCTTTTTTCCAAGATCTACTCCCCACATAGTTGTATCTTGCGATATAAGAATAAACTCCTTCACGCCTGCCTCTGATGAAAGATATTTTATCTCATTCAGAATTTCGTCTTCTGACCTTGATCTTATTTTTCCTCTTATAAGCGGAATAGAGCAGAAGGAGCAATTTCTTGAACACCCTTCTGAAAGCTTAACATAAGCCGAAAAAGGAGAAAGTGTATTGAGCCGAGGCGGTAAATTTGATTTTGGCTTTTTTTGATTTAAATTCAAATCTCTCCATTTCGCCGAACCATTTTTTTGCAAATTCAGAGAGAGTAAATTAACAACATCCTCTTTATCTTTCAAAACAAAATCTGCCTCAACGAGCCTTTTGACATTTTCAACTCCTATTCTTTTTGGCAAGCATCCAAAAACAATAACCTTTTTCCCATAAGAGGAAAGTTTCTTTGAATATTCTAAACTCATCTTCCTTGCTTCTTCAATAAATCCACAAGTATTGACTATTATGAAATCTGCTTTATCTGGATTTGGAGATGGCAAGAGCCCCATCCTCATAAGTTCTAATGAAAGATTTTCTGAATCAACAAGATTTTTCGGGCATCCAAGATTTAGGAGAAAAAACTTATATTTTTCCTTCGTAGGCATTTTCAAGTACTTCTAAAATTGCTTCTGGCATTATAGCAAATCTTGGATTAGATATTATAGATGGATCTCCGATTGCAAGTTCAGCTATTTTTGGAAAATCTTCTTTCCTTACCCCAACTTCCTTCAAAGTTTTTGGGAGACCAAGCCTTTCTATGAATTTCACGACTTCATCTATTGCCTTTCTTGCCAATTTTTTTTCATCAGTATCACTAACCCCAAAAGCTTCTGCAACGAGCTTATATCTTGGACACTCAGGTAAGTTGAACATCATACCATAAGGCAATATGAGCGAATTCGCTAAACCGTGTGGTATACCGTACATAGCTCCGATAGAGTGAGCTATTGCATGGACTATCCCGACCTGAGCATTTGTGAAAGCGGCTCCTCCCATCATTGCGGCGACTTGCATATTCTGGCGAGCTTCCAGGTCATGTGGATTTTCAATAGCTCGTGGCAAATTTTCTTTTATAAGCCTTATTCCATATACCGCAAAAGCATCTGAAATAGGATTGTTCTCCGTTGAATGAATTGACTCTATACAGTGTGTCAGGGCATCCATACCCGTATGAGCTGTAACAGATGGTGGCATAGATGTAGTTAAAGTAGGGTCTAAAATTGCAATAGTTGGCATAATATACCAATCAACATAAACGAGTTTCCTTGCCTCTTTTTCATCTTTTATTACTGCAACATGAGAGACTTCTGAACCTGTTCCGGCAGTTGTCGGTACGGCGATATGAGGTAAAGTTGGTTTAGATAAGATAAAAACACCGGAATGATCCCTTATATTTCCTCCTTTTTCAAATAGTATAGCGACTGCCTTTGCAGTATCTATTGAAGAGCCGCCGCCAACGCTCAAAAGACCATCCACTGACTCCCTTTTGGCAATTTCAAAAGCTCTATCTACTATTGAACATTCAGAATCTGGTTTTACATCGTCAAACAAAACATATTTTTTCCTTCCATCAAGAACCTCTCTTATTTTCCTTATTATATCTGTCTTTTCAGAAATTATCTTATCTGTTATTATAAGAACTTTACTTACCCCTAATCTATCAAGCTCTACCGGGATTTCATTTATAGTGTCTTTACCTACTATGACTTTGGTTCTGAGATTGAAAATAAAATTTTTCATCTTACAACTCCTCCACCGAGGATTTCGCCTTTAAATATCCAAACTGTAACACCGTTTGTTCCCCATTTAGTTTTTGCAACAGCGAAACCATAATCTATATCCGCTCTTATTGTCTGCAACGGCAATCTTCCCTGCAAAATCCATTCTGCTCTGGCAATTTCTACACCTCCTAATCTTCCCTCACAGTTTATCTTTATACCTTTTGCACCAGCCCGAAGAGCAGAAGCGATGGCTCTTTTCATCGCAGGTCTATACGGAATGTTCTTCTCCATCTGCGAAGCTATATTTTCAGCTATAAGCTGAGCGGAAAGATCTGGATTTCTTATCTCTATTATATCAACGGAAATGTTATCTTTTGGTATTTTTGAAACTTGCGAGATAAAGTTTTTAATTCTTTCTATACCAGCGGCTTTCTTTCCTATAACTATTCCGATTTTCGCACAGTGCACCTCAATAAAAATTCTATCCATTATTCTTTTTACTATTATCTTCTCTATTGCAGCATTATAATATGTTCTTTTTATCCAATCCCTTATTTTTAAGTCCTGATGAAGTAAACGAGCATAATCTTGCTTTGTTGGGGCCGCCCATATTGAATTCCAATTTTTATTTACTCCTAACCTAAAACCTATCGGATGTGTTTTTTGTCCCATAATTATATCATCCTCCTTTTTTCATTTACTATTCTAACTTCCTTTCAAGATAAACAAAAATATGTGTAGTCTTTCTCCAAATCGGTAGAGCTCTTCCGTAAGCAGATGGTTTCCATCTCTTCAAATATGGTCCCTTACCTATTACTATTGATTTTATGTAAAGTTGATTTGCTGGGATATTGAAGTTATGTTCAGCATTCGCTATTGCGGAACGCAAAGCTTTCTCTATATATCTTGCTGGTTTATTTTTCATAAATTTAAGTAAATCCAAAGCCTGCAACGCTTTCTTGTTTCTCAAAGAAGATGCAACAAACCATGTCTTTTTTGGAGAACACCTTGCATACCTCAAAACCGCATAAGCATCTGCTTGAACTCCCCTCATACTATATATACCTCCTTAAAATTTTATCTATTTATCTATTTTTCCCCCGGCTTTCTTATTTCTACTTTTTTTGTTTTGTCTGGATGCCCTCTGAAAGTTCTCGTAAAAGAAAACTCTCCAAGCTTATGACCGACCATCTCTTCTGTTATATAAACAGGAATAAATGTTCTACCATTATGAACAGCAATCGTGAATCCGACCATCTCCGGTATTATTGTTGATCTTCTGGAATATGTTTTCACTACAACCTTCTCTCCTCTCAAAACTTTCTGCCGGAGAGCGGAAATCTTTTCAATAAGATGGTCATCAACAAAAGGTCCTTTCTTCAAAGATCTTGGCATAATTTAATGTATTTAGTATATTATAAATCAAAAATAATCTTTTTCCAAAATTTTTGGCTTACCGTACTTTTGAGGTGCTCCTGTAAATTATAGTGAATAAACCTAAATTCAACGAATCTATTATGTAAAGAATAATGATAAATCTATTAGGGCAAAATAGTATAAAAAACCAGTGTCTTATTTTTATGTCCATAATAAAAGAAAGTTTTTATTTTTTAGATTTGGATTTTTGAAAAAAGCTTTTTAAACTATATTTTGTGTTCTGGCAAGAGAAAAAGAAAGAAAGAGTGGAAAAAACAGAAAATGAATCAAACAAAAAAGAGGGAAAATTAGAAGAGAAAGATGAAAGCGAAGATTTAGAAAAAGAAATAAGAGAAAAAGTATTTATTTCCTTCATAATATCACTGGTTTTTATAATAAGCACAGGATTAATCATCGGTATAATTATAACACTTGTGAGGTTTAACTGGTGGAAATTCATAAGCCTCCTACTTTCAAAAACTCTACCCCCACTTCTTGCAATATACTTTTCTATACTATTGATTTTCGTGGTCATATCGTGGATAAAAATAAGAGACTTAATAGCTGAAATTAATGAAAGAGTAAAAAGAGCGAAAACCTCTGATAACGCGCTATCGGAAATATCCCAGAAAGTATCATCAGCAGCTCAATTCACATTTATATCTTCTCTATCGGCATACTTTCTTGCAGCAATCTTGACCCCAGTGGTAATCCATTTTCAAGATATAGGAGATATTCATGTATCAATAATATATGTGTCTTCTATCATATCGGTTTCTTTCCCATCTGCTTTTGTCTCTTCAACTCTGATAGGTTCCGCACTTTCAGAAACAATTAGATTACCGAAAACATATTTAAAAGAAACATTATACATAGCGAACATACCTTTAAGGGTTAAAATAATTGGAGGAATAATATCAATAATATTTTTGATTTCTCCAATACTCTTTATTTATCACCTTGAAACAACGATAAGGTCAATAAAAGAAATTCAAGCAAAAGAAATCTTTAATTCTTTCTCGCGAGGGGAACATATACCGTACAGTATAAGGTGGGAGGTATCAAGAGATAACTTAAAAAATTTACCCTTTGAAAAGCAAATATTGGACGCAATAGAAGAAAAAATCAAGCTAAAAGAAGGTTTCCTTTTTGATTATTTGTCCCCTGCTATATTTATTTTTAGAGAAAAAGACAGCAAAACAATAGAAGGTTATGTCGTTCCGATGATATGGGTTGAAGATAAAATAAAAAGTGAGATTTTACCATTCATAATTATCTCAGTTATTCTTTCCGGATTATCAGTACTGCTTATAAACATATCAATAGGTAGGTATATATCAAGAGCAATGCGCGATAGTGAAAAAAGAACTATAATCACAGATGATGAGTTTTTCAGGATATCATCTATCATTTCAAAACAATCTTATGAAATTGAAGACCTATCAAATAAATACTCAAAAACTCAAGAAGAAGTAAGACAATCTGCATTACAAATATATTCCATGCTTACAGATACAAGGACAGGTATTCATAAAACACAAGAGGAAATAAGAAAAATCAAAACATCTATAACCAGAATAAACCAAATAATATCAAAAGATATCGAAACAGAAACTCCATTACCAACAGAGCCAATAGAACCAATTTATCATAAAGTAAATGCTATAACAAGAGACATAAAAAGGATAAAAGATAAAGTTAATGAAGTTATATCTCAAATAACAGAATTTTCAAATGAAAAAATTACAACGAGAACATCTCAAAGAGATATTCACTACGATGAAATGATGTCTCTAAAAGAAGTTATGCTATCAAAGAAAATAGAATTTGCAAAATCAAATATAGAGAAATTAGATGAATTCTTGGAGAAACTCAGAGAAAAATCGGAGAGATTTGTAAGCATAGTAGGAAAAATCTCTTCAGATATAGATAAATTTATTTCTCTGCAAGATGATATAGAAAAGCTTAGAAAAAGATTAGTAATACTTTCTGTGAATACAACAATAATAGCAGTAAGAAGCGAAGGACAATCAAAGGAGGAGCTATCTATAATAGCAAAACAAATGTCAGAAACAATTGATGAAATAACAAAAATATCAAATAACATAAAAGAGATTAAAGAGATTGCTAACAGAATAGAAAACGAATACTTATCATTCTCAGAAGATGGAGCAATAAAAGATATACTATCAGACATATCAGGCTTAATAAAAAGTATTCAAGATATAATAGAAGAAGATATAACTACATTAGCGTCAGATATAACAAAAAGTTCATCTGAACTTATTCTGAATATGAAACAACTATCTTCAAGAATCAACGAAACAGATGAATTCCTAAAAAAATTATACCAAACATTACCCAAGATAGAGAATAAAAAACATGAGATATCTACATCATTTGAAGAAGCAATAAAAGATCTTCAAGATTTGAGTGTAAAATCCCAAGAAATGGAAAAAAAATGTGAGAACATATCAAAAAACTTTGAATTAATCCTTGAAAAATACAGAAACTTTAAAGCAGAATTTCAGAATATCATCTACTCAATAAGGTCGGAAACAAAGAAAATTTTTGACACCATAGAAAAAATAGAAAAAGAGCAAAACAATATAAAAACTACAATAGAAAAAGTGCTAAAATTTATTTCTGACCTCCTTCAAGGATAAAAACTTTCTCCATTTCTTCTAATTTATCAAGCTTTCCAAACCTTATATAACTTCCTCCATAGTAGGTCGGGATAAGATCTGTAAAATGAGAGGCTTTGACAGGTTTAGTAAGAGTACCTTTACCAAATCCTGCAACTCCCCCCGGAAACGCAAATTCAATAGAAAAAACCCCAGAAGAATCAGGATATGCCACAGAACGCATAGACGGCCCCCCTGTCATTATAAATGATTTTTTAGGGTCATCGGTCACCAAATATATCCACGCAACAGCGGGAGCCACTGGTCCAAGATCAATAGGGAAAGGACCAATATCATAAACAGATAAGTTTGCCACAGAAACAAAATGATAAAGCTTCATCTTCGCTAACCTACCCCACAACCAGCTCTGCGGTTCAGAACCAAAATTAGCTGAAAGATAAGAAACAGCAGAAACAAAACTTCTATAAATAATTTCTTCTGCCGTCTCTTTTTTTTCTGTTCTCACATCATCAAAGAAATCTTGTTTGCTTGTACCAGTAGCAGAAAAGTAAATTTGCTTTACAAAGAAATCTTCAAATTCAGGTGGAATGCGAGTAATATCAGCGGCAAAGAACTCATCTTCAAAGGTATTTTTGATAAGCTTTGTTACAAAAACCCAGAAAATAGTGCAAGCGGATGAATTCTTTCTTATATCAACATCAGAAACTTCCGAGAAAGAAAATTCTTCAAGATCAGAAAGTTTAAAACCTGATTTACAAGTCATATCCCAAGATGAAAGTAAAGAAAAAGATTTAGACTCTAATTCATTCATAGATTGCGAATATTTTTTAAGATTTTCAACAACGAAAGGCAAAACACTTCTCGTCCAATATGATACGGTGTCGTGTTGAATATCTTTGATGTCATCTGGTGAAATTTTTCCCGATTTTATTTTCTCCTCAATTCTAAAAGTTATTTCAGCAATTCTATAACCTGGATCATAAGACCAGAAGAGATAAACATCGTCATTAAATGGATCACCATCTTTGGTATATCCTGGTAAATCATTATTTGCAGTAACAATAAACCCTTTTGGAGGATTGATAACATGAGGGAATTTACTTTTTTCAACCCAACCTTTCCAATCACAGCATCCATCAGTTGGCAGAGCCAAAATAGGAGGAAAAGAATATCTATCCCAATTTCTATCTGGGAGCAAAGCAAAAGTAGAATAACCAATATTACCTTTTAGATCGGCAACAACAAAATTTATTGGAGCAACTTCAAAATCGGAAGCAGATCTCAAAAAACTTTGAACATCTTCGGAAAGCAATATATCTAAATAAACAAGAACTTCTCTTGAAACTTCATGACCATTCCACCTGAAAGTCAAAAATTCCCCTTCATCAAGCTGAGGTTCAGCTCTAAAATTTCCTGAGATAGCTTTTTGATATTCATCCAATATGACGCCATGCTTTGGACAATAAAAAACTTTTATCTGCTTTCCAGAACCTATCTTCTGAGTAGATTCTAAAATACATTCGTCATCATCCACCGAGGATGGATTATGCAGGGCTTTAAATCCGGAGGCGCACTTTGTATCCTTGACTATAACCTCCTTCCATATATCAAGAGAATCATAACCTCCGTTTGTTACAGCCCATGCAACTTTACCATTAGTTCCAGAAAGTATCCCAGGAATTCCAGCAAGAGCAAACCCTTCTATTAAATTCCCACCGAAATCCCCCTTCCAAGGGAACCAAAGAGGAGGATTAAATAAAGGTAAATGTGGGTCATTTGCAACAATTGGAAAGCCCAAAGTAGTCAAAGCAGAAGATACAACCCAGTTGTTGCTTCCGGCTTTACGAGGAGAAAAGAATGCAAAGAAGATATCAATTAAATTCAATACGACCTGCTCCTCTTTTTTTAAAAATCGTGGTGATGGCAAAGTGAAGATATTCACTCCTGCTCTTGCTGTGAGCATCTCGTTGAAGTACTTCTGATATATTTCATTTCCGACAGAATTTTTCAAAGCTTGCCTCAAAGTATCAAGAGCAAGGTCTCCCTCCCCCGTAAGATACCACTCAAAAAAACGGGCAATAGCCAATATATGTTGGGGAGTAAAGAAAAATTTTCCCGGATTATTCTTTGGATTCCTAACTGAAAGTATAGATTCGTACTCAGGTGGAACTTCCTCTTTTTCTTGTGATAATCTTGTTATATAGAAATTTACGCCTTCAACAAAAGCAATAAAAATCTCAGCAACATCTGGTCTTTGCTTTTGTAAAAATTCCCACTGTAAATCTGGCACGAGCTTACCAGATGAGGGATTAAACAAAGTTCTTATTGTAAGTGAATCTATTTTTCTCACTTCATCTATATCCAATATAGAAGATACTGCGCCATAGGAGACAACACGCAAAAGGTCAAGTTGAGCATATCTCATTTTCGCCATAATATATCCCAGAGCAAAGAGACCATTTTTGAATGAATCAGCCTTTATGTAAGGAATACCATTCTTGTCAATAAATATATAAGCGGAATAACCCTGGGTTGCAATTTCTTCCTTCTGTATATTTTCCGGTATAGAAAATCCTTGATTTTGAGATTTCTTTCCAGAACACGAATAAAAAAGACCTACAACCAATTGTATCAACAGGAAGAATAAAATTTGTTTGCGCATATCAGTAGAATTAAAAAATTGCATAAAATTTAAATTTTAACAAGAAAATTGACCAGAGTTCAAAATAAAACCAGAATCTAAAACAAAAAACAATTCGGCTAAAACACAATTCTCCTGAGTACCTCCTCTCTCGCCTCTTCCTCTGTCCGTATAACTTTTGTTACCATAACAGCTTTTGATTCATTCAAAATTCCGGGTAATCCGACATACTTTGGGACACCTTGAACATACACAAGAGCAGAAGGTTGATCTGGCTCTGCGTTTAGCTTCAGGACATCCCCTTCCTTTAATGCGAGGAGTTCTCTCAAAGTAATTCTTGCTCTTCCAAGCTCAGCTATCACAGATACTGGGCACTCGGAAAGGCGCTTTATAAGTCTTTCCAGCCATTTTTCATCAATCTCCAGGCCCGACGGTTGATAACGGCTCTGAAGCTGATCTTTTATTGGTTCCAATATAGAGTAAGGGATACCTATGTACATTCTCCCCGTAACCATACCCAAATCAAGATCATATCTTGTCGAAACTAAAAGATCCGTCTCAGGTACTATCATGGCAAATTGAGGATGGCTTTCTATCCTCACAATTTCAGGTTCAAGATGAATTATAGGATCCCAGGAACTTTGATAGACTTTGAGTAAAGTAGAAATAACCCTTCTAAGAAGCCTTTGTTCTATCCTTGTGAGTTCCCTTCCTTCTGCTTTAAGGGGTCTCCCGATACCACCAAGCAAAATGTCTATCATTGAAAGTACAAGCGGTCCATCTATAACAATCAGAGCAAATCCTCTAAGAGGTTTTAGAGATATAACAACAAAAGAAGCCGGCAAAGGGACATTATCAATAAAAGACCCAAACTCACCAACTGTGACATCTATCATACCAACATCTATTATTTTTTGTAGCGCCGCTGATAAAATAGAACGCGCCTCAGTAGCAAACCTTCTATGTACAACCTCAAGGGAAGGGAGTCTCATTTTTGAGATGAAACGTCCGACCTTCCTAAAATCGTATCTGGGATATTTTTCTGCAACCTCTTTTCTTTCCTTTTCCTCCGGAACCGTTAAAGGAATTTCTCCACCTTTCAAACTTCTCAGTAGAGCATCAACTTCCTCTTGTGATAAAAGCTGAGCTGGTGCAACCTCTTCCTCTTTTTTTCTTTCTCTCTCCTTTTCTCCTCCTTTGTCTTCTTTCTTATCTTCCTCTATCTTTCCACGAGCTGGTGGAGTTTTTTTCCCAATCATAATAAAAAATTTTAATTTTCTGAAAGAACAATTTCATAAATAGGTAAAGATTTTACTTTTCTTTCCTTCTACTTTTCTTCTTTTTTTATTTTTCTGACACCGACTCTTATATTTGCCCCATTGTAAAGAAATGTAGTTGCGTACTAATACTATAAAGGATTTTTAGTAAGCAGTTTTAGACTTTCACTGTACAATAAATTCTGTAAAGTATATATTTATAACATTCCCTGTTTCCAAAATCGCATTAATTCTCGAAATGAGTTCCTCTTTGAGAAGATTTTGTCCCTCATATCCTCTTATGTCAGACATAGTTTTTGAAGCAAGCAAACCAATAATTGCGTCCTTTATTATAGCTTCCTTCTCATTAACTTCTGCCACCGTTATACCTCTATCTACCTCAAATATCATAGAAACCTTGAGGAATCTCGGTACATTAACATCTGCCAAATTAACAACCAAAGATGGACCTGGTATCATAATTCCTTTTTTCGCAACGACCTTTGCTACTTCAACCTCTTCTTTTGCTTTTTTCCCTCCGAAAAACTCCTTATACCCAAAATATCCCGCAACAGCAACTATTGCAACAAAGGGTATGTAAAGAATAACTGGAGGTATCTTTATTTTAGGTAAACCTTTCTTTTTCTTTTCCCCTTCCCCAGCTCCTATATCTTCTATTATTTCAATTGTTTCCTTTTCTTCCATAATAGAAAAATTATCGCAAATTTTATTTTTTTATGTTTTTTTGCTTGATATTCATCTCAAAAAATTTTTCAAAAATCTTACACATTTCAAAATATACTTTACACAAAAACTTAACCTTAAAAATCAATAAACTTCAATAAACTATATCTTTTAGTTTTATTTCAACCCTCCTATTTTGTGCCCTATTTTCAGGGGAAACATTAGGTAAGATAGGTTTAGTATCAGCATATCCGACGACTGATATTTTATCGTGCGGGACGCCATATTTTTCAAGAATCCGCGCAACCGCAGAAGCGCGCGCAGAAGATAGTTCCCAGTTTGACGGATATTTTTCTGATCTTACTGGTATATCATCAGTATGTCCTTCAACAATAATATTTGCTTGAATAGCAGATATATACTTTGCTAATATTGATAGTACCTTCTCACCCTTCAAAGAAAGCTCTGCACTACCAGGCTCAAAAAGTATATCAGAAGGTAAAGATACAACTGGTCCCTCCTGAGTTCCATAAACCCTAAAAAGTAATCCCCTTTGCTCGGCACCTGTCTCAACCTCCTTTTTTATCTCCTCAATAGCGCTCATAAGAAAACCAGTAGGTTTTCCAGCCAGAGGACCGAGACCCGGCGTAGATATCATAGATTCCATCTTCTTTTCGGGAAAAGGCTCACCTGTCATGATCCCCAAAGATTCTCTTAAAGACATGAAAATAGAGATTATTTTTGTTCTTTTTGGTTCTGAAAAAGAAAACATAGCAATAAACAAAGCCAAAAGAGAATTCATCATATCAAGCCATATTATAGACCATCTTGGAGCCTGCTCACCTCCGCCCCCACCCTCTGCTTTTTTCAAAGTTTCCATCAGGCAGCTGTCCTCCCCTCTAATGCTTCCCTTTCTTTACCAGTGACATAACCTTTAAGTTTTTCTTCGACGACTATATGTGGTTCTCCTTTTGCGAGTGCTAAAACACCCTCTCTTATAAGCAGTAAAGTAATCATTTCCTCTGCATGTTTCATTTCAAGCTTACTTTTTATAGGAGTAAAAAATCCATAAGCTAAAAGAATACCATAGAATGTAGATACAAAAGCTAGGGCAACTCCTGGTCCAACCTTTGACGGATCATCAAGATGAATAAGTGTTCTTATGAGGCCTGACACAGCTCCGACAAGTCCGAAAGATGGAGCACACATCGCACCAAAATCAAACATTTTTTGCCCGATTGTATGCCTTTCTTGAATAACCGCAAGCTCTGCATCAAGAATTCTTTCAACTGCTTCATAATCCAGCCCATCCGCAACAGCTCTCAAGCCTCTTTTCATGTAAGGATGTTCAGCTTCATCTATAACTTGCTCTAAAACCTTAACACCTTCCCTTCTTATTCTCCTTGCATATTCAGTAAAGCTTTCTATGAGCTGCAAATTATTATATTTTTTTGTAGAGATAAAGCTCCTAAAAATTCTCAACACTTCCGAAAACTGCCCCCATGTAAATGCTGTAAAAGTTGCGGTAATCGTTCCTCCTATAACTATAAACCAGGCAGCCCATACTCCTTTACCCCAGAAGAATATAAGAAGATCGTTTATACTATGAGCCTCTATTGATATACCAAAGAAAACAGCAAAAAAAATCGCCATTAACCCTAATATACTTGTCAGATCAGGAACTCTTCTCATTTTTTTCTATAACCTCCTCACAAATTAAAATTTAATCCTTCAATCAAAAATATATCGGAGTAAAATAATTTTTTATTTACTTATTGGCTTCAAATAACACAAAAAACTTGATTGAGCAAATAATATTTTATTCATTGTAGATATCATTTATCTACATATAGCACAAAAATAACCTGATGGACGAAATCAAAAATGAAGTAAAAAGAAAAATATATTTGAGAAAAAAAGATTTGGGAATAAAGAGATAAAAATGAGTAATTCAAAAATAAGTAATTCAAAAATAAGTAATCCAAACCAGAAAATAAATCGCGGAAATTTTATATTGCTTATATTAGTTTCAGCTTACACAATAATAACAACAGAATGGGGAGAAAAAAGATGTCCATCAAAAGAGAACCTAATTTTTAAATTCTTGTGCGGAGAAAAAATATCAATAAACTGCCCGAGAGAAGAAGTTTTTGATATATTGAAAATCTTATTTAGAGAAAGTCAAGCCCAAAAAATTTACGAATATATAAGTTCTATGCAAATTGATGATATAAAAGAACTTGAAAAAATAAAAGGAATAGGACCTAAAACCACCGACAAAATAAATCAGTTTTTCACAGTGGAAAGAAACTGTTCTGAATAAATCACACAAGCAATAAGAATAAAAAAAAAGAAAGAATAAAAAAATATAAAAATTATACGGAAAAGAGAAAAATGGAAAGGTCAAAAAACAGAATAGACCATTTGAAATTTCTAAAAGAGTTATACCTATATCTTTCTTCTGGATTCAAGATAGAAAATTCCCTGAAAAAAATAAAAAATGGAAGCATAGTAAGCGAATACATAGAGAGAGGTTTAGAACTTTCAAAAGCTTTGAGGCTCATCGGTTTTCCTGATTTTATAATTCAAAACATAAAAATAGGAGAAGAGACTGGAAAACTTATCCAAATCCTTGAAAACCTTGTGAATTTCCTTGAAATAAAAGCGAACCTTGAAAAAGAAGTAAAGCTCGCCTTAATTACTCCATTATTTTCATTAATATCACTTTTTATTTTCTTTTTAATAGTTGTAGTTTTCGTTATACCTGAAACATCTTCTATGTTAGCAGAATTCGGGATTCAAACTCCAAAAAGTATAATTCTGATAGAAAAAACCAAAGAATATATTCAGAATAATCTTTTGACATCAATATTATTTACTGGTGCAATCCTATATATTATATCTACACAGATAAAAAAAGTAACGCTATTTAGTTCGGCACAAATATCAGTATGCGCAAGAGCACTATATATATGTCTAGATAATGGTATAGAACTACAAAAAGCATTAATCCTTACCTCATCAATCATGCCTGAAAAAATAAGAAGAGAAATGGAAATTGAAGCTGGAAGAGTCTTAAGAGGACTCACCCCATCATTTTCTTTTGTAAAGGATTTTCAAGAGGACCTTTTGAGTTCTTTTGAAAGAGGTGAGTTATCCCGAGCATTCCTAACAATTTCTAATATCTACCTTGAAAGGGCAAAAAGACAAATGGAAATCCTCAAAAAAGCAATAGAACCAACTTTATTTATAATAACATCTCTATTCTTGCTTTTCTTTGTGATTACAGTTTATCTACCAATTCTTGAAAAAATAAGAGAAATAATGTGATATTATTAATGATAGCTCAACCTTCCTTCAAATCATCAGAGGACTTTTCTGACGATTTTTCATTCTCATTATTTTTTACTTCTTCCTGGGCTGTCTTATCATCTTGGACTAATTTTTCGCTCATAAGATTTTCAAGCTCACCTTTAAGAACTTCCTCTATTATTTTTTCTCTCCACTTTATAGAAGATTCAAAATATCCCTCCCTCATATCTATTTTTACATCGCCTCTCTGAACGGAACTATCTGGGACAACATCAACATCTTCTGGGATCGGGAAGAATTTTTTCACCATTTCAATATCTTTTTCGTTTAGCCTTATCCTTATGATTTTAAAACCTTTAACTTTATCAAGGGCGTCTTTTAGAGCTCTTATAACAAGCTCCTCATCTTTTATAGTCTCTGTAAGAAGGATTGTTTTGAGAGCAACGAGCGTAAGATGAAGGACTATTTTTGGAAAATCATCTGAAAACCTTTCTTTTGCATAAGCTAATTCATCTGATATTCTCCTTATCATCTCAATCGCATATCTTCCGTCCGAAAGTGTTTTTTTATAGGCGTCCTCATATCCTTTATTCTTTCCATCCTCATAACCTTTATCGTATCCAGCCTTAAATCCTCTTTCCTCTGCTTCCTTTTCTATATCTCTTGATATGTCTAAGCTTCTTGATAGGGCTTCATTTATTATCTTTTCAGCTTCTTTATATGCACTATCTATTATTTCTTTCGCTTTTCTTTCTGCTTCATCTATTCTCTTTTTTGCTTCAATTTCAGCACGGGCTATTATATCTGCTCTTATTCTATCTATAATATCTTGTATCAAAGGCTTACTACTCTTTGATTCTTTTCCAGCAAAATCTGAACTAACTTTTTTCTCACTTGACTCCATAAAAGATATTTTATCTTTTTGCTCATCAACTTTCAAAGGAACTTCAGATTGAGCTCCTTCTTTTTTCACATCATAATTAGAAACTTCTTTTTCATGCTCACTAACTTTTCCCTCAACTCTTAAATTTCCTTCTTCTTTCTTTAAGATACTTTCCTTACCTTTTATATCAAGATCTACAATTATTTTTCTCTTTATATCTTCTTGACCTTCAACTCTCTTTCTACCTTTTTCCAATATTTCTTTTAGCGTTCTCCTCAAAATCTCTTCGGAAAAAACTTCATCGGATGTTTCTAACCTTTCATCAGACTCTACATTCTCCTCTTTTGATTCTACCTTTTCCTCTTCTTCCTCCTGAACTTCAATCCTTTTTACACTGTCAACATCGGCATATTCAGTATCAAAAATTTCAAAACCCGATAAAGATCTTTTCCCTGTGGTCGGCTCCTCCGAAGGATACTCTGGTATTTGGATTTCCGGAGAAATCTCTCCCTCCTCATATGTTTCAGATGGGATCTCAACAGTTTCAACTGGTTCAGTTTGAGCTTCAACATCAAATGCAGGAAATTCACCCTGACTTACCTCCAATTTTGGTTCTTCTAATTTTGGTTCTTCCAATTTCGTTGATTCTTTAACTACTACCTCCTTTTCTGGCTTACCAATAAATTTCTCAATAGGTAGAGGAATTTTTGTTATATACTCATATAAGGATATAAATTCCTTTTTGCTACTACCCATCATCATAAATAATTTAGTGCCTATATAAAAATCCAGAACAATTTATAAAATCGTAATTTTTAAGTTTTTACTTGAATTGAACACAACCGGAAATCTAATGAAAAAGTTCACGGAAATGAGCAATACCCAAAAGCAAAAAAATAAGAAAAAACAAAAATGTGATAACGAGGAATAATAATACAGAGATGGAACCACTCAAAAAAATAAGAGGAATAGTTGCACCAATAGATAGAACTGATGTTGACACGGATCAAATAATACCTAAACAGTTTCTCAAAAAGATAGAGAGGACAGGCTTTGGAGAATTTCTATTTTACGATTGGAGATACAAAGAAGATGGGACACCAAATCCCGATTTTGTTCTAAATAAACCTTTGTTCAGAAAATCAACGATTCTCCTTGCAAGAAAAAATTTTGGTACAGGTAGTTCAAGAGAACACGCAGTATGGGCACTATACGATTTTGGTTTCAGGGTAATAATATCTCCAAAGTTCGCTGATATTTTCTACAATAATGCCTTCAAAAACGGTCTTGCCCTTATTACTCTCCCAGAAGAAACAGTAGATCAGATGTTTCAAAAAGTATATGAACTTGAAAAGCAAAATAAACCTTACTACCTTACTGTTGATATTGAAGAACAAGTTATTTACGATGATTTTGGATTTTCAACAAAATTTGAAATGGATCCAATAAGAAAAATGTACATAGTTGAAGGTCTTGATGAAATTGCTATGACACTAAAATACGAAGATAAAATAAAAGAGTATGAAGAAAAAAGGAAAAAACTTTTTCCTTTCAGAGAGATAAGTCAAAAATGAGTTCCTTTCAACTTTCTCATTTGTTCCTTGTATAAGTTCCTTATACTAATGAGTATTTCGTCATATTGTCCATCTCTAAAATCTGGAAATGTCCAAGGGAAGGAATGAAATTTTCCCCTCTCATATCGCAAGATAAAATCTGCCCAAACACCTTTTGCAAGATAAATCTTTGAGCCAGCACCCTTAAAAGTCGCAAGTATAACTTTAGAAAAATCAACATAACCTGGGTCTATATTGACTTTTCTTTTTCCTTCATAAGCTAATTTTATTTCAATCTCCGCACTTTTCAATTTCATCTCAACGAGAAAATCCGGAGGTCTTAAAGTCTCAAAAGATAAAAAAACCCTGAAAATATTTTCTCCCATTTCATCTTTGTAGTAATTTGAGACATCAAATTTTTTTGCTTCACTCTCAAAATCAAAATTGCCAAAAGACTCTATCATCAGAGATTTAGCCTTGAAAAATCTTTCCTCATCAGAGAACAAAACTGCAATAAAAAATTTAACGGGATCTGGCTCTTTCGGGTAAGACATAGGATCTAAAATTTTTTCTACTTTAAGATATTTCAAACTATAATTAGTAATTTTCTATCAAGCATTAAAAGATATTTTAGTAAAAAAACTGACTTTTTGGTTTGGCTTCATGCGTAAAGATAAACATTTTGTTGAAGCGTTGGAAAAAATAAAAGAATGTCTTAATAAAAGAAGTTTTAAGGGTGTAGCATACCTTTTCGGCTCATCAATAAGAGATGATTATTTAGCAACATCTGATATTGATATTGCCATATATACCCCAGATAAAAAGATAATTACTATTTTAAGAACAGAATTTGAGGATTTAAATATACCTTATAAGATTGAGCTTATTGATCTATCAGAAGTTAGTTGGGATTTTAGAAATCAAGTGATCAATCAAGGAATTATTTTATGGAAAAGTTAAAAAGAAGATTATTGGAAACTCAAAAGGCATTGCTCACACTAGAAGAAATTCTTCAAGAACCATATTCCAAAATTATAAGAGACGCTTCTATACAAAGATTTGAATATACATTTGAGGTTATATGGAAACTCCTTAAAGAGTTCCTTTATAGAAATGAAGGTATTGTTTGCAACTCACCGAAATCATGTTTTAGGGAGGCATTCTCAATAGGAATTCTAAATGAAGATGAGGTAATATCTTTTCTTCAAATGACCGATGATAGAAATCTTACAAGCCATACCTATAATGAAGAATTAGCCGAAAACCTTTATAAAAAAATCAAATATTACTATGGATTAATGAAAGTCCTCTTTGAGAGAATTAAAACAAGATGCAATTACTAAAATAAGCATCAGATTTCAGATTTTTTGAATAAAAACAATCAGTTAATTTCTCCCTTTCAAATTTCTTTATCTTTCAATCCTAAATTTGAAACAGCTTTATCAAAAATCTTTTCTTCAATTCCAAGAGATACAACAATTTTTCTGACATCATCAAGCGACATTTTCAAATTCCTTGATATGCCATTTTTGATAAAATGAACAAAGTTATCTCTTATATACACAAGCTCATCTGATCTTTCCTTGACTATTATAAGATGGTTCATCATTTCAAATTCATAAGTTTTTTCCCAGGCGGAAAAGAACTCATCAAAAGAGCAAGGTCTCAAAAAAGTAGAATATCTAAATTTCCTATGTCCATTATCAAAAACAGAGAAAGCATCTATCCTATTTCCATCAATTACAAATTCAAGTTTTCCTTGTGGCAAATTAACCAAAGTTTTAGGATGCCCAATTTTTATTGGAACAAAAACAGAGAATCCAACATCGGTAAGAAAAATCTCATCTTTTATCTGAACAAAAACTACGCAGTGAGATGAGGGAGCATAAGTTCTATCTGCAAGACTTATAAAAGAATTAAACCCAAAAAAATCAAGAATTCTTTTGAGAAAATAAACAAGAGGGAAACAAGTTCCACCTGCTCCGCACAGAACAAAATTTTTCATAACATCGTATGGAGAAATAAACTTTCTGTAAAAATCGTGTTTTGTGATGTTCTCATAAGGAATTTTTGAGAAAGCTATCAAAATATCTTTTAGAAGAGAAACTTTATCTTGTTGATGATTTACTTTAATGTTAAAAGTTTTCACGAAAAGCTCAAAAGCTTTCTCATCGTTATATACCTTATCTATAGTCCTCATAGCTTACGCTAAATTAAAAAGTTTAATGAATTTCCTTTTAGAACTAGCATTTTTCTGGGATTGTATTTTTATGAATTCTTAACAGCCCATTGTTAAAAAACAATGGGTTCAGGAGAGGTTTATTCGCTCTGGTTCAAAAACCAGGCGAACCTTACTCCCCTTAGCCACTGCCACAGCTTCTACCCGTTCTACCGGGCTACCTTTTCTTTTACTTTCTTTCTCTTTTCCTTCCCTTTCTACTATCCCCTTATTACTTTTCCTCTTCTGATAAACATATACTCTCTCTACTTCTGTCAACCCCTCTCTTCCTCTTATTCCTCCTATGTTCCTTGCTGCATTTATGTCTGCATTCACTATACCATAAGACGACCTAAATAATCCTCTGCTTATCCTCCGTTCTGGTGTGTATTCTTTTTTTCTTATCCCCCTTGTTTTCGTTGTTGAAACAGTGCATCCTGCACTGTCCACACCAGAACTATATCTCTCATCTTTTATTTTTAGCTTTATCTTGTGTTCCTTGCACAAATATTTGAGATATTCTACTACTTTTCCATGCGGGGCAAGATGCCAAAGCTGATTTGCTATATCCCTCATCACTGATGGTTTATTTTTGTTCCTAAATCCATCCCCTATTACAATTTCTTTTACATTATACTTTAAAGCTAATGCCAAAATATACTTTGCTACCTTGTGCGCAAAATCCTCATTAACCTTTGCTATCTTATACCATAAATTTGCTATTTTTTCTTCAAGTCTATGAACAAGAAAATATGGAGCAGGAAATAAAATCAGTCTTTCTTGTGCCATCTTTTTAGCTTTGTTCAAGATGCTGTCAAGTCTGCTTTTTAGCTCTGAAATTGTTTTCAACCTAAAAGTTGTTAATGATTTCCATATCTTTCCATCTATCAGAAAACCTTTTTTTACACCTTCAATAACAACAGAGAAGAAAATTGAAACTCCCGGATCTAACGCCATCTTCCTGTTTTTCTTGAACACAAAATTCTTCTCTCCCTCTTCCTTGTTAATATTGCTGTCAAGAACATAGCTATGATTTAGACTTTGAGCATCTATACCATTCTTTGCTTTTTCTTCTTCTTTCCTTTCCTCCTTCTTTTTCTTTTTGTAAATGATTTGTAATTCAAAGAATTTTCCATATTTTGGAACTATATTGACCTCTGATATATCTAATTGAGATAAATCAAGATTTGTATTTATACTTATAAAATTCAAATCGCTTTTTTTCCTTCTTCCTTTGCCTATTCTATGGTTTTTAGGATAGCAAAGAATAATTGTGGAGCCATCAATTTTTACATTTTTTCTTGGGAATGAGACAATATGGAAACAGTTTTTCTTGCTTTTGAATTTAGGGGGTTTAACAGGATGAGGATATTTATGAGTTTTTTTATGTAATCAAAGAAGTTTAACCAACCTCTGACGACATGAGAGAATACTTTGATCGTAGTTTGAGAATGTAGATTAAGTTTGAAGAAGTTGGAGGAGAGTTTGTTATAAAGGTCATAGATATTGGGTTTAGCAGAACCGGTTTTGATGAGGTAGTTAGCACAGTTGAAAAGTTTTCCGGCGTTGAAGCAAAGCCATCTTATTTCACGAGAAGGTTTGAGAGTAATCTTCAAACACCTATGCATACTATAAACTCTCCTAAATAAGTAATTTTGTTTTAACGAAATAACAAATTTTTAACAATAGACTGTTAATTTTTCTACAATGAGCATTTTAGCACATTTTTTGATAATTTACCATAGTTCCCATCAAATGTTGGCTTTTGATGTTTATCATTTCTGAATAATCTGATAAATCATTTTTTTCTACAAATTTAATTTCTTCTCTCACGCTTTTTACCATAAACAAAAACTATAATAAAAATTATGAAAAAAATAAAGTTAAGTTGAATATAAAGTAAAGTTATGAAAATTTTAGCTACAGGGGCTGGGGGACTTTTAGGAAGATATGTAATAAGAAAACTAATAAGTTATGGGTTTGAAGTAAAAGGTTTTGATCTTTTTCCACCACCTCATGAATTCAGTAAAATAGACTGGATACAAGGAGATATAAGAGATTCAAATAAGGTAGATGATGCAGTAAAAGGAGTAGATGCCGTTTTTCACCTTGCAGGAAGGATGCCCCAATGGGAAAAAAGACTCGGAGAAAAAAACTTATATGATATAAATGTGAACGGAACAAAAAATGTTATTCAGTCCTGTATATCACATAAGGTTAGATTTATTGTTTTTGCTTCAACAACAGAAATTTTTGGACCACAAAAAAAGTATCCACTTTCAGAAGAAGATACTCCTATCTTTACAGGTGCGTATAGCAGACATAAATTTGAATGTGAAAGATTACTTGACAAAGCTTGCTCACAAAACAAAATTTTTGCAATATCTTTGAGATTACCTATGATTTTCGGAGAAGGTTTCTATCATGAAAGGTCTATAACATTTATTTTTGATTTAGTAAGACTTGGATTACCTTTGTTTTTATTTTGTGATCCCAAAATACCATTTACTTGTGTTCATGCAGAAGATGCGGCCGAGGCTTTCATTTTATCTTTGAAAACCCTTGAAAAAATGTCGGGAACAAATAAAATCGGCAAAAATCATGATGTTTTTAACATATCATCAGAGATCGCACCTCCCGTAATAGATGTGTTTGATAGCTTCATAAAAAGAGTAAAAAGCAAGATGAAAATTATAAAAGTACCACTCCCTATTGTGAAATTAGGAATAATTGTAGCGATGAAATTACCATTTATTCCACTCTTTCATACTCCACAAGAGCTTATTCCCTTTGCTTTAACTGGAGCTCATTATAGCATAAAAAAAGCAAAAGAAATATTAGGTTTTTCCCCAAAATTCACACCAGAACTTTGCCTTGAACAAACTTACAACTGGTATGTCAAAAACAGAAAAATATCTTTTCAGGAAAGAAAAAAACATGGATTAGATTGATTTTCAAAAAATCATCAAGAAATTGAGTTCAAAAAACTGACTCAAAAAATTTTCTTTATCAAAAACAAACTTTCTTTATCTGCACATCATCTATCCCTATTATTTCAGGATTTTGAGTTTGATTTAATGTATCTGGAACCGGGTCAAAAATTTCAATGCACTCGCCTTTTTTCACGAGAACAAAAATCTCTCCCAAAGGTATTTCAACTTCTAAAAATTTTCCTTTTTGTTCCCCATCAAATTCTTTTTGAGAGAAAAAATCAACCCATTTTCCCGGTGGTATGAAAACTTCTCTCTTTGTTTCACCTCTTTTGACAATTGGAGCAACCAAAATCTTTCCACCAAGCAGAAACTCTTGTTCTATAACCTCTAACTTTTCAGGTATGAACTGAACGACATCTGGATACTCCAAAAATATATGTCTTACCGCTGGATACCCCTTTTGTTCTCCCTCTTTTGCTATGCCGAAAAAGAAAGGAGCAAGTTTTATATGAATTTGAGCATATTTTCTGAAAATAGAAAGAGTTTCATCATCTTTTGTAAATCTCCAATTTTTTTCTGGTGTAACTCCGTGATGAGTTCTGAATATTGGCAAAAAGGCGCACAAAGATGTCCACCTTATATAAAGCTCTTTATCTGAATTTTGACTCAAAACCCCCGATGTGTACCCTGCTATGTCAGGTCCCACACTATGAACCCCTGAAAATCCCAAAGATGTAATCAATGGTATAACAGAACCTAAACCGTCAAGTCTTTCAAAAGATGTGTTCTGATCTCCTTGCCAAACAACAGGGGAAAACACCCAAGAACCAGTAAATCCAGACCTTGAAAAGAAGACAAAATCAGATTGAGAAAACTCTTCCCAAAATTCTCTGTTGAGTTTTGCCCAAAGATACGGATAAAGGTTATGAAGTTGCCAACCTGTTTTACCTGAAAATGAAATCATATCAGGAGTTACCCATTCTCCAAAGTCTGCCATCCATCCGGAGAAACCCAAATTTGCCACAATTTTCATTATAGATTTCATAGCTTCCCAAGTTTTTGGGTTTTCAAGGTCAAGCAAACCAACATCTTGAGCTTCCGGTATAAAGAAAACAAATTTTGTCTTTCCATCTTTTCCTTTTAGCAAAAGTTCGTTTTCCTGAAAGTATGAAAAAGCTTTTTTATTTTTCCCGACAAAATGGTGGAAGTACCCCAGAAATCTAAATCCTAATGAGTGAAGTTTTGATGATAAAGATTTTATATCTGGATAAAGCTCATAAGATGGTTCTGTATCCCAACCTTCTATTGTGTATATATCTTCTGTTCTCCTGAAACCACCTGCCCAATCTTCCGTCCATATAGCAGAAGAAGGAATTTTATTTTCTCTCAAAAAAAGAGCTGTATTTTCTACTTTTTTCTGACCTCCTATCGCATCTATCCAGTTTCCAAAAGCCCATATCGGAGGAGTTTTTTGTCTGCCTACAATTCCGGTAAATTTTTCAATTGCTTCAAGAGGTTTTTCTTTCCAGTCAAAAACAAAAAATGTCGCAGAATTATTGAAAACCTTGACTCTCCATACTTTTCCATCTTCACATACGGAAAAAACGATAGGGTCAAATCCTGTAACAAAAAATGCATAGTTTTGAGAAGAAACAAAAAATGGAACAGGAAAATAAGTTAGTAATTCACCAAAAGGCCATGGCGGATTTACTATTTTTCCGTTATCTGTCATTTCCCCTCCAACATGTTGTTCTTGTGTGTATATTAGTCTTTTTCTTCCTGTTGCGTCGGCATAATCTGCCCACGAGCCGAAACCGAAAAACCTTTCTTTATTACCACACAGAAATTCAAGTTCTATAAAAGGTAAAATATCCTGCTTGAAATCAAAGTCGTAAAGCTTTGATCTCACATAAATAACAGCAAAATTATCTCTTTTCTCTAATTTAGCTGAAACAAACTGATTTTCAATACCAGATTCAATACCAGAGGGAGAAAACTCAAAAGAACTCAAAACTTTCTCTTCTAATTTTTGGTACCCGCCTGTACCAAGGTAAAGCTCCCATTTGATGTTTGAAGTTCCAACTCTTATAAGATTTAACCTCTGAACAACTTTGTAATTTTCACTTAATTTAGAAGGAGCAGAGGAAGAGCAGGAAGTAAGCTGACCGAAAGAAATGAGAAGAAAAGGAAGTAAAACAAAATGAACTCTATTTATCATCAAAACTCCAATCATAAAAAGGGATTTTACACATTTTATGATTTAAAAATGCTTTGTCGCAATCATCTGAAATTATAATTTCTTCCCTAAATTCAAAAATTTTGCAAAATTCCGCTTTAAGCCAAAATCAATTATTACAATTTGTTTAATTTATATGTTCATAACTACAAGTTTCAAACTCGTTGTAAATAGGGAAGAGAAAGAACAAATCCTGAAACTTATGAGAAGTTTCTCTTCTGCTGTAAGATTTTCATACAAGAGACTTCTTGAGGGTTTTACCACTTTGCAAGCTTACACAATAACAAGACAGAAATTCCCAGAACTCAACTCTCATTATGTAAATTGTGCAGTTGAGAAAGCAAGAGAGATTTTTCAAAGTTGCAAAGCAAGAGGACAGAATCCAAAAAAGCTTATATTCGGTGGTAGAACTCTATTTGAAAAGCTCAAAAAGAATTATCTTCAAGGAAAAAGATTGAAGGAGCTTAAGAGAAAATGGAAAGAAAAAAGGCAGGGAACTTTGTTAAGCATAGGCGCAAAGCACAAAACTCACAAAGGAAACCTTAATCTCAGATTTATCCCTGCTGAAAATGGTAAAAACAATCTTCTGTTAAGAATAGCTTTGAAGAACAGGAAATTTATATTAGCAAAGGTAAAGAGAGATTTGAGTGGGAAATCAGATAAGTGGGCTTTGTTTTTGGCAAAAATCTTATCTTGGGAGCAATTCCCTTACACTGTTGAGCTAAAATTAAAGGATGGGCAAATCTATGGGTTTGCTAAATTTTCTTTTAATGTTCCTCCACAAACAATTACGAAGGAAAAAGGAGTGATAGGAATAGATGTGAATGCAAGACCTTTTCATCTTGCTCTTGCAGAGGTTTCTCCCGATGGAAATTTACAAAGCTATAAATCAATTTATCTTTCCCATCTTTTGAAATGCAAAAGCAGAAACAGAAAAGAGTATGAGGAGTGGTTGATAGCTCATGAGGTTATAAAATTTACGAAAGAGAAAGGAAAAGCTATTGCAATTGAGGATATAAAAAATCTTCCAAAAGGAAAAAGAGGAAACATAAAAGAGTATGAGGAGTGGTTGATAGCTCATGAGGTTATAAAATTTACGAAAGAGAAAGGAAAAGCTATTGCAATTGAGGATATAAAAAATCTTCCAAAAGGAAAAAGAGGAGATGGTAAAGCAAAGATCAGAAAAATCTTGCAATTTTTCTCTTATAGGAGGATACTGAAAAAGATAGAGAGTTTAGCTATTAAGGAAGGAATAGAAATATTGAGGGTAAATCCAGCTTTCACATCAGTTATAGGTATGATGAAATATTGTCCGCAGTATTTTATAGATAAAGATATAGCAGGAGCATATGTTATAGGTAGGAAAGCGTTAGGTTTTCAGGAAGAAATTCCAGAGAACTACAAAAAGCTACTTAAAAGTAAGGTTTATATTCAATATGCATTATGGAGATTAGGGAAAATGGAGGAGGAATTGAGAAATAAGTTGAATCAAGAAAAAAACAAATACAAAGCAAATGGAATAAAGAGGGATTTGAGGAGGTTGAAGAAGGAGAAGAAATTTTTGGAGAAATTTTTGGAAAAATTTTTGATGGAAACAAATAAAAGCTCTCAGAGTGAGCCAGAGACCCAATATCAGGTAAACCTGTGGAAGGAACCTGTGAGGGGTCCGGAAAACGGGCAAAAACTCTGGCGAGTTCTGAGGGTAGCCTTCGCTATACCTCTCCTTGGGAGGTTCTGTATGAGGGACTTCTCTCCCTTGCGCCCTGTGATGGTGCAAGGGAAGTGGGAGGGGGTAGCGATGAGGTTAGGTCCTGATGGCTTTGCAGGGCCGCCCTGAAAATGGGGTCGTTCTCATTGCGGCAAAGCTAGTTAGACTTTTTGCCAACATGATTTTTTGATATGAAAAACTGCTCTAACTGTCCTGTCAAGTAAATAGTTCTCCACATAAGGAGTAATAAATCAGCCTTTGCTGATATGATGTCAAATTTTGCGTTTTCGTATTGGAACTCATAATCCATAAGGTCAACAGAAGTTAGTTTTCCGTATCTGAAAAGTTCCTCCGCTGATTTTAAGGATTTTTCAGCTGATGCAAGTCTGCTTTGAGCGAGTTCAAGTCTGCTTTTTACAAGTTCATATTCTTTAATAACCATTTCCAAGCTCTTGATTTTTTGTCTTTTCAAATCTTCAAGTTGAAACTCAACTGATATTTTTCTTTGCTTTACTGCAAGGTAGTTGTGGTAAGTTCCGCCAAAATCAAAAGTCAAATTTGCTCCAACAGATAAAACGGGTATATTCCTTTGTTCAATAAAAGAACCGAAAGAGTTTATGAGAGAAAAACCAAGAGATATTTGCGGGAAGAGTTGTCCTCTTTGAGCTTTTGAAAGTCTATCCAATTGCAAAACCCTAAATTTTATAGATGATATATCAGGAGAATTTTCTATATCTATCTTTTCTTGGGTTATTGAGTCAAAAAATCCGGAAGGATCAAAAATAAAAATGAGTTCATCAATAGATTGAGAAGGAATAGGCTCTATATCATCTTTACCCAAAATCAGAAGAAAATTTTGCAGGTTCTGGTGGAGCTGAATTTCTATATTTTTAAGTTGAAGTTGAGCTTCATACAAAGATGTCTCTATTCTTGTGAGATCAACCTCGGGAATAAGTCCAGCAGAGAAAAGGTTTTGAGCGACCTCATAATGCTTTTTCATCCTCTCTAAATTTTCCTTTGCTATATTTTGAGAGAGCAAAAGTTTAGAAATTGTAATGTAAAGATTTACAACTCTGAAAATTATTTCGTTCTTGAAAGCCAAAAACGAGTATGATTGCGAATCATAAGAATACTTTTGAGCTTCTTTGAGGTACCAAACAGAACCATCAATAGGTAGAGATTGAACCAAAGACAGAGTAATTTGGGTTTGATCTGGCTTTCCTACTTTTACTTTTTGCATACCTATTTGAGCTTCCGGTAGTTCAAGGTTTCTTCTGTAAGACGAATCAACAACTAATCTTGGAAGCACATAAGACCAAGCAGCTCTTGCAGTATATTCAACATCTTTGAGAGAGTATCTTTGAGAAGAGACTGAAAGATTATTTTCAACAGCTATTTTTACTGCCTCATCTAATGTAAGATTTATAGCAAAAAACAAAAAGGCAAAAACCACCATAAGTCAGAATTTTGTTTCCAAAAAGAAAAAATTTTTTAAAGCAGAAATTTAAAATTAGACGAGAAAAAACGCAAAAGGGACAAACAAACCACTATAATTTTTCGCCCTGTTGCATATATCCTTCGCTCTTATTCCATGTTTCTTATTTTTTCTTTCCTCTTATATATCCAGTAATTTCCATATTTTACTACTAAATCAAAGTTATCCTCTATACATTTCTGCAACATTGGACAAGAGCTCATAAAATGTCCTGCACTATATCCGAAATCGGGATAATGAATTACAAGTTTAGTATTCTTTCGTAGAAGATCATCACAAATTTTTAACTGCTTTTCCTCTGATGGCAGGACAATAGGATCTATTAGCGAATCATAATAGGTAGGGTTTCTTCTGTTAGTCAGGGCATAAAGAGGGGGGGCAAACCATGGGGTAACAAAAATATAGTCTCCTTCGTTCGTATTTTCATCAATATATTTGATGACAGCATTTACATTTTTTGCTTCTGAATGATCTTTGAAAAGCAGAATTCCATACTTTGCCTCAACCGGATGACGATAAGTTTTCAGCTGAAATGCGATGTAAATAAAAAAATGTGGAACTGAGAGCAATAGTAAAAAAGTTATGATAGCATATGCTGACCTGAGAACTTTATTGAATAAATCTTTTTTGAAATCTTGCATACTTTTCCACAAAAAGAAGACTACGAGGAAAAATAATGGGTTAATGGATATTACCAAATGGCTCATATCGGAACGACCAAAAGATTTTGGGAAAGTAAAAAATCCCCAAAGTAAAAAAAACACTATAATGTACTTTTCATTTTTCAGATATCTTCCATATAGCAGATAAAAAATGGATGTAGCTAAAATAATGAAAGGCAAAAGATATGATGTTGTGGTGTATATAAGACCGATTATATCATGAAATAACCTAATCTTATAGTAATACCCACCTTTGATACCGCCGAAATCCTCTAAAATTCTATCTAAGTACCAACGAGAATCTGTAAAGTATGGCAAGTTCATAGATGTACCATGTAATACAGACTCTATCAATACCCACCTTAACATTTCTTTCCAAATATCTACCAAAATAATAAAAGCAAGAATAGGAAATAAAAATGATCCACCAAAAAGGACGAAAAGCATGGTAGCGATGGATTTGATTTTCTTTTTTTCAAATTTTGCCCAAATAAGAACCAATAAAAGGAACGAAAGAGAAGCGGCTCCAACCTCATACAACTTAAACAAAGAAGCTAAACCCAAAAATACTCCTGTTAAAAACAGATTTGTAAGTTTTTCATCTTTTAGATATCTCAAAAGGAAGAAAGCAGATATAAGAAGAAATAAAAAATACAAATGTATATAAATAAAACCTCCGTAATGTCTTAAACCGTTGAAGATAACTAAAATAGTAGCTACTGAAGAAAAGAAATTGTCCTTGAATATTTGTCTTGCTACAAGAAAAGAAAAAACACTAATAAAGGAGTTGAGAAAAATTGTCAAAGCAAGTAAGATATTAACATTCAATCCAAATACTTTATATATAAAAGCTGGCAAAAACACCTCACCAGGAGGAAATATCAACCAAAAATCTCTATAAGGTAATTCTCCATATATGATTCTCAAGGGATTATTAATGTATTCTGCTATATCTCCCGCGGCATGTGTTCGGTTATATACAATAATATTTGGGAGAAAGGTAATAATAAAAAGGAACACTAACAAAATAGTTGGATTAACTTTATCAAATTTCTCTCTGAAATTTCTGAAAGAATAAGTTTTGGTCAAAAGCACACGAACAAACCTCCTATATAAATTACAAAAAAACCAAAGTTGATCTACCTATGCAGATAAGGTTTTCGCCGGAATAAAATTCTGTTTCAAAAACAACGAAGACCATTTCCTTTCCTGTTTTCTTACTTACTTTTTTGTATATATCTTTGATTTTTGTTCTGTATCTTACTTTCTCACCTAATTTGGGAAAAGAGAAAATTTCGTATTCTTGCTCTGCATGTAAAAAAGTTTTATATCCTGAAATTTGCGGGTCTGGTCTCCCTTTTCTGAAAATAGTAAAGAATGTTGGGAAAATCCATCCGTTTTTTATATAATCTTGTAATTTATTTTCTTCACCTATTGCGGCGAGAAATTTTTCAAGGTCTTTTGAACAAAATTCTTCCTCAATCCACTCCCCTTCTTTCCCTTTTACGCTCTCGGAAAAAATAATTTTCTCTTCACTCATGATATATTCTTTATCAGTTAAGTTCTCCCCTAACAAAAAGCAAAAAATCGTTTATCTTTTACCATTATTTTCTACCATATTCAGCATTTCCATAAACATATTCCAAGTACCAAGAGTATGTTTTTTTTATTCCATCTTTTAGGCTAATGCGCGGTTCCCATCCGAGTTTTTTTATCAAAGAGACATCAAGCAATTTTCTGGGAGTTCCATCTGGTTTTGATCTATCCCAAGATATTTCTCCTTGAAATCCAACCGCGTCTTTTACGATTTGAGCGATCTCTTTTATTTTCAAATCTTCTCCTGTTCCAACATTCACAAAATAGTCTTGGTTTAGTTTCTTTATATCTTCCGCATTTATATTTTCCATAAGAAATACGCAACATGATGCAAGGTCTTCTACATACAAAAATTCTCTGAAAACTTCTCCGCTTCCCCAAAGCGTAACTTTATCTTTTTCTACCCCGCAAAATGAAAGAGCTTTTTTTATTGAGTCCTGATCTTCAAAATTTATTTTTTCATCAAGTCCAAACCCCAGAGGAGTTTTTCTTATATCTTTTACTATACCTTCAAAATCATCTTTTTGTAGAAGTTTTGCGAGATGAAATTTTCTTATAAGAGCTGGAATAACATGAGAAGTTTCAAGATTGAAGTTATCACGAGGACCATATAAATTAGTTGGCATAACAGAAAAGAAATTTGTTCCGTATCTTTCGTTGTAGTATCTTACAAGCTTTATAGCAGATATTTTTGCGATAGCATAAGGTTCATTTGTTGGCTCAAGATATCCTGAAAGCAAATACTCCTCTTTCATAGGTTGAGGAGAGAATTTAGGATATATACAAGATGAGCCCAAATTCAGGAGTTTTTTTACTCCGAATTTGAAAGCAGAATGTATAACATTTAGAGCAATCGCAAGGTTATCGTATATGAATTCAGCTCTATAGGTTGAGTTTGCAAGGATACCTCCGACCTTTGCAGCAGCAAGAAAAACCCAATCTGGTTTTTCGCTTGAAAAAAAATCCTCAGTATCAGCCTGACGCCTCAGATCAAGCTCTCTTTTTTTCCTCAAAACAAAATTTTTGTATCCCCTCTGTTTTAGGGCATCAAGTATATGAGAGCCGACAAGTCCTCTATGACCTGCAACAAAAATCTTTAAGTCAAAACTAAGTAAAGCTTGCTCATCCTGTCTACTACCATCTTTCATCAAGAAAAATTTAAAAGTTTCAGCTTCAAATTTTGCATTTCCAAAAGACAAAAAAATAAGAGAATATAGATAGAGCAAAAATTTAAAATTAAGAATATGAATAAGTTGAGGGATGATCTTACAGATCCGACTGATATAACGCAAGCAAGAAAAAGGAGTTTGAAGGAGGATAGAATTTTTGTTTTTGTGATAGAAAACCCTCCTGAAATTGCTGGAAGAGAAATAGAACTGAAACTTCCAGGAATAATAGGGAGGTCAAGAGATGTTGATATGGTGATTCCAGAAAAGAGTGTGTCTCGTAAACACGCATTTATTGAAATGAAAGAAGAAGGAGCACTTACAATAAAAGATTTGAACTCAACAAATGGGACTTTCGTAAATGGAAAAAAGATAGTTCTGGCTAAAATACTTCCGGGAGATCTTATAACTTTGGGACGAGTTGAGATGCGCCTTGAATCAAGGAGTTATGCAGAACACATAAGAAGGAAAAAACAGAAAATAGAAGCCATTTTAGATCCACTCACTCATCTATATAACCGAAGATTTTTTGAGAATGAAATTAAAAATCTAATCCTCAACGATGAAAAATTTTCTTTGATATTCATAGATGTAGATGACCTGAAAAAAATAAATGATTTAAAAGGTCACATAGAAGGAGACAAAGCGTTAAAAGAACTAGCTGTATCAATAAAAAGCAGCATAAGACAAACTGATATTGCCGCAAGATATGGAGGGGATGAGTTTGTTATACTGGTAAAAGGATCAAGCAGAGATGTAGCAGAAAAAATAGCTAACAGGATAAAAGAAAAAATAAGTTTTGATTTTTCGTTTGGAATATCAGAATTTCCGGAAGACGGTAAAGAACCAGAAGAAATCATCAAAAAGGCAGATGAAAGATTATACCTGATGAAAAGAAAGAAGAAAGATGAAAAATTCAGGATGTAATTTGGATATAACTTTCAACTCGCGGTAATAAAACTTCCGCGATGATAACGCTATCAACTATATAACTTTATACGCTATATAATTTTTCTATTATATCTTTATATTTGTTGTATATTTCGTATTTTTTCACTTTTAGGGTAGGAGTAAGCTCACCAGTTTCAGCTGTCCATTCATCTGGAATTATTTCAAATTTGTGAATCCTCTCATAAGATGGTCTTTTTTCGTTTACCCTATCTATAACTTCTTTTACATATTTTCTTACGGCTTCATTTTTTATGATAGCATTTACATCTCCTTTGATGTTGTTCCTCTTTGCGAATTCTAAAAGTTCTTGCCGATTCAGTGTTATGAGAGCTACAAGATACGGTCTCTCATCTCCAAATATCGCCACTGAATCAATTAGAGGATCTTTTTTGATTTCTTCTTCAATCGGCTCGGGAGCTATGTTTTTTCCAAAAGATGTAACTATTATGTTCTTCTTTCTACCTTTGAAGAATAAAAATCCTTCTTCATCCATCTCTACAAGGTCACCAGTTTTCATCCAACCATCTTCAGTAAAAAGTTCTCGTGTTTCTTCTTCCCTTTTGTAGTATCCCGGAGTGACCGATGGAGCCTTTATCAGAAGCTCACCATCAGGAGAGATTTTGAGATCAACATAAGGTATAGGAAGACCGAAAGAGCCGAACTTGAATTTGTTTTCTCTGTTGACAGCAACAACTGATGCAGTTTCGGTCAAACCGTATCCTTCAAGGAGTTTTATTCCAGCAGCAGTAAAGAACTTTGCTATTTCTGGTCTTATCGCAGCTCCACCTGATATACATAATCTTATTCTACCACCAAACACCTCCCTTATTTTTGAGAATACGAGGGCATCAGCAACTTTATAAAGCAAAAGAATATGCGGAGGAGGTGCCTCGGAGTTTCTCAAATATTCAACATATATTTCTCCGATCTTTTGTGCAAACTCAAAAATCTTTGCTTTCAATGGCGAAGATGAAGCTGATGCTTTAATCCTTTCATAAGCCTTCTCATAAATTCTCGGAACAGATGGGAAAAGAGTTGGTCTTATATCTTTTATGTTCTCTATAATTTTCACAAGACTTTCAGCGTAAGCCAAAGTTACAGCGTTATATGCTGAATAAAAAATTATGAGACGACCAAATATGTGAGCAAAAGGAAGCCATGCAAAAATAACATCGTCTTCTTTCGGTTGAATTATCTGACTTACAGAATGAACCATAGATAATATGTTCCCGTGAGTCAAAATAACCCCTTTTGGAAGCCCAGTTGTCCCAGAAGTATAAACTATTGTAGCAATATCATCAAGCCCTATTTTTTCAAAACTAACTTTATCGTGCAAATTCTCTCCCTTATTTTCAAACTCGTCAAGCAGTATGAAATCACCTGATTCCTTTTCTTTATCTTTTTCAAAAATAATAACATTTTTTACTCCGCTGAGGTCAAGTTTTTCAAGGTTTTTCGGCTTTTCGGAAAAAACCACTTTTGCCTCAGAATCTTTTAATATAAACGACGCAGTTTCGGCAGATATATTAGGATATATGGGAACGGTTATGGCTCCGCATGATTGTATAGCAAGATCAGTCAATAACCACTCGCTCCTTGTTTGAGAAATAACAGCAACTTTATCTCCTTTTTTTACTCCTATGCTGCGGAGAGCCCCTGCGATTGATAGGATTTTATGTCCTGACTCTTTAAAAGTTCTTGAAAGCCACGAGTTTCTATATTTGAATATCTCAAAAGTTCTCATAGAGTTAGCCCTTGCTCTCTTAAAAAAAGCATCAGGTATAGATTTAAAAGGAATGTCCTTCGGATATTCTATCTTCCTCATATTGAAAATATGAACTTTAAAAACTTTAGGAAAAATAAGAAATTTTCTGGAAATTCTGGCTTAAACTACTTTTTTCTTTAAAGTTATGCCCAGCCAAATTGTTTTTGAAGCCTTTTGAATATTACCCTCCTTTGAATTTCGTTTGTTCCCTCCCCTATTTCTCCGAGCTTGACATCTCTGTAAAGTCTTTCAACTTTTGTTCCTTTGATATAGCCAAGACCCCCGAAAATTTGGAGTGCGTCTGAGGCGTTTTTTGTAGCTCTTTCTGCAACAAAAAGTTTTGCGCACGATGCAATAAGCCCCGCATCTTCTGAGCCAATATCGTGCATCCACGCAGCTTTTAATATTATAGCTCTTCCCATATCAACGGTTATCTGCATATCAACTATTTTGAAATTAACATCCTCATAAGCAGCTATTGGTTTTCCGAACGCATATCTTTCACGAGAGTATCTTATACATTCTTCAAGGCAAGCTGAAACAATTCCCAAAGAGAAAACAGCCAAACCAACTCTACCTATATCAAAAACTTTCATAACCTGCTTGAAACCCAACCCCTCAACCCCTCCTATAACATTCTCCGGTGGGACCTCAACGGAATCCAAAAAAACATCAGATGTAGGAGAACCTCTAACTCCAAGCTTATCATAAGGATTCCCAACTTGAAGTCCCTGCATACCTTTTTCAAGAATAAAAGCAGTTATGCCTTCGTGCTTTTTTGTTCCATTTGTGGGAACTCTGGCGAGAACTATAAATACATCGGCTATTGGACCATTCGTAGCGTAAGCTTTTTGTCCAGAAATTACATATTTTCCCTTTGATTTTTCAGCTTTGGTTTTTAGAGCCCCAAGATCTGATCCACATCCTGGTTCAGTAGCACAAAGAACTCCTATTTTTTTACCACTTGAAAGGTCTGGTAAAAATCTCTTTTTTTGCTCCTCTGTTCCGAACATAGCAATAAAGTTTGCGCATAGGAGAGTATGTGCCAGAGCGGAAAGATGAGTGGCTGCACATGCTTTCGCTAAAATTTCAGATATATAAAAGTATGTGGTCCATTTCATACCTCCTCCGCCATATTTTTCTGGCAATGGAGCGCCAAGATATCCAAAATCTGCGAGAATTTTGAGATTATCTCTTATGATGTCCAGAGATGCGGTTTTATCAAGTTCATAGGCTCGTGGCTCAATTTTTTCTCTGCAAAGCTTTTCAAAACCTTCAATTATTGCTTTCTCTTCATCGCTCCATGTGAAATCCATATCTTTTTGTTTTTAAAAATTAGGACAAAAAAATCACTTTTTTCAGTTTATTTTTTGAACAATCGGTCAATTTTTAAAATCAATCCTCCAACAGTCCGCAACATTTTTTATACTTCTTACCGCTTCCACAAGGACACGGCTCGTTTCTACCTATTTTTCTTCGCTCCGGCTGTGGTTCTGGCAGATAAAGTGTATTGAAATCCGCTTCTCTTTCAGGTTTAAAACAACCATACCCTTTCATGCACTCAACGGTATCTTCTATGAAACGATAGTCTCGCTCACTTTTGAGTTCTTCCAAACTTTTTTCCCATCCCTTCGCAAGATACTCATCAAAATCTTCCATTCTAAAAAATAGCGGTTCTATCAAACCTTCTTGACAGGCTAATTTTATATCCTCATAAAGTTCTTCGGCACAAAGATAAGATGAGAATAATGCAAGACAAACCCAAATTAATGAAGGTTTCCTTTCAAGCTTTTCTCTAACAAGACTTTTGAAGTAATCTATTAACTCCTCTCTTGACATCTCTCCATTAATTACTAATATCAAAAGAGCCTCCAAAGCTGCCTCTCTCACATGCTCATCTACCTTTCTATTCTCTATAAGCTGTTTTATTAATGTTGTATCACCATTTGACAAAGATGCAAGAACCCGAGGTAAATAATCAATTACAAAATCACCTACAATTCTCCAGGGAGTTTCTCCCGGATGAGAGAAAATCTTGACTACGAGAGGGTAAGCTCTTTTTTCTCTGAATTGAGCAAGAAGAGACATCGCAAACATATGTGCCACATAATCTGGATCATTTTCAATTTTATGTATGTTCTTTTCTGTGTATTCCAAAACCTTTATAAGTTCAGGAATAATTTCATCTTTTCGCCTTATTGCTTCTTGAACCGCCTCGTAGGGGAAATATCCCCTACCATATTCCAACTCCTTTAAAATTTCCTCTATTTCCATACCAAATTACCCCCTAAATCTACTAAACAACAACCAACAGTAAATGTAATGTTAATTTTGATTTTCTAAAAAATCTATTCATTTTTTTTCTTTCCTTTTTCCCAGACATAAAAATAAAAAACCACACCGAGAAAAGTTCCAAACGCATTCATAAATACATCTTTCCATTCAAAGTATCTCCTTATGTGAGGGAATATATTTTGAACTTGCAGGATACCCTGAAAAAGCTCGTCAGATAAACCCAATATAGCACCTGATATGATAGAAAGAATGTATTTGGTATTTGAATTTGGATTTCCTGATTCAAAAGCATTCACAAGAAGAAATCCTAAAAAACCATACTCTAAAAAGTGTATTCTTTCTGCTGGAATCTCCATAAAAAGCACGATTAGAATTCCGGAAAATGTCAAAAACAAAAGCCAAAATTTCCCACGCAGATTAAGAGACCCAAATTTAGAAAAACGGAAAATCAAAAACAAAAAAAGGAAAATAACCCCCGAGACGAAATAACCATAATTTTTTTGTCCAACCACGCTCCTTATAAACTGAATCAAAAACGGAGCAAACGGAATAGTAAGGAAAATTACGATTATGTATATGTATATAAAAATCCAAAACTTAATTTCCTTCCCCACAATATAAAACCCCCAAAACAGAAGAAAATTTAAAGATTACAAAAAAATTACAACGATAAAATTAAGCTTTTTATCTTTTGAGAAAAAGATTCAAAAGAAAAGTGTTCTTGAAATCTCCGAAATTGCTTTCTTACTACTTCAAAGTAAAAATCAGCATCTAGCAAGAGTTTTTCGGCATAAAAAACAAAATCTTGAATAATTTTTTCTTCGCTTCCACTCTTTATTACAATTCCTGTATCTCCGACCGTTTCTCCTAATGCTCCGACATCGTGCGTGATAACTGGAACTCCCGATGCCATAGCTTCAATACAAACAAGAGAGCTCGTTTCAAAAACAGACGGAACCAAAAGCACATCAATACTTTCATATATGTCTTGAATATTTGATTTAAAGCCAGCAAAAACAACAGAATCGGAAAGTCCAAGTCTCTGAATAACCTTTCTTAATTCCGCTCCATATCTTTTATCTTCGTCTCCAAAAAAAACTAATTTTAAATCTTTCATTTTCTGTTTTAGATGATAGAAAACTTTGACCGCAAATATCTGATTTTTTTGCTGAGATATCTTACCAATAACTCCTATAATTTTCTCTTTTCCCTTCTCTCTTTCACTTATCTTACCAGAAATTTTTCTTTGGAAAACTTCCACCAAGATCTTTTCTCTTTCAGGAGAAGGCGAATTATATATTACAGAAATTTTTTCATCGTTTATTTTCTTGTTCGGGAATAAGTTTTTCGCTACAAAATTTGAAACGCATACTAACCTTGAAGACAAAGCATAAGCAATATCAAAAATTTTTTTTGTCGGGAAAAACAAATTGACATCTCCATAAACTTCGTGAATATGCCATATATGTTTTTTTCGCAAAATAGCAGATGAAAATGCTCCGCAAGGATTTACAACAGAGTTAGACCAAATCAGATCTCCTCCGAACCTATTTATAAATCTGCTTAAAGCTAAAACAGAAAAAGGCATGAGTAAAGAAGATAAAAAAAGAAAAAGATAAGGATTTGCCGAAAGAATATAAGATAAGTTTCCAAGATCAGAGTAAAACTGGACTCGTGGTGCAACCCACCAGCTCATAGGAATAACCTTAAAATCAACCACACCTTCAAGCCGTCTCGCAAGCTCACCATACTTTGGTAAAACAACAACCGAACTTCCTATCTTCCTCTCCCTTACAAGATCTTTCAGGACTAACGATAAATTGTAAAGTATATGTTCGGCTCCGTGAAATCCGGATGCATGAGAAACCAAAACAACTCTCATTTTCGTTCGAATAAAAAAATTTTAAAAAATACTATTTTGGGACAACTTAAAATTAAATATTATAAAATGAGCCAAAATTTATCAGAAAACATAGCAAATAACCTGAAAGCAGATGTATTTTTGGACCTAAAAGGAACGCCCTGCCCTCTCAACTATGTTAAAACAAAACTAAAAATGGAAGAAATGGAAGTAGGACAAATAATTGAAGTGATATTAGACGATGGAGAACCAATAAGAAATGTTCCCCTATCCCTAAAACAAGACGGACAAGAAGTTTTACTCCAAGAGAAAATAGACAGCAATCACTGGCGGGTTCTTATAAAGAAAGTCAAATAATCAAGAAAAATTACAAATCAAAATCAAAAGCGTACAAAATTAAAAGCGTAAAAACTACCCTGAAACCCAAAAAACCTAAAATTCTTATAAAGTGGATAAAAACAAAAAGGAAAAATTTCCTATATCAATAATATTCATATGGATATTAACTGCTATTGCGGTTGGTTTAGCTCTAATCTCACTTATAGGTCTTATAATATCAAAAAATCAAAAGGTAAAAAAATCTTTCTTGAATACTATAAAAGATAAAACTGGAATTGAAATCCAAGATATAAAAATAAGCTCTTTCCCTCTAACCTATACAGCAGATTTGGAGATACAAGGAATTAAAATTGCAAAATCAAATATCTATATAAACCAAATCTTAATTTCTCTTCCCAAAAAAATCGTATTGAAAAAATTAGAATTAGGAAATGACTTTATATCAGAAGAAATAAAAGTAAATGGGAACAAAATAGAGTTAAATAACTCAAAGCTGATTATAAAATCATCAGAAAAAAGCGAAATACCTGACCTAAAAATCTTATGTGAAATAAAGGAAAAAATTTCTCAATCAAAAATATGGGATATATTTTTATTTTCCCAAAATTTCATAGGATTTAACATCAACGCAAACAACTCAGAGGTAATTGAGAAAAATTTTAAGGCAAATATACAAAAAATTTCGGCTAATATAGAACAAGCAACAATAAATGGAGAAGCGAAGGGTAAAATATCTATTTCAAATTTAGGACTGATAGAAAAAGAAAAAAAAAGAGAAAATGAAATTATTGATGCTAATCTTAAATTCTTTTCATATATAGAAAGCTTTGGAGGTGGAGGTGAAATAATTTTTAAATCAGAAACTCTTTCTGGCTCAACTGATTTCTCATTTTTCCTGTGTAAAGAAGCAGAACTTGAATTCAAAGCAAAATCTGATATTTCATTCTTTATATCAAAACAAGATATTGAAGCAGATGGAAATATTCTATCAAAATTAGAAGGAAAGCTCAAAGACAAAAAAATTTCTCTTGATATATCTTTTAATATGCAATCTGAAAATTTAAAAATTTATCAGGAAGATATCGGTGATGCATTTCTTTCAGGAGAAGCTCATATCCGTGAAGATAAAATATATGGCAGCGGTGAGCTGAAATCTGATGCAATAGAAAAACTTGAATTCTCTTCCGAATACTCCCCCAAAGATAAAAAAGGGAATATAAACTTTTTCTCATCTATTGACCTTTCAAAATCAAAAATTCTGAAAAAGTCAGATGGAAAAATAAAGCTATCAGGCAAAATTGGATTTCCCGATATAAAAGGAAAACTTGATGTTGACGCAAAAGATAGCGAGATAGAAAACATATTCAAAATCCAAAGAACTCTCGGAAATATAGATATAGAGAACGGGATACTGAAAATAAGTGCGGTCGCATATAATGAAGAAAGCAAGTTTATAATAAAAGGGAATTTTAATCCAAAAAATCTTGAAGCGTCAGCAAAAATTGAAGTCGCAAAATCTAAACTCTCAGACCTACTGAAAACAATAAATGTTGATGTTCCATTTGATGGTTATGTTAAGTCAGATGACCTGAAATTCAATTTATATAAAAACACAATAAAATTAGGTGGAAGTGCATATGCAGAAAACTTTGAAATAATATCAGAAAAAATAAGATGCGCAAATGCAAATATCAAAACAGAAGTAGATTTTGATGGAAACTATAATGTGAAGGTAGAAGGAGTAGGTTTTGATGGAGTAGCAATTTGCCCAGAGTATTATTCAGACTTTGAAAATAGTGAATTAAGCAAAGCATCAAAATTTTTCTTTGATGCAACCGTAAATCAGAAAATCATAGATGTTTCATTAGAAGGATTTTACAACCTTGAAGACATAGATATAACACCTTTTAAGATGAGAGGTAAAGCTGAATTCAAAGGCAAAGTAATAAGCGACCACAAAAATATTGAAAGTTCAATAGATATGAAATCAGAAGATTTTCAAATAGAAGATTATGTTGTAAGCTCATCTTGTGTCATCGGAAAGATTGAATACAAAGAAAATAAAGTTTTTGTATCAGGTGAAACTTGTGAAAATTTTCTTTTTGACATAGCTTATAATCCAAAAAAAGAAGAAATTTTCGGGGAAATAAAGAAGAGTGATACAGAAATAAAGTTTTTAGGAGATCAAATCCAAGCAAAAGGTGAGCTAAAAACTCTGTCGGAAATAGTCCCACTCCTTTATGGAAATGAAGGATCGTTCCTCGCAAATTACAAAATAAAGGAAAAAAAAGGAGATATTTCTTTATCGGCTCCAAAATTCTTGATAGGTAATTTTATTTTGACTGACCTGAAAGCTTTATCACAGATAAAAGAAAATATTTTAGATTTTAGAGCGAATGCAAAATATCTTGAAGAAGAACTTGAAGCAGAAGGAAAATATAACTTGAAAAACAAAGACATAGATTTGAAGATTAATTTGAAAGGATTTGCTGGTATCCCACTAAAAGGGGATATAAAAGTAGCAGGGAACATATTATCTCCGTATGTGAGCGGGAACTTAACAATAGAAAATGTTGATCTGACAGAAAAAACGCTTGCAAAAATCAGAAGTTATCTAAAATACGGCGGAGAATCGGGTGAAAAATTTGATAGAAAAGAAGAAGAACAGGAAAGAGAATCAAAAGAAGGAAAAAAACAGGGAACAATAAATTTGGTTTTGAATATGAAAAATGTTTCTCTAAAATATGATATAATATCCACGAATTTATCTGGTAGAATTCATGTTTATGGCAATTTGGACTCACCAAAGGTAAGCGGTATATTAGAGATAAAAGATGGTTCGGTTCCGATTGCAGAGGTTGAGTTCAAACAAATAAAAGGAACGGGAATAATAGAAGGAGAAAAAGTTTTCCTGAACATACAAGGACAAGCAGAAGTTATAACTTTCGAAAACGAAAAATATCAGATAAACATAAGAATGATAGGAAATTTAGAGTCTCTGAACTTTCACCTAACATCAAAGCCAAGCCTCCCTCAAAATGATATAATGTGTATCCTGGTTCTACTGAGAAAATGTAAATCTGTTGAAGATTACAAAGGAGTTCTTGAAGTAGCAGTATATAGAGGACTATACTTGATTTCAAAAAAACTTGAAGAAAACATAGGAATAGCAAGCACTAACGCAAGACCATTTTTTACACCAACTGAATTCGGAATCATGGGTAAAGCATACGGACTCAACTTTACTTTCTCACAAAACATCTTTGAAGGAGTGAATAAATTTTCTCTCTCCCGCGAAATATCAGATAATATCTTTACGACTTTGAGCTGGGATAACAAAAAATACGGATACTCTCTTCTTGGAAATTTAGGAAATCTTGGACTTGATGTAAAAACAATAAGAAGATTCTGAAAGCAAAATGGTAAGAAAAGTATATGGTGAGCGTAATAACTATATCTAACTCAAAAGAAAAGCTACTGAAAACAGCAGAAGGAGTTATAAGAGAATGCAAAAATTTTGATGGTGAATGGGAATATATAATCGTTGAATGCCAAAATGTGAAGCACGACTTGAAAGAAAATTTAAAAGAAAAGCCATACGCAGAGGAAGATAAGTTTGAAGAGAAAATTGAAAAAATAAAAGCAGAATCTGGAATCAGAAACCAAATAAAACATATAAAAGTAGAAATGTGTGGATTTTCTTACCAGAGAAACATAGGATTGAAAAAATCAAAATATGAAATTTTGGTATTCGTGGATGATGGGATGGACATACCAGAAGGTTGGCTAAAAAAACTAATTTCTCCTATAATTTCAGGGGAAGCAGATGCAGTTCTTGGCGGAGTATTACCTAAATTAGAAGAAGGTAAGACAAAAGAAAACATATTAGCTTTATGCCAGAGCGTACTGGGTTTTCCAGGCGGAGGTCTAAAATATTACGCTTTGGGCACACGACTGATAGACTCTTTTTCAACTCCAAACTTAGCAATAAGAAAAGAACTCGTAGAACTCACTGGCGGATTTGACGAAAAACTCGTATTTGGAGCAGAAGACTCTGATTTAGCGATAAGAATAAAAATTAAATTCCCAAATTCAAAGTTTCTTTATAAAAAAGAAGCTTATGTTATAGCAGAACCAAGAAAAAATTTAAAAGAAATAACAAAGTGGTTTATAAGAAGAGGTAAAGCATTAGCAACACTAAAAATAAAATATTCCAACGGCAAAACGAAGATAAAAGATTTATTAAGTAGAGAACTCATTCTCCCGAAAATCTTTATATCATCTTCTATACCTTTGATTTTTCCTGTATTCTCAATTTCGTATGTAGCAAAAGTAGAGGAAACTCTTTTTTTGGTGAAAAACAAGCTAAAAAGTAATGACATTATACCAAAAGAATATTTTTTAATTCTACCAATTGCTCTACCTATGTTTAAGTTTATAGCTGATGTGTGCTTTTCTATCGGATTTTACAGTATCTATTTTTCAAAAAATGTTCAAACAATCCAAAATTTCATTATAAAATAACATCAAACAAAAAAGAATAACTGATTTAAGATAGAAATGTTCGCTTCTATGATGAATACCAAACAGATTATATCAATAATAGGTTTAGGAAACTGGGGAAATGAGTATCTGAAAACGCGACACAATTTTGGCTTCATGTTCTGCGACTTCATAGCTGAAAAAACTGGTGAGAAATTCAAGGACATCAAATTTGGTACATATTTTGAAACCAATATTGAAGGAAAAAAAGTATTTGTGTTCAAAGGAAAAACATTCATGAACATATCAGGTGAAACAGCAAAGAAATTTTTAGATAAGTTCAATCTCTGGAAATCTCAAATTATAATATGCCACGATGACCTAGATATCCCATTTGGTATGATAAAAATTAAAGAAAACGGCGGTACAGGAGGACACAAGGGCATAGAATCAATAGTAAAACATATAGGAGGAAACAATATAAGATTTAGATTCGGAATAGGGAGACCGGAAAGGTATCAAGACATAGCAGAATATGTTTTGGATGAATTTTCTCCGGACGAATTAGCAAATTTAAGCAAAATTTTGGAAACTGGTTTTTCCGCTTTAATTACACTTGTAAAAGAAGGAGTTGACAAAGCGATGAGTTTATTCAACAGCAGAAAAATTTACCATTTGTAGTGTGCGAATGTTTTGTTTGCTTCCGCGATTTTGTGAAGTTCTTCTTTTTTCTTCACAGCTTCCCCTTTACCCGCAGCTGCATCCATTATCTCATATGCAAGTCTTTCTATCATCGTCCTCTTATCTTTCCTTTCGCGAGCAGCTTCAACCAAAAATTTCAATCCAAGATGGAGCTTCCTTCTATCAATACACTCAACAGGAATCTGATATGTAGCCCCTCCGACCCTACGAGTGCGCACCTCCATCTGAGGTTTAACATTTTCAAGAGCTTTCTTGAAAACTTCAATTGGATCTTCTCCCTTTACTTTTTTTATTAGATCAAAAGCAGAATAAACGATGTGCATAGCGAGGGATTTTTTCCCATCATACATTATTTTATTTATTAACTTCTCTACTTCAATGCTTCCGTATACTAAATCAGGCTTTACTTCCCTTATTTCAATTTTTCCCTTTCTTGGCATATAAAACTACCTCCTCCATTCTAACTTTCTTTCTAATTTATACATAGAAGTTTTCACTTTTTAGCTTGTGCCTCTCCTTTTGGTCTTTTTGCTCCGTATTTTGATCTTGATTTTCTTCTATTTTCTACACCAGCGGCATCAAGAGCTCCACGAATTATATGATATTTCACCCCTGGCAAATCCTTGACCCTACCCCCTCTCACAAGAACAACGGAGTGCTCCTGCAAATTGTGTCCTATTCCAGGAATATAAGCTATTACTTCCCTTCCATTTGAAAGTCTAACCTTAGCAACTTTTCTCAAAGCTGAATTTGGTTTTTTCGGAGTTGTAGTATAAACCCTAATACATACTCCTCTTTTTTGAGGGCAACCTTCAAGAGCAGGAGATTTACTCTTCCATTTTTTAGGCTCTCTTCCTAACCTTACAAGCTGATTTATGGTAGGTGGCATATCTTTTAAAAATAAAAAACAAAAGATAAGAATAGAAAAAATCAGAAATTTACTATTTCCAAATATATTTGCTATTTCAAAAATGCCCTAAAAACCCAGCCAGAAAAATCAAGTAAAAAAACCATATTTTTAGCCCCTCTGAAATATTTCATCCCCTTTGCTCCTATATCAAATACAGCTGGCGTTACAGCAAAAATATTTATATCCCCTTTACCAGAAGTTCTAACAAAGCTTGTTGCATCAAAGACCAAAAGAGCAGATATTTTTGAATAAATTTGAGGTATTGAAAGACCAACGAAAATAAAATCAAGAGAACCCGCACCAAAAAACTCGTCTATTACAGACTGCACATCAAACTCAGACACAGAAGGATAAACACCAGCATACCAAGAAAACTCTTTTATCTTTGCAAGATCTATACCAAATGTTCTTATTTTTATATAATTCCCCTCTGATGAAACCTCAAAAAGAATATTCTGATATAATTTCAAGAGCCCCCCTCCCTCACCTTGAAGTTCCTTTTCCACTTTTCCTCCCCTTATAAGATATAAAGAGTTTGTTGAAGACATAACCACATCACCCGATGGAAAAATCTCAAAAGATACAGGAGAACTATCAAATACCAATCTTGATATCTCTTTCAGAGTGAATGAAGAGAGGTCAAGATCTAACTCTACTACTGTGAATTGCGTACTTTGACATACTGTTCCACTAACAACTACCTTATACCTGCCAGAATCCAATTTTTTAACATAGAAAGCATTAATTGAATGAATACCGAGCTCAGAGTAAGGTTTATAAATTTTCGGCTTACGCTTGCGAACAGAATCCTTATCTCTGAAATCGTAAATTAAAATCCCTGAAAAAATCCACTCCTCTCCACAACCTGACCTTTCTAAAACAGCAGCTATAATATTTTCATCTAAATAATGCTTTTTGACAGAGTAATTTACATCAGCAAATTTTCCATCAGGTTTGATATACAAATGAAGATCTAAATCTTGAAAATTTCCAGCCCTATCAAATCTCAATATTTCAATCCCGCCAATCCCTCCAACAGATAAGTATATTGTAGTTTCAGTTTGAAAACCAGAAAGAGATTCTGGCTGAACTCCGAGAGACTCATAGTCAAGCGGATTTAACCTATTTCCACTGAAATCATACGCAGAAATAAATCCACCCGAATATAAAATTGATGTAGAACTCCAAGAGTATATAATTTTACTTTGTGGCTCAAAAGTTATGCAGTTCTTCCACTTCAATACCTGCCCCCCAAAAAACATAAAAGGGTATATACCACTCTTTTCGCACCTCTTTCCACCATCTAACCTATCAAGACATATAAGAGATAAAATACAAACTCCTTTATCACTACACAAAGAAAAACTCTGAGGAATAAAAAAGTCTAAAATGTTTATGTTGTAATTATATGGATCAGACAGAGGACATATTTCTGAATGAGGGATATTCTGAACAACTTGCTCCATAGTTATATTTGTTTTATTTACAAGCTGACACGAACCTTCTTCACACGATGATATATCAAAAATATATGTTCTTGATGCAAATAGATTTTCCTGTTCACCCGTTGAAATAATAATATAAATTCTCCCTCCTTCTTTGAAAAAAGAAATCCGAGTTGGAGTGTAGTCTAAATCAAACTCATATTTTTTCTCATACCCCTGAACTATATAAGATTTATAAAAATCATCATAACTTATTCTCATCTTATATACTACCACCTTGTTTTGTCTCTCTACTCTGTGTGCAAAGAATAAAAAATTTCCTTCCCTGAAAATTGAATATGGAGAAGAAAAGTTATAGTCTAAATTAGTTGAGAAATCAAATTCAAAAGTAGGATAAGGTATAAAATACCTGAAAGAATTGCCAGAGAATAAAGCAATAGCAGTTAAAAAATTTAGGTAATGCAAAAAAGAGGCATCAGCATAGTTGCGGCTTATTTCAAAGATTTTTTTGTTCCAATTGACATAAGAACCAGATATTTCAAAACCAAAAATCTGCCCAGCAGCTTTATAAACCAAAAATTTTTCATTTTGAGTTTCTCCAATATCAACTCCATAAACACTTTCTGCAAACCTTCCGGATGAATCAAATATAAACCTTCCATCTCGGAATGAATACTCCTGAACACCAAAATCAACTCTTGAAGAAAAAAGCTTTAACGAATCTCCCAAATCAGCGGCAAAAACTTGGGGACGCTGAACAACAAAAGGTAAGAAACCAAAACTTTCAATTCTTCTCGCAACATATATAGGAATAAGATTTGTACTTTCACACTCGTTTCCACCATCATCCACAACTTTAACACGAGGAGTATATATCCCGAGTTTCTGGTATGTAAATGAGAATGTAGGTTGATTGGTTTCTCCGTCTTGCTGAAATTCTCCTCCCTGATTATCTGCATCCCATATAAATTTAAAATCGCATTTTATCTCGTCTTGTGGAGAGAAGCTTCCACATCTATCGTCTGAAACTACCGCACCGAGCTGAACACCAAACGGAGGCAACCCAATAACATCCCCACGAGGAGGTGAAACAATAGCCATCTGAACAGTACAAGGTTTATTCTCAAAAACTACAACCTCTTTTTTCTCCTCTCCCTTCTTTCCCCTTATATTTTCAGCAGAAGCCTGAAAGTAAAAAATCTTACCAACAACTCCTGTTATACGGACAACATACTGGGTTGATAAATCTACAAATCTTTTTCCCCCGGTGATATTTATTGAAAAATTCGATTCAGATAAAGATGAATCTTCTTTTACATCAAAATCTATTATTTTTGTGTCATCAAAGAATAAGGCAAATTTTTTAAGTTCTACCTCTTCGGAGGATACTCGGACATTTACTGTAAAAAAAACAGGAGATATACCTGATGTTGGGTTTGGGAAGATTTCAACTTTTGGCGGAGCCGGCTCTTTTTCCGGCTTACAAATTGATAAGCCTATTATTACCCCGATTAGTATAGCGACTACCAGTGCTACTGCAAGGATTATATATTTCATTTTTGTGGTCGGGGCAGCCGGATTTGAACCGGCGACCTCTGGCTCCCAAGGCCAGCGCTCTTTCCAGCTGAGCTATGCCCCGCTGAAATAATTTTAATCTTTCTTTGACAAAAAAATCAGTCAGTATAAAAAATAAAAAATAATCTTTAAAACTAATCCTTTATTTTTCTCAAAAAATCTTCTATATCATCAACAATCTGACTTTTCGCCAATTTCCCTTCTATGAGGTCAAGATGTCCCGCTTCGTATTCTTTATAGAACTTTTTTTCAGAAGACACTATATCTAATATTGGTTTTACACTCTCTGGTGGAGCAAGTTTATCTAAATTTCCTGCAATAGCAAAAATTGGGACATTAATTTTTTTGAACTCCTCAGTAAAATCTATGGTTCCATCGTAAGAAGTTATTTTCCGCTCATAAACCCAAAGCAAAAGCTGAACCAAAAGACGAGGAGAGGTTTGCTCAAATCCTAAAACAAGCTTCTCCCAGAAATCGTATAAAGATTCAAAATTTCTTGTATAAGATGGATAAAGAGGAGCAACTTTAAGTATATGAGAATATCTCATAAGTGGAACTCCAAAAAGCCCGAAAAATCCGAGAACTTTCATAAAAACCTCACGAGGCCAGAAAAAATATACAAGATGAGAAAGGGGAATATTTTTTGCAAATCCTACCATTTTTCCAAAAATCTGCATAGCAGGCACACCTTTGCCAAAAAATACAGGACTTCCAAAAGTTATAACAGAAAAAACATTCTCTTGCTTCCAAGATGTATATGCATATGAACATATACCACCAAGTGAATGACCAGCGAGAATAACTTTCGGCGATAAAGAACGAGCCTTTATAAAGCTTACCGCTGTATCTATGTCCTTAAAAACGAAATCTTCAAATGTGTAAGAGTATCTTATTTTTCCCAGCCGCGAGAAACCAGAACCGCGTAAATCTACAGCAAAAACATGGAAACCTCTCTTTGAAAGCTCAGGAGCCATTCCTCCACTCTTGCCATGCCAACTGAGATTATTCTGTGCGTAGCCATGAATTAAAAGTATAGGATATGGATATCTCTTTTTATCAGGTCTCCACTCAATAACTCCAATTCTTACCTTATCCCCAGCTATCAAAGAATGCTTAACCATAATTTTCATCTCTTGAAGTAAATTTTAAATAAAACATCTAAAACAAAAACAAAAGATAAAAAAGAACAAACAAAATATCAAAATCTTTTGATAGTTTTCATAATTTATAAGACCATAAGAATGTTATTCTCTTTTCCCCTCTTCGTAATAAAAATGCAATTTATTCTCAACTATTCAATTATTTACATTCAAATCATTCAAATTAAAATTAGGGAAAAAAATCATTTGTCATACATAAAAGTTGTTTCAATTTTAGATAGTATTTCTTGCGAAATTTGGACATCTTTCCTTATCCTTTCCTTCAAATCATTCACGGATTGGAATTTAAAGACATCTCTTATTTTTTGAACAAAAAAAACTTCAGTACTTTTGAGATAAATGTTTCCTTCAAAACCTAAAATAAACACTTCAAGAAACCTACCAGAAGAGCCGAAAGTAGGCTTTGGTCCCACATTACAAACTCCCTTAAAAAGTCCGATTGAGTCTATTTTTACAAAACAAGCATAAACACCGTCCTGTGGTAAAAAATAAGTAGTGGAAATATTAGCTGTTGGGAATCCTATAGTTTTTCCTCTACCTTCCCCTTTCACAACACATCCTTTTACAGAATAAAAATCCCCAGTATAGCTTCTAAACTCCCAAACTTTCCCTTCCTTTATGAGATTTCGCAGAAAAGAAGAAGAAATTTTTTTTTCGCTATCTGAAAATATAAGTGAGACAATTTTGACATCTACATTTAAACTTGAAAAGAAATTTTTGATATCCTCTGGCTTGCCTTTTGCACCCTTGCCAAAAGAAAAATCAGCTCCCACAGAAATTCCACAAGGAGATAATTTTTCTTGCAAAAAAAAACAAAAATCGTGGGGCGACATCTCTTTAATCTGTGAGAAATTAAGTATAATAATGTAATGTACACCCAACTTTTCAAGCTTTTTTATTTTATTTGATATTGGAGTTAAGATAAAAAAACCCTCTGGTCTAAAAACAAATCTGGGATGAGGTAGAAATGTTATAACACAAAGTTTAGTTTTCTTTGATTCTGCTATTTCCTTGCCTGCCTTTATAACTTCTTGATGCCCACCGTGTATTCCATCAAAATTTCCAATACAAATTACAGAACCTCTTATTTCATCTATTCTTTCTGATCTATCCCACCAGAGAATTGTTTTTATTCTGTCATACATGATGTATCGGAAAATTTTAAGTCTTCCGGTAAATTTTCCTCTACACTCATATATATGATTGAAACCAAACCTTTCAAAGCATTCATCAAGTTTCTTTTTCGCATAAAATGCGAATACATCCAACCATCAACTACTTTTACTCTTTTCTCGTAGCTTAAAGAAGAGAAAGTTTTAAGATATCTTGGTATGGTTGAGACTTCAAATAAAAAGAGTATTATCTGAAACATACGCTTTGCATCTTTTGGCATGTTATCAAAAAATTCCTTAGCCCTCATTTCAAACTTCTTTAATGATTCATCACTATCAAAAGGAATTATAACTTCAGCTAAGCTCAAAAAGGTTTTGAGATGACGCATATTTCTATCTGATTTTACACAAAATCATGGAAAAAGACCAATTTTCATTATAAGTTCTATTCTACCTAAAATCAACCATGTATTTGTTAATAACTTTACGCTAAAACACATAATAATGGAAATCAAAAAGTAAAATAAAAAAAATAAAAATAGAAATATGGAAGATGAAATAATAATAGAGGCGCAAGATATTTGGAAACACTTTGAAGAAAAAAATAGAAAAATAGAAGTTCTAAAAGGAGTTAATCTCAAAGTAAAAAGAGGGGAAAAAGTGGCAATAGTTGGAGCTTCCGGTTCAGGCAAAACTACATTACTTTCAATAATAGGTACAATCCTCAAACCTACATCAGGTAAAGTAATCATAGATGGAGAAGATGTAACATGGAAAAGCGAAAAAGAATTAGAAAACATAAGAGGTAGAAAAATATCTTTCGTTTTTCAAAACGGCTATCTCATAGATGAACTTTCTCCTCTTGAAAATGTTGAGCTTTTCGCCAAAAAAGTATTCGGAGATAAAGCAAAAGAGGTAGCAAAAAAAATCCTTCAAGATTTCGGAGTTCCTGAAAGAAAAAATACATGGGAACTATCTGGTGGAGAATACCAAAGGGTTGCACTTGCAAGAGCCATAAGTGTGATGCCGAAAGCTCTTCTGGCAGATGAACCAACCGGCAACCTTGATCCCGAGACCGCTGAAAAAGTTATGGATGAAACAATAAGATTGTGTCAAAGAGAAAAAATAGCATTAGTTATCGTAACTCACAACTTCAAAATAGCAGAGAAAATGGATAAAACCTACAAACTTGAAAACGGAAAACTCGTGGAACTTTGAACTGATTATTTTTTCGTATAGCTCAGCTCGCCAGAAATAAGATTACTTTTCATCAGAGCTTTTTCAACTGCCAAAAAAATAGCTCTCCTTACATCATTTATTTCAACTATTGCCTCCGCAGTAGTTCCTCCCGGTGTCATAACTTCTTCTTTTATTTGATAAGGAGCTTTACCTGAAATTATCATTTTAGCAATACCTAAAAATGTATGAGCAGAGACTTCTCTTGCAACGGCTCTTGGTAATCCTGCTCTTACGATAGCGTCTTCAAAAGCTTCAAAAATTACTGAAAGGTATCCCGGACCTGACGCTGATGTTGCGGTAAAGATATCTATCTCATCATCTGATTTTACAACAAATGTTTTTGAGTATTTTTTGAATATATTTTCCAAAATTTTTGCATCTTCTTCAAGACCTGCGAGTATAGCTACAACTCCTTCTTTTTGAGATATAGTCAAAGACGGCATAATTCTTGCCCACCTTTTTATATATCTTTTGAGAAAATCAGACCTTATTCCAGCGGCACATGAAACAACAAGCTTATAATTAGAATTCGCAAAATCAGCTACATCAGATATAACATCATAAATATCTTTTGGTTTTACAGCCAAGATTATGATATCACTTTCAGATAAAACATCTTCTAATTTTCTTTCATAATCTTTGAGGTTTCCATGAACCCCGACTTTATCGTATAAAAGCAAAGGAAAATCGTCTTTTAAAGCGTAAGCCAAAGCTGACCCCATCTTTCCGACACCTATTATGCCAAAAGACAATTTTTTCTCACTCATAAAACTGATACCCCCGATAAGGCTATTCTTCCCAATTTACAATCTCATCTTTTATTCCTTTTCTTTTATTTATTATTCTTGCAAGAATAAAGAAAAGGTCTGAAAGACGGTTCATATAAATCAAGCAATTCTCATTTATGCTCTCAAATGACATAAGCTCTACTATTTCTCTTTCACACCTTCTTGCTACTGTTCTTAAAATATGCATAAGTGAAGATGGTTCAGAACCACCTGGCAGAATGAAATCTTCAAGTGGTTCAAGTTCCGCAAGATATTTTTCTTCAAGTTCTTCCAACCAATCTACCATTTTAGAGGAAACGCGTTTTTTTTCAGTATCAGATGGTTTTGAAAGTCTTGCAAGATCTCCTGCAAGAATAAAGAGGTGATTTTGAATTTTCTTGAGAATATCTGCTATATCTTTTAGTTCTTCGTCCTTTGAAATCTTTGATAAAGTATATCCAATAAAGCTTGCGAGTTCATCAGCTGCTCCGTAAGCTCTAACTCGTGGATGATGCTTACTCAAAACAAATCCACCTACGATGTAAGTTTTGCCTTTATCGCCAAACTTTGTAGTTATATGAGTCAGCCTATAACCTTTACTTTTTTCTTTTTCTGTTTTTTCGTTATCAGGTTTTTCAGCCATAGATTAATTTTACCTTTGAAAGATTTCTTATAAACAAATAAACAAAAAAATCAAATTACATCCTTTGCAGTCATCTTTTTTTCTTCAAGTTCCGATTTTTTCAAATCTACCCTTATACCTTTTTCTTTGAGTAATTTTTCGTATCCTTTCTCTTCAAGCTCACTTGCCAGAGATTCATCACCAGATAAAACTATTTTGCCGTCAAATAGTATATGAACAAAATTTGGTCTCACATAGTTTAAAATCCTTGGATAATGAGTTATTATTATGATCATTTTTTCTTTTGTCATAAAATTCATCACAGCTGATGCTACGATTTTTAGTGAATCAACATCAAGACCAGAATCTATCTCATCTAAAATGATAAGTTTCGGATTCAGCATTAACATCTGCAAGATTTCAGTTCTCTTTTTTTCTCCACCTGAAAAACCCTTGTTTATCTCCCTTTTTGCAAACTCTTCTGGAATTTTGAGCAAAGACAATTTTTCCTTGAACTCACGAGAAAAAGCTGAAAAATTTTTCTCACCCCCTGCTACTGTCCACAAAAATTTCCCAAGAGGAACACCTGGTATCTCTTGCGGATACTGAAAAGCAAGAAAAATCCCTTTTTTTGCTCTCTCATGAGTTTTGAGGTTATTTATTTCTTCACCTTCAAAGGTAATCCTTCCACTTTCTATTTTGTATCTTGGATGTCCCATTATTGTAAAAGCAAGAGATGTTTTTCCAGAGCCATTTGGTCCCATCACAGCGTGTATCTCTCCGCCCCGAGCAACAAGATTTATACCTTTTAGAACCAATTTCCCCTCCACAGAGACATTTAAATTTTCTATTTCAAGCATATGAATAATCCTTCTTACTCAAAAATTGATTATCCTTTTAAATTTGCACCCAAAATTATCTTTTTCACTATTTCCTGATTTTAATTTTTGAATATCTCAAAATAGAAAAACTGCCGATAAATCATTTCATTTATGATACCTTCACATTATCAGGACGAACTAGACGAACTTGAAAAGCTTGACGATCCATTTAACATATTTTCAGCGTGGTATAAAATAGCGTCGGAGAAAGAAAATGATCCAACTTATATGTATATTTCAACGGTTGATGAAGAGGGGAGACCGAATATAAGAACAGTTCTTTTGAAAAAATTTGGGAAAGAAGGTTTTGTATTTTTTACAAATATTGAATCTAAAAAAGGTAGAGAAATCCAAAAGAACCCTTTTGTTGCGGCACTCTTTTGGTGGCAAAACTTTGGCAGACAAGTGAAAATAAGAGGTAAAGCTGAGAAAATCTCCGAGAAGGAAGCCGATGAATATTTCAAAACAAGACCAAGATTATCTCAAATTGCAGCTTGGGCATCAAGACAAAGCCAGCCAATAAGTTCATACAAAGAACTAATTGAAAGATTCAAAAAGTATGAAAAAGAGTTTGAAGGGAAAGAGGTTCCTCGTCCTCAATACTGGCTTGGTTTCAGAATAATTCCTTACGAATTTGAATTTCTGATTTATACAACTGAAAGATTACACAAAAGAGCTTTATTTTATCTTGAAGACGGAAGATGGAAAAAGACTTTTTTGTGCCCTTAAATTGAAGAAAGTAAAAAATAAAGATGTAAAAAGAAGCCAGGCATTGACTTGATGTAAAACTCCCCAAAGAACTGGTATATCCCCTTTTGAGTTCAGAGTTGTTACTACTCCTAAAATGAACTGCATTAACCAAAGAATAATTGGCAAAAAAACCCCTTTTAAAGCAAGGAAAATCAAAACTACACCTAAAATCAAAGGAAAATGTCTGTGAAAAAAATTTAAAAATAGAGGATTGTTTAGAAAATCTTTTTGTGAAAATAAATTTGGTGGTATAAGATGTCCGTTCATATCAGGATAAGTGGGAGCTAAAAGAGCAGCTTTATGTCCAGCAACTAATGTTCCAATAAAGAACTGAAAGACAAAAAGCAAAATAGCAATCAAGCTCAAAATCTTTATCTTTCTGAAATCTGGTGAAAATCCACCTTCTTCATAATTTTTATTTCCAATATTTTGATTAATAACTTCATTTTGACTAACAACTTCTTTCTCCGCCGTTTTAGCCTTATATATTCCGTAAAGAACGAAAGAGTATAATCCGAGAGCAAAAGTGTTATGCAAAGCTAAAAATATAGGAGAAACAAAAATTCTATCTTCAACAATACCTGTTCTCACCATAAGCCATCCTAAAACTCCTTGAACAAAAATCAAAAAGATAAATGTAATGAAGTATTTTACCCATGTTTTATCTATTATTTTTTTCAGAGAAAGTACGATAAGAGGAAAAATCACCGCAAAACCAATCATCCTGCCCCAGAGCCTGTGTAGATATTCCAAAATGTAAAGTTTTTTGAACTCTTGCAAGCTTATAGAGAACATAAGTCTTCTGTATTGAGGTATTTTTTTATATTTTTCAAACTCTTCCTCCCAGTGCCTTTGAGTCAAAGGAGGGATTATTCCAGTCACCGGTCTCCATTCAACGATAGCTAATCCAGCCTTTGAAAGCCTCGTAATACCTCCAAGTGATACCATGACAACAATCATAAAACCAAGAATGCTCAACCATGTTGCAATGATATTATTTCTTTTACCATCCCCCATAGCTTTTTAATTCTCATTTTTATTATGTAATTTTTTTCATAATTTAGCGATGTAAAAAATAAATTAAAAGTTTCCGAATTAAAATTTTGCGAAGTGTTTTTGATTTTTTAACTTTAATAACATTTGTTGGGTTTTATTGGTAAGTTTATTTTTTTAGGAAAGTAGATTAAAATTTTTATATTTAAGGAGGTGAAAAAGTTGTGAGATTTGATAAGATAATAAACCACATAAGGGAAATAAACGAGAAAAATAGGGCAGAAATGATGACAATTCCCCGCAAGATAAATCCGGCAAACTTTGCAGAATGTGTTGATGTTATACTCAAATTCTTTAATTCAATAATGAGAGCCCACCTTGTCGTTGAGATGTGCGAGATCGCAGAATCTCTTGAAATTCCTCCAAGAGATAAAGCTCAACTTACATATCTTAAAGAAACGATAAAAGAGAACATACTCGGACTATACAAAGCAGTATCTGTAATAATTGATGGACTCTTAAAAAACTATTCATCAGAATCATTTGAATACAAAGCTTTTGATGAGCTGAAAGGAAATATAGAGCAACTTATGAGCAAATACTTACCACGAGAGACTGAAAAGAATGTCGCAGAAGAAATAAAATCTGCTTAAAGATTAGGTAAAATAAAGACAAAATTTTACAACAAGCAATAAAATTCAAACAGAAATTTGATTGCCAAACAATAAGTTCGTTCAATCACATATAATGTTTTAGTCTATGAGGAAAAGATGGTTTGTATTCTTCATCATTTCGCTTTGCATTTTCGCTGCTGATATTTCAACAAAATATATAATTGAGCAAAAATTACCATATCTTTCAGAAGTAAAAATTACAGAATTTTTCAATATAGTTCATATAAGAAATAGAGGTGTAGTCTTTGGAATGCTTTCTGATATTCAAAACGAAAAAATAAGGTTAGTTCTCAATTTTATATCAGTTTTTGTTATGGTTGCCCTCCTTTTTTTCGCAAGATTTTTCTCCGGTATCCCATTTTACACAATAGGAGCTATGTTCGGAGCAGCTCTCGGGAATGTCTCTGAAAGAATTTTCAAAGGCTATGTAGTTGATTTTTTAGATTTCCATATAGGTAAATATCACTGGCCAGCTTTCAATATAGCGGACTCAGTTATAACGGTAGGAATGATAATTTTGGTTTCGTATGGATTATTCTCAAAAAACACGAGCAAACTTGAAGCAGAAAAATAAAAAAACGGAGGAGCTGCAATAAATAAAAAATAAAAAATGGAAAGGATTAGTTCTGATCAGAAAATAGCCATAATCGGCATAAATGAGGACGGAACTTCTGGTTTATCTAAAAAAGCTATTGATCAAATAAAATCAGCAGATATTATTGTAGGTGGTAAAAGACATATAAATCTTGTATCACAAATTCTTTCTCAAAGCCAAAAGATAGTTTATATAGGCGCAAATATAATTTCCACCCTTGATGAAATAGAATCTTACATCAAAGAAGGGAAAAGAATTGTAGTTTTAAATTCAGGAGATCCTTTATTTTTCGGGTTTGCAAAAAATCTATTTGAAAGATTTGGAAAAGATATCTTTGAGGTTATACCGAATTTATCATCTTTGCAGCTTGCATTTGCGAAAATAAAAGAAACATGGGATGACGCAAAAATTATAAGTATTCATTCAAAAGCGTTCAGTTTAGATGATTTTTTCTGGGATATAGTTGAAAATGAGAAAATATTTATATTGACATCTGGGAAAGATGATCCTAAAAAAATAGCGGAATTTCTTGAAAAGAACGATATAAGTGTGAAGAAATTTTTTGTTCTTGAAAATTTAGGTGGAGAAAACGAAAGAGTTTTAGAACTTAACACAAAAGATGTATCAAAATATGACTTCTCACCTTTGAATGTCGTAATAATACTTAAAGATAAAGAAGAAAAAGTTTTTCATATTGGAGAAGAAGATGAAAATTTTATATCAAAAGAGGGTCTGATAACGAAATCTGAAATAAGAGCAATAGTTTTATCTAAACTTTGCTTGAAAGAAAATTCTGTTGTGTGGGATATAGGTGGTGGTTCAGGTTCAGTATCAATAGAATGCACACTTATTGCAAGAAAAGGTAAAGTATATTGTATAGAAAAAAGAAAAGATTTGATTGACATAATAAAGAAAAATACAGAAAAGTTCAAAGCAAAAAATTTGGTAATTGTTCAAGGAGAAGCTCCACAAATACTACAAAATTTAGAAGACCCTGACTCGGTTTTTATAGGTGGAGGAGGAGAAAAAATAGAAGATATAATAGAAGAATGCTTGAAAAGAGAAAAATTGAAAAATCTTGTTGCAACATTCGTTGTTCCATCACATTTTATAAGAGCAAAAGAATTCCTTGAAAAAAAAGGTTTCAATCCAGAATGTCTTTTTATAAATGTTATGAAATTAAAAAAAATTGATAGGTTTGAAAAATTTGAAGAGAAAACAAATGTATTCTTGCTAAGCGTCAAAATAAGGAATTTCAGATGAGCCCCAAATCAGCAACTTATTCTTTTTGAACTCAAAATCTTCAATCAACAAAATCTGTAATAGGAGACCTGTATATTTTTGATATTGCGACTTGGGATATATATGAAAATTCATAAATTTTTTCAATTTGCCTCAGAACTTCAACTGTTTGAGAAACCATTCTTGCCAAATCTCCAACTTCAATTCCACTCTTTTCCTGAACATCATGAATATCTCCACCTTTCGCCCATATCTTCATAGCAGAATAAATTTTGCCATCTAAAAAAGCTAAGACAGTGGATTTTACCCCATATTTGCGCACAACCAACTCGGCTGGTTTAAATTTTGGAGTAATTCCAAATTTCAGCTCAAGCTGATATATCTTCTCAACTTCACGCTCTATATGTTGAGGAGGTTTTACAAAAGGAGGTTTTGGTTCGCCCAAAAGCATAGCTAATGTAGCTGCAAAAATTGCCGGGTCATTCCCAAAAAGTCCCTTCTTCAATAACTCATATATATATATGGACCGCGGGGTTTTCAAGTTTGAAGCCTCCCATCCTTTCTCTGTGAGCATATAATCCTGGTCCAAATACCCCATAAATTTCAAAAATTCTATCGTTCTTCTGAACTCTTTTTCAACTTCGTCTGGATTATCTTTTAACATCTGATTTAGTTTATCATCAAGTTCCTTCAGATTTTTAGATATTTCTGAACATACATCAAAAGCTTGACAAGGCACACAAGGAAATCTTGATATTTCCTCAATTCTCCTTTTATTTTCTTCTCTTATTTGAAGAACTAATTTTTCAGATCTGCTGATTAAAGATTGTATCGCTTGAAGCAGATTTTCTTTATCGAAGAATTTTTTATCTGTAAAAAGAGGGAGTATTTTTTCCTTTGTAAATTTTCTTTCATCGTTTCCTAAAGAGACAAAAAATTCAAATTTGAACTTCTTTTTCTTTTTTCCATCGTCAGAATTTCCAAAACTTCCCCAGTCCTCCAATAGTATGAGCTTTCCTTTTTTATTTACAAGAAATCTAACCAAATTTCCATCTATTGAATTTTCTCCCTTTATTGAATTAAGAAGCTTTTCAAGAATTGATACTCTTGTTTTGAGCTCCTCTATCGTTTTTTCACCTTGATACAAATTTTTTTGAGTGTTCAGAAAATCTATTTTAGTTTTTGGAGAACATCTTTTCTCTTGCGGCTTTATTTTCTGAAATTCTGAAATGAGCTGATATATCTTCGCTTTTACACTTTCTTTTTCTTTCTCCCACTTCTCAACAGAATTTGATATCTCAAAGAATTTCAAACTCTTTCTTATAAGCTCCAAACACTTTGGTATATCAAGCGATTTGAGAAGATTAAGAACAAGATGTGGAGTAATATAAAAACTTGATCTTATAGGCTCTATATCCCCGAAAAATTTCTTTATTTCTTGACCGCAAGGTGCAGCTATGAATACATAACCCACAGTATCCTTGCCTCTTCTACCTGCTCTCCCTGTCATCTGTAAGACTTCGGAAGGTAAAAGCAATCTTTCTCTTTCTCCATCAAATGTGTATTTTGAAGCTATAACAACAGATTTTGCTGGAACATCAATTCCTGATGCAAGAGTTTTTGTAGCGAATATAGAGTGTGCAAGACCAATTTTGAGAGCATCCTCAAAGAGAACTTTCATAGCTGGAAAAAGTCCGGCGTGATGAGGAGCTACACCTGTTTTTATAAAATTCAAAACAAAAGGGTCATTATGAAGATATGGAAAATTCTGGAAATAACTTTCACAAAACTCTCGTCTCCTCTCCCTATCTTGATCAGAATCATCTAAATTTATTTTTCCTTCATCAACCATCTCACCTACTTGCAAGGCATACTCTTCACACTCTTTTCGTGAAGAGAAGAAGATAATAGAAGGGGTTGCTCCTTTTTCTTTAAGTTTGACAAGAGCTCGTGGAACAGAAAAATCACTTTGATTTTCTATTATCTCTTCTGGTTCAATTTTCAAAGATGATGAGACCTCTGTTTTAAAAAGAGGTTTAATTCTCCTGCCCACAGAGAACCAAATGAGCGGAACGGGTCTTTCAAACTTGAAAACAACTTTGACATCCTTCTGTCTGGTTTTTGATATCCATAAAGCTATTTCTTCTATGTTTGGAAAAGTTGCAGAAAGTAGAAGAAGTTGAGCTTTCTTTGGAGCAAAAATTATCATCTCCTCCCAAACAACTCCCCTTTCTTTGTCAGCTATCCAGTGAGCTTCATCAAGAACAATAAAATCTACATCCGGCTCTTTTACCAGACCTTCCTCAATTATTATATTTCTGAAAATTTCAGTTGTTCCCACAAGAATTGGAGCTTTTGTGTTTTCTTTTCTATCTCCTGTCATTATGCCAACATTTTCTGTACCGAAGAGTTTTTTGAACTCCCTGTATTTATCATTTGAAAGTGCTTTTATAGGTGATGCATACCAAGATCTTCCTCCTCTTTTTAATATATCTTGAATTCTGACTTCTGCTATCAAAGTCTTTCCAGATCCTGTTGGTGCAGAAACGAGGATATCAAAACCCTGAAAAATATAATCTATTGCTTCCTTTTGGAAATCATCTAGTTTTATTTTCCTTTGTTTCTCTATATACTCAAATGCTTCATTCATTTACTTAACTTTTTTTCTTTTTTCTATTATTGGGCGGAGGGGACGGGATTTGAACCCGTGCGCCCCTTTTTACAGGGCACGTGGTTTCCAGCCACGCTCCTTAGGCCGCTCGGACACCCCTCCTTTGGCTGGGGGGCGAGGACTCGAACCTCGACCCTCGGATCCAGAGTCCGATGTTCTGCCAATTAAACTACCCCCCAATATTTCTTTATTTTAAGACTTCTACCAAGACAAAAGAGAAAAATCAGGTTTTATACCATAAGTCCTCCTTACGAAACTACCGCACCGAATAACAAAATATATATTCCACACTACCCTAAAATATATAATCATTCATATTCTACCGAAGAAATAAATCCCCCGCCTAAAACTTTATCGTTCTGATACAACACACAAGCCTGACCCGGAACAACTGGTCCAAATCTCTCTTTGAATACAACAATAAGTTTCCCATCTACCTTTCTAACAGAAGCCTCCGTTCCTTCGTGAGCATATCTTACCTTTACTACGCAATCTATACCCTCATTCTCCAACTTCTCCTCTATTTCCTCATTCGGAAATGAAAGGTTTTCAACAAAAAACTTTTTCACAAGAAGATTTTCTTTACTACCCACAAAAACTCTATTCCTCTCTGGATCCAATTTTATGACATAGACAGGTTTCCCGAGAGCTACATTTAATCCTCTCCTCTGTCCTATCGTAAAGAAGAAATACCCATCGTGCTCTCCGACGACTTTTCCAGAATCAAAATCTATTATCTCACCTTTCTTTGGCTGAACACCAAATTCTTTGATCTTTTCTCTCCAATCTTTACCTTCCGTAAAACATATATCCTGTGATTCCTGCTTTCTTGCTGTTGGCAAATCAAAATCATCTGCTATTTTTCTTACGCGATCTTTTGTCATTCCTCCAACGGGGAACAATATACTTTTAAGTTGCTCTGATTTTAATCCAAAAAGAAAATATGATTGATCCTTTTTTTTATCATAAGCCCTTGATATATATACATATCCATTTTCCTGATTTTTGAGAGAGTAATGACCCGTTGCGATAAAATCTGCACCAAGCTTTTTAGCTTTCTCAAGAAAAATTTTAAACTTGACTATATCATTACAATGAACACAAGGTATCGGAGTTCTCCCCGCTTTATATTCAGAAATGAAATTTTCTATTATGAATTTTCTAAATTCATCTCTCATATCCATAACATAAAAAGGGATTTTTATCTTCATCGCCACTCTTTCAGCATCAGATATATCATACGCTGAACAACAAGACCTACCTTCTCCTTTTGATTTTGAATCATAAAGTAAGAATGTCACACCGACCACATCAAAACCCATCTGTTTTAGTATAAGAGCTGATACAGAGGAATCAACTCCTCCGCTCATAGCAACAAAAACTAACTTTCTGTTTTTTAGCAACATAAAATTTAAAATTTAGTAATCTGCAAAGTTATGGACATAAAAATCATAAAGCTTAAAATACCCTGGCCCTTCTTTGAGGTAAATGTCATAATCTTAAAAGAAGGCGATAAATTTGCCCTTATTGATACCGGCTTTCCATCAGATGAAAACTTCGCTCAGCTGGATAAAGCTATCCTTGATTTTTGCAGTAGCTGGACAAAAATTGAATTTATAATCCTAACTCATGGGCATCCAGACCACTACGGGAATGCAAGAGAAATTCTGAACAAAAACAAAATTCCAATATTTATCCATGAAAATGATAAAGATAGAGTAATAGAACTACCAAAAGAGTTAAGAAAAGAGGCAGCAGAGTTTGCAGCAGAATACCTCATAAAAAATGGAGTACCTCATGATAAGCTTTCAATAGTACAAGGACAATCAAAATCATACTTTACAAGAAAATATCAAGTTGATGATACAGATGTTATGCATATTGAAGATGAGATATTCATAGGAGGGAGCAAAATAAAAGTGTTTCATACACCCGGTCATACACCTGGACACATTATTTTATATGCAGAAAAAGATGGGATTATTTTTTCCGGAGACCACATATTCTCGCGAGGTTTTCCTGTACCTTTACTTTTCTTCCCAAAGAAAGAAGAAAGGTTCAGAAATTTACCAAACTGGCTCAAAAATCTCAAAATCTTTGAAGAACTTGATATCTCCCGTGTCTTTCCCGGACATCTTGAACCATTCTCAAATGTAAAAGAAGTAGTATCAAAAATAAAAGAGAGAGCAGAAAAGCAAAAAGAAAAAGTTCTAAATATAATATCTCAATCGCCCAAAACCATTTATGATATAGGCAACCTACTTTATCCGAATATTCCAGATGAATTCTGGTCGTTCAAATTTTCCGAAGCACAAGGATACATTGACCTGCTCCAAGACGAAGGATTAGTATCTGAAACAATAGAAAATGGTAAAATCTTTTTTGAGATAAAAAAATAAAAAGGCATTAATTTGATGGCTATCAAAAACAAATCAAAATACAAGAAATTTCAATTTGATTTCAGAATTTTTTTCAAGTTCTCAAAACCACCAGAAAAGCTATACGCTTTAAAACCTAATTTACGATAGTACTTTGCTAATCCCTTACTTGTAAAACCTCTTTCACATACAAAAACAACAATAGAATCTTTGTATTTTTCTTCATCAAATTCATTTATGCTAATTGAATTAGGGAATTTTTGTGGAAGTAAGCTGACAACCACAGAATTTGTAGGGATGTAATTTATAACATACTCATCTTCTTTCAGTATTTCTTTTATCTTCTCTTCACTTTCATCTAAATCTAACTCAAAAGTTTCATCAACCAACTTATCTAAAATTCTAACATCAATTTTTTGAATTTCGGAGAAAAATTCGTTCGGATCTGCTCTTGATGTCACAGGACCTGTAGCAATTCCGCACAACTCTTCAACATTCAAAGATAAATCATAAGTTCCAATACTCTGACTTAAAAAAATAATTTCTTGCTTATCATAGCTTATGAGAGGTCTTATGATGGGTAATGATATACCAAATTCTGCTGCGCGAATGTTTCTTATAGTTTGACTTGTTGCCTGAAAAATAGCTTCACCTGTGATCAGAGCTTCATGACCAAACTTTAAAGCTATTTTTTCACCCGCAAGATACATAAATCTTCTCAAAGCAACCTGTCTTATTTCATTTGGAATCTTTAAAAGTATCTCTTTTACTATTTCAGAAAATCTCATAACAAAAAACCGAGGTTTATATCCGTAAAACCAGTTTTCATATAAAGACTTTGCAACAGCCCACACAGGGAAAACTTCACTTAAACCTCCAAAAGCAAAGTGAAGAAAATCAACCTTACAACCTCTCTTTGCAACAAGATAAGAAGCCACAGGAGAATCAAATCCACCAGAAAATAAACTCAAGACAAGATCTCCCGAACCTATGGGCAATCCACCGGGTCCCGGTATTTTCTCAGAAAAAATATATGATTTATTGTCTCTTATTTCAACATTTATTTCTAAATCCGGGTTTTTCAGATCAACTTTTAGGGCATACGGTCTGAGTTTTGCACCAACTACAATCTCAACATCTCTTGAAGTAAAATTATGATTTCCGCTCCTTTGACATCTTACAGCAAATGTTTTCCCTTTAACCTCATTTTTAAAAATTTTCTCAATTTTGTTTGCAAGGTCATCTAAATCAGTAAATTCAAAAACCTCACACTCGGAAAAGCTACTAATTCCAAATATTCTTTTGAACAAAGATGGGTCTATATCATCTCCCTGAACATATATTCTTGCAGGTTCGTGAAAAACTTTTGCGTTTTTTCCCTGCTTTTTGAGTGCAGACTTTATGTTCCTGACAACAAGACTTTCAAAATGAAATCTTGATCCTCTCCTCCTATATGTAATATCACTTGTAAGTCTTATGAGATATGTCTTCACAACTTTACTTTTTCATTTTAAAGAGAAACATCACGGAGCTAATATATTACAGATTTTTTTGATTCCTCAGTGAAACATCAAAAAAACTTGAATATAAAGTTTCCATTCTTATACCTTTATTTCTCTTGAAATCCCATTTGCTATAACGAGAATATTGGCAAAGTTTTCAAAATCTTCAATTTGATCAAAACGAGGTAAAATTTCTCTTTCAAAATAATCTTTTAACTTTTGATTTTCCCCTTCTTTTCTCATAAATATCCTTTTTAGCTCATTTTTCAAAATCTCTTTTAAATTTGATAAGTTCTGATTCTTATCTTTGTCATATAACTCTTCAACTACCTCAAGATATTGATAGGGAAATCTACTTGAAATCTCGTTATTTTTAAACTTGCAAATCAAATCTTCAATAAAATCTATTAAATCCCACTTTCCTCCACATTCTCTCTCCCCTCCACTATGAGTTAAAAACACAAGACAAAATCCATTTTTACCATAAACATTTTTTGCTCTTTTTTCTGCTTCATTTACTTTCTTTAAAGCTAAATAAAGCGGATATTTGTGATGAACAATTAAAATTCCTGCACTCATGGAAGCTTTTTGACTTAAAATTTCCTTAAATTTCTCCTGCAATTTATAAGCACATCTCAAAACCTCTTCCAGTGGTAAAAATGCCAAAACATCATCTCCTCCTGCATAAACAAGCTTTCCATAATGATCATCTTCTACAATCTTTCTAACTTCTTCAAGAGCAAATTGAGATAACTTTCTTGAAAAAGCTTGGTGAATTGATGGAGAAGTCGGATGTCTTGAACACAAAATTTTTTGAAGTTCATTTCTATCTCTTTCCTCTGAAAATCGTATTAGAGCATCTATTACTTTTCCGTGAATTGTATCTTTTATTTTGAGATTAAACTCTCCTTTCAACCATTTTCCGATGTTATCTCCATCCATTTGTAAAATCGCATAGTATCCTGAAGGATTGATTTGATCCAAAAGTTTTAAAATATTCTGAAAGTCTTGGCTACTAACACTAACTCCATACTCCTTTATAAAATAGTCTTCTTTATAAGTTTCTTTCATAAGAAATTCTCCATCAATATTATAAAGAGGGTCATTTTTTAATTTTGAAACAGAAATAGAGGAAGGAAGATTTAATTTTTGCCTAAGCTTATCAAATTCTTGTTGAAAATTCTTCTTTACACTGTTGTCTAACCTCCTCTTTTCTCCAATGCTTGCCATTTCAGAAGTTGATGGAAATTTTATTTCATCAGATAAACCAAATTCATCTTTTATGATTTTTGGAAACAATCTTTTTGTAAGACAAACTCCACAAAGTCTCTCACCTTCTTTTAAAGAAACCTTACTTGATAACTTTTCCCATATCTCATCATTTTTTGCCTTGCAATTATCCCAGTCTTTTACTTTGTCATAAAACGATTTCCATTTAGAAATATCAGTAGCAAACCACAAAACCTCAAATTCACCGCAAAGATGACATTTTTCTCCCAGTTGTTCTAATACTTCAAAATCTCTTACACTTTTTCTTGATCCCAAAATCTTTTCTGTAAGCTCCAAAATTAATGAATAAGCACTTCCAACATTAGCAGGCTTATAATAAGGATGATTAACTACCTGCTCAATTGTTTTATAAAGCTCATTTTTATCAGAAAAAAGTTCCTTATAATCACTTAAAGCATCATCAGGTAAAATTCCTCTCTTACTCCACGGCATTATAACCCAATAAACTTGAAAGTATGAAATAAGATGATTTTCTATATCGTTTTGGAGACATGAGTTTTTGGAAAAGTCCTTTATTTCTTCATATACTTTTTGAGCAAAATTTTTCAATTTATTTACAAATGAATTTTGGCATTCTTCTGCCCATTTTTTCTCCTTATCCTCATAAGGGATAACTGCTAAAAATCTATTTGGTAAATTGGCAATTGTGAGTTCCTGTTCTAAATCCTTTGCCTTATGCTTTTGTTGTGCAAAATTCTGCCACTTTTCAAGCCATTCCTTAAATTTTGGTTCATCAAAATTGGCAAAAGACGAATTTCTGAAAATTTCAAAGTAAAGCCACCTATCAAAAAGAGGTTGTCCGAGTAGATTTGGAAATATAATAACATCAGGTCCAAATTTTTCAACCAAAGGTTTCATACTTTCCCAAATCAAATAAGAAAGCATGTAGCTTGCTGACCATAAATCAGATGTTTTTCTTGCTTTTGAAATAAAACTTTGAACAGGTCCAATTGTAAAAAGCAAAAATGCAGGATTTGGTAAAGCTGGAAAAATAGCTGATGTTTGAACCAGATGGTCATAAATAGAATGATTTGGTGCCCTTGAATCAGCAGGATGCTTATTTATTTCGGGGAAAATTTCAGGGTAAAATCGCCACAAAAATAAAAAGATAAATTTTGCTCTTTCTTCCTCATTTGAAAAACTTAATTTTCCTAATTTATCAAATAAATCCTGAACTTTATTTTCATCAGGAGCTTGAATTTTTTCTTTCCTTTCAGAGAAAATATCTATAAATTCGCATTCGTCATAATTTACTTGCGATTCGGTTTCAAATTGCTTTTCTTTGCTTTGATCTTGAAATTGAGGTTTTACTATTATTCTACTTTGAGCTGACGCGAGTTGGTCAGCAAGACTTACATTATCATCTTCTAAGATGTCGTTTGGGAAAATTTTTTCAAAAAGCTTTTTAGCTTCACTTTTGTGAGTCGCAATAGATTTTATCTTATATGGCGGATCATGAAGTAGAGCTTTCAATTTAAGCTTCCAGTCCATATTGGCACCCCCTTTCAAATCTGCTGCAAATCTTGAATAATTAATTGCTTAATTTTCTCTATGCTTTGATCACGGATTTTTATATATATCTCATCTTTCTTTCCATTGCAAATATCTTTTTTCAACTCAATGGAATTATATTCAAAACCTGCATGAGCAAAAAAATTTCTTTTATCAATTCCGTCACGAAAACTACCAAACTTGATTTTTGCGTAAATCTGATATTCTTCACTCAACTTATCTTTTAACTCCGAAACTTCTTTTATCTCAACATCAATTCTATTGCATTCTATGGCAAGTTTTCCAAAAACTTTACCTTTCAGCTCCTCAATCTCAGATAAAGGAATTTCATAGGATTTTCTAAATCTAAGCTTCCCTAATACAGAACTGATAAGATAGGCTTTCGAAAAGTTTGCAAAACTTTCACGAAATTCAAGCTTTCTTAAAATTTGCACTTTTTCTCCTCTATCATCAATCTGAATATTTTTTTCAAATTCATCTGAAATCTTTTCAATTTTTGTTCTGAGATCTTTTGGATCTGGAATATAACTTAATAGCGCAACCGGTAAAGCAAAGTAAAATGAACCAAGAAATAACAAAATTTCATCTCTGTATTCAGAATACTTTCTATTATTTCCAAAAATTTCTTTGAAAAAATCATTGATTTCCTTTCCTACCTTTTTCTTTTCTTTATCTTCTTCAAGCCCATTATAAGGCTCTATTGGTCTTCTATCATCTTTATATACGGAGATCTTTGGAAGAATCTTGGTTTCCTCAATAATATTTATATTCAGCAAATCCGCACCTTCTCTAACAAAAGGATCTGAGTTTAAAACTTTCAAATTTACACTATAAAAATAAGACAAGATTTCAAGAATTTCTCTTAAAACTCTGTAAGTCAATATTGTTATCCAATTTATTCCATGAGTTGCATCAAAAACCACTTCAATTTCATGACTTACTTCCAATTCAGCAAATAAAAAAGAAAACCCTTTAAAAACATCATAATAAAAATCTTTTGCATTCCCTAAAAACTTTGTTTTAATAAATTCACCAAATCCATAAGATATTATGACTTTATCTGGAACAAAACCCAACTCTTTTCGGCAGAAATCAGAAACTTTCCGTTGAATTTCAGTCTTTATGTATGAATAATTACTCAGCCAATTATGTGAATAATTATCAATACCATTTTTCAATAAAGTATCGGCTAATAAAGTATCAGCTAATGTATCAAGGACAACAATAACTATTTTGTCAGGTTTTTCAATTTCTTTTATAAGAGCTAACGGATCTTTTGATTTTTTTGTCTTTCCTGAGTAGGTATATTTTACCTCTCTCCACTCAAATGGATTACCCCAAGGAGCAATCAAAAGTTTCATGGCAAATCTAACCATCAAAAATTCCATAACCAAGCCTCGTTTTTGCTCCAACTCCAAATTCTTTTAAGGCTTTCTTAACCCAACCTCTAACAATTCCAGACAATTCAGAAAAATTACCTAACCAATTCTTTACAATTTTCTTTGCCTCCTCAGGGAACCCACCATTTCCTGAAATATCCTTTGCCCTGAACATATCAAATAAAACATTGAAGCAAAAAGTAATGTCTTTTTTAACAGTTAAGAATATAATTGGATTTGGATTTTCCCAATCTCCCGGAACTTGATTTTTAGTATAATATCCTTGATAATGAGGTGTCATAACATCAAGCTCAAAAATTTGTTCGTTATTCTGAATTTCAGGAAAGGCGTCAAGAAAAACTAAAAGCCCCTTGAAATTTTGAGCTCCAAATAAGAGTTTATGTTTTAAAATATCTTCACTATCAGAACCTGAAATTTCATCATCGTAAAGCTGTTTTTGAAGTTTTTCTATGTCTTTATCTGATTTTTTATTTTGGTTTTCAGCGATTTCCCAAAAGCTAACCATTCTAACTACACCCTTTAAAGCACTTGCGGGAATATAAGGAATTCCAAAAATGTGATGTAAAGTCAGAGAAGTTTCAAGAACATGCCCTGCTCCAAGACCTACAACAAGACGAAAGGAGGTTTTGAGTTTTAAGCATTTTTCTCTTTCATTTTTAAATATATTTTCATATCCACATTTTTCCAAATCTTTTACTTGATTTTGTATCCTTTTCTTGAAATTTTCAATAACGTTTGGAGCTTTGTTTATAGAGTTTAAAAAGTCTCTTTTATTTTTGGTGTTTATTACAATATCTGGTTTTATAAGCTTTTGCAAAGCAAGTGAAATGTTATCGCATTTTGAGTTATTTAATTTAGGTTGATTGCTAAGATAGAGGTAATTTATTAGATCATTCCAGCTTTTCATAAATAGTCCTCCCTACTTTACCCTCAATCTTAAATCTTTTTTGGTCTCCTCGAGCATTAGAATTTGAGAACTTCATATTCCTACCTCACTTTTTATATCTAAAAACTTTTGAGTTAATTTTTCCTCTAATATGCTTTCAAAAAATTCAAGCCACCCCAAAATATATTCAAAGTCAATATCTTTATTTTTCAGAATTATCTTTTTCACATCTTCTAAATCTCTTTCTCTTCCAGCAACAACTTTGTGAATTATGACATCTTCAACCGATGCAAAATTCACCTCTATTTTATCAATTTCAATCTTTTTAACCCTTTTGAGTGCAGTTCTTTCATATTCACTGAAAGAAAAAATAAAATCAACTCTAAACCCTGTCTTTTCATCTAAAACTGGAAGAACAAATGTTTCTTTGACAAATTTTTCGGGCTCAGAAACAAGCAACTTTAATTTTAGTTTTTTTACAATTTCAAGAATCTTTTCTAATCCATCAACATTTATTCCAAGAGTTATATCTATATCTTTCGTAAGTCTTGGTTCCCCATAAATTAAAACAGCCTGTCCTCCAATAATCATATATTCAATACCTTTTTTTGATAGGGACTTTGCTATTTTCTTTAAAAGTTCTTTTGCCTCCACTTTTTTCTAATTCCATTTATAGCAAAGGCGTATTTTATATCATACTCTATATCTTCGAGAGGATCAAATTGAAATTTGTTCAAGGATTTAGCAAGCTTATATAACTCATCAAAAATTTTGAAATTCTTTTTATAATCAACTTTTTCCTTTTTCAAAAGCTCTTTTTCAAAACTCTCCCAAACTTTTTTGTTCTTTATCATTATTTTATTTCAACCTCAACTATTCTTTTTAACCAATTAGCAATTGCGAGAACCTCAATCGTTGCAAGACGAAGGGTCTGGAAGTCAGTACTTACAAGCTCATCAAGAGCATCATTTCTAACAATTTTTCTTTCTTTCAACCATTGATTAACCACATCATAAACAGTTTTTCTTTCTTCTTTTGACTTATAAAAAGCAAGAGTAGGAATAAGTCCATTGCTAACAACAAAAGAAGGAAGCCTTTTAGCGTTAGCTTCAAATTTTTCAATTTTACCTTTATCATTTGTTCCTTTTATTTTCCTGACCTCCTCAATACAAAAATATGCCCTTTCCTGTTCAAGTGTTTTTCTCATAGTTACCCTCCATTAAAAACTTTAACTCTTACATAACCTTTTCCCGTCGTCTCATCTCCACCAAGTTGAAGAAGGGAATTATCAGAAAGTAAAGAATTTATTTCTGAAAATACTTTTTGAGCATCTATATTGGAACTTGGCTTAAATGAATCTTTGAAAAATAAAATTGAATAAAAAACACTTTCAGAAGGAATTAATTCCTCTGAAAATAAAGCCCCTTCTTTAACAGTTCCTTTTGTCTGGTCTATTCTTATTCTTGTTCTTATTTCAACTGCATAATTTACAAAATCTTTGAAAACATTATCAGAGACAATAGCAAGATGATCCTTAAGGAATTTTTTCTTTTCTTCTTCATTATTGCCGAATTCAAGTTGCGGAAGAAATTGGAAAATCTCTTTAGCCAAATTATCTACATTTTGATTATTAGAGTTATCAACCTCAAAAACAAACTCTTCAAGAGCAACTTGATTATTATCTATCCTCAAAACACTGCTATTTGAAACTAAAACTTTTTTATCATCTGAAACATCAAAAATTTGAACACTTAAGTTAATTCCAACTGCCTTTAAATCCTCTTTAAATCTCCTCAAAACAAATGGACAGGTAATCCACGCAAAAACTCCTTTTACAGACCTAACAGGATAAAGCAAAATTTTAGCATCAGTTATACTTATACAACTTGCAAAATCTGAGCCACCATCTTCTGGACCAAAAATTGTCTCAACTTTATCTTTATCATTCCACACTCTTGAAGCTAAATCTCTTATTACTCCTTTTATTCCGCTTGACCAAAGAACTGGGAAAGAAGTATGTCTTTCTCTTTGAATAGGTAAATCTACATATGAGACGCTTTGACCCGAACCCATATGTATAGGAGTTTCTGCATAGAATGTCAAAACTGCACTTTTCTTATACATTTTTATTGCACTCCCTCCTTTTTAATTAAGACTAAATTAGTTCCTATAAATTCTTGTTTCCCTTTCGGCTCATTAAAATAATAATCATTTTGACTTTGATTTTTACAAAGAAAATTTGGATTATTTATTATTATTGTTTTATCAATTTGACTTTCAAGCCAAAGAACTGTTCCGGGAGCAAAAGCTCTTTTTGTCTTTCTTCCCAACTTTGCAGAATTTATTCCAATAATCTCATAACTCCCAAAGCAAGCAGAATATATTTCAAAACCATTTATAGTTAATCTAAAAACTAACTGAACAAAAGAAAGTTTTAATCCAGTTTTTAGCATAGCTGAACTTCCTTTCTTTAAATAATTCTAATGCCTTTTCCTCGCTTTTCTCTACCATAATATCAAAGTCAACAAACTTAGCAAGTTCTCTTTTCAGATCCTTCCAACCAAACTCTATCGGATTAAGATCAGGAGAATATGGTGGAAGATATATAAACTTGATATTCTCCTGCTCCGCCTTCTGAACCACTGATTTTGCCTTGTGTATCTGAGCATTATCCAAAAACACATATATATTACCACAAGGATTCTCTTTTCTTATGAGTTCAATAAACTTTATCATATCGGAAGCTTTTGCTTTATCAGACACCATCACCACATCCTTACCCCCCAATCCCATGAAACCAAATATAGTCTTACTAATTTTTGTTCCCTGCTTATATACCACAAGCTTTGTATTGATAACCCTGATTTTGTTAGGATTTAAGCATAAAGAACTCTCATCTATGAAACCTATTATAGGAGAGTGGTTTGTTCTATCCTTATTGCAGATATTTAAAACTTGCTTGATCTTTTTTTTAAAGTATCCTCTGCGTCATCAGGTCTTTTGATATTTTTGATATAAGGCTTACCATATTTTACCTTCTTTTTCTTTCTGAGTATATACCAAACAGTCTTGTAAGAGTAGGTGACGCCTCTTGAATTTTTGATATAAACTGCAACATCCCTCAAAGTCATACCTTTATTTTCTATTTCATCTATTACCTTATCCCAGTCAGAGATTTTAGGTTTAGGTCCCCCTGTGAAATGAGGGATTAAGCCTTGATAACCTTGCTTATTCCATCTTTTGATCCAGTCTTCTATGGAGGTTCTGGATCTTTTGATAATGTAGGGGAGTTCAGAGACTTTCTTTCCTTCGTAGAAGAGAAGTATAGCGAGTAATCGCTCTTTGACTCGTGGATTCTTTTCTTGTTTATATTTAGCTTCAAGTTCCTGTTTAGACATATGCTTTACAAGATTAAGTTTCCTGCCCATGTTATAAAGCTTAGTTATTATGTGATAAGAGATACTAATACCATAAATTTTTGTTCAAATAGTCGGTAGATTAACTATAATGGGCAAATGGACAGAAATCTGGTACTGGAACTTGTGGAGGATTACTATCTACCCCGTAACAACCTACATTTGTTGGCCCGAAAACATCCACAAAAACCATCTGATAACTGAGATATTTTTTGGGGAGAATCATAAAATCCCAATCTGTATAAGCCCTTATTGCATTACCAGCCGCTCCATCAATCATAGGAGCTATGATAAAGTAAACCTTATCCCCTTGTAACTTTATCCCCCTTATAACAATGTTCCTCAATGGTGGTTCCCCTACATCACACCAAGTTGTATATAAGCCAATAGCTAAGATAAACTCATTTGAAAAATCAACTCCCAAATCCTTTCCTGAAAGTTGGCTCCCTAACCTCAATAACTCCTCATCAGAAGTAATTTTAAAGTAAAATATAGTTGATGATGTTTGATATAGACTTCCACTATTATCACTTAATCTATAAAGATATGTAATTTGGGGCTGAGAATTGCTCTCTATAGCCTTAATGGAAGAAATAAAAATTTGGCGACTCTCAGCAGATGCTTCACACCACCATTCATACTGGTTATCAACTATCCCCTCATTTATTTCATATCCATTAGGATCACAACTAGAAAAACGATCATCAATACCGTTGCAATAATTTGGTGCAAATTTTACAGGACAAACATATTTTACCTGTATAATCTCATCAGCCTCGTCTATTTTTCCATCTCCATCATTATCTTGACCGTCGCATACC